>OOAA01001777.1_pt1 | contig 9982 bp, 6 predicted proteins | sample 1671671 | NCBI WGS metagenome assembly OOAA01 (sample SAMN06348180, study PRJEB24527) | human gut metagenome | biome: human gut; feature: ankylosing spondylitis patient; material: feces | host: Homo sapiens | place: China | collected 2015-10 | reverse complement strand
CTTTGGATAATTGTAAAGAAAATAACGACATCATGATTACTCAAATATTCCGGATGCTGCTTGCTGCTGAACGTAGCTAAGTGAGTTTTGACACAGCCTCTCCTATGGTTTGCGTTTGGCTTGGTGTGGCGGAGGCAGGATACCTCCGCTACTATATATGCTATTTTCAAAACGCCAAAATAGGGGATGGATGCTTACTACCTACTGCTGAATAGTCAACTTCTCAATTTCATCTTTTGACAAATCTGTCATATTTATGATGATATCAATATCCATACCAGCAGATAGCATCTTCTTTGCAATCTCAATATTGCGTTGTTCTCTTCCTTCTTCACGTCCTTCTTCCTTTGCAGTGTCCAGCGAATTCTTGATGTCGCGATACGCCTTGAGACTATCCTCGTATTCACGCAACTCTGTAGGGGTGAAGCGAGCTACGGAAGCGGCAGCAAAGAGTTTGGAGAATATCTTTTCGCGTAGAGCGGCAGGGCGGTTGTCAAGGCGCGACAGATTCTTAAGCACGTACATCCACTTGTCTGACAAAGACGTGAGCTCCTCATCGGTCTTGTCAAATCGTCCTACTTCTACATACTTAAACATCAGTTTGGTGTTAAACACCTTATTGGTCTTCGTATCCATCAAGGCTATTGTGTGGATTGTGTCTGAACTGTCGAAAGCCTCATCGCTCATCTTATAATTGAGCAAGGCGACGACATACACCTTCTTCAGACAGAAGTTCCAGTCAGAACCTTTAGGAGCTTGCTCTCTGATAGGAAAGGTGGAGTAGAACAGTGAACGGTCTTTGAAGTATGTCTGGTAGGCATTCTGCATCTCCACTATGAACTTCTCACCATTCTCGTTCTCACAATAAACGTCAAATATGGCCTTGCGTTCTGTATATACATCGCCCACATTCTCGCTGTTGAGATACTTCACGTCCTTTATCACTTCCTCACCATCAAAAAGAGAATTGAGGAAGTTGATAAGCAACTCCTTATTGGGGTCTGTGCCGAAGATTCGCTTAAAACCGAAATCGGTCAATAAGCTTATATATCGTTCTTCTATCTTTCTCATAATCTTCTCCTTTAAAAGTTTAAAATGAATTCAAACGCAAAAATACATTTTTCCCCTCACACCACCAAGTTTCTTTTCTTATTTTTAACGCAAAGGAAATCTTGATCTGTGAGATTCTGTGCTATCTGTGGGAGAACATTATTTGCTGCTTGAGAGTTATTCGCTCCCTAACGGCTGGTTATGCAGCAGGACGTGGCGTTGGATTAGGTGGCGCCATTCTAAGAGGCGCTGGCGTTGCCAGAACTCTACGGCGGAGGGGATGCTCGTGCGGAGTAAGTGGCGGAGGGGGAGGAGGGAGCGGAGTAGGGCGATGGGGAGGCGGGCGGTCTTTTGCGATTTCTCGTATTGTGCCAGGAGGTCTTCCGTCTTTATGTCGGGGAGGTGGCATGTGAAGCCGCTGAGCGACGGGCCCTCGTCATGCAGGTTTGCCTCACTCAGTAGGCGGTGGGTGTGGTGGTAGCCTTTTGCGAGGAGGTCTTCGAGGAAGGCTTGGCGCTCGTAATGGCTCAACGAGTGATAGCGGTGGGCAAACTCACCCCAGTTGACCATTGCCGTCATTCCCGTCCCGTCTTCGTTGTCGCGTAAGCCGATGTGCACATAATAGATGTATTCCTCGGGGGAGAGACGGAAGGGGCGGGCTTTGCGCATCTTGCCTTTCAGCTTGCCGTTGTCGGTGAATCTTCCTTCGTGCGTGTCTTGTATTGGGAGGGTGGGGTAGTGCTCCGCTTTCTGAAATTCCTGCTTGAGGTTTACACGGAATATTAGTTCCACAAAGCCGTCGTGGGGTAAGAGGGTGTGGTTCTTGCCTTTGGGCAGCTCCACTCCTGACGTTGGGGTGAGGAACGGGCGTAAGGGCGTGTCGGGTATCAGGTCGGCCAGTCCGTATGCCACGCTGTTGTCTGTGCTCTGGAAGTAACGGCTCAAGGATTTTAGTGCTGCCAAGTCGTCGTCTTTTGCTTGCAGGAGCCACACGGCTTGCAATGCCAGCTCCCGGCTTTCTGCTTCAGTCTGTTTCTGCTTGGCCTCCTCCAGCAGCAGGGCCTGACACTTTTCGGTGTCTTTCACCTTATTGTATATTTCGAGGATATGCCGAAGGACGGCGGCGGAGTTGTCGGCGAAGTATGTGGCTTGCAGCTTGCCTTGCAGTTGGTCGATATAACGCCAGGTGTTGGGCAGCTGTGCCTTGGTGCCTTTGGTGGTTTCTTTCACCACGATTACCTCATAGCGGCGGATGCCTGACAGCTGTACGCAGAAGCCTCCTAAGGAGAAGAGGAAGCAGCGGTCTTTCACGCCGTGACTCTTCACTTGCTTGATGACGCCGGTGTAACCCACGAACGGTCCGTTGGTTATCATCACGATGTCGTTGTTGGCTGCCAGTTCTGCGTAGTCCTTGCCTACTATCTTGATGTCGTCGGTATGTACAGCGCTTTGTTCTATGCAGACCTTGTAACGATAGATTTCCTCGTCGGATATCTTGGCATGTATGAGCATGCTTTTCAGTCCTTCCGTCTCGCCTTCTAACGCGAAGAGGTGTGCATTGCCTGCCACTTGCGGTCGCTTTTCGTTGGGCGACTCCTCTTTCTGGAGGAAATAGCCGTTGGCATTGAGGTCTTTCAGCAGCAACTTGACGTCTTTGACATAAGCGAAGAGTATGCCGTTGATGACTGGGCGGAAGCTTACTTTTTTCTTATCCCAACCTATATCTGTTGGATTAGGACGAGAATTAGGGAAGTAGATGTCCGCTATGCTGTCAAGGCGTAGCAGGTCCTTGATGGCATCACGCTCCTTATAATAGTCTGTCTTGATGATATACCACATGGCGAAGTGAAAAAAAGAGAGTAAGGAATGAGGTGCGGTAAGCATACATTCTTACCTCCCTCGAAAAGCGTCAAGCTTCCCAGACAATTGGGGTGTGATGGGTATCACAGCATTGAAAACCAATAGATTATCTTCCACTAATCGTCAATACTTTTATGTCTTTCAATGTTCGCTATACGTGATAGCGACAAGCTCAGATCTTGTTTATTGTTTGACATAGGATATGTATATCTGAAGCCTAATTATTATTCAAAATCTTACTCATATGTCTGAGTCTCTATGTAAGAGATACAGAAATTCACTGCAAATTTACGAAAAATAATTATATATGAGTGATTTATGTGTATTAAAATCTAACATGTACTCAATATTTTTCTGCAACGGAATGGAAGAATCAGACAATTGGTTTAGTATCTGCACGTGTATCAAATAGTTACGTGAATTTCTGTATCTCTTACATAGAGAAACGGATTATTGAAGTGGGTGTATGAATAAGGAATTTTGAATTAATGTTATATTGCTGCAAGGATCTTGGCGTTGGCTTCGTCTACTTCTGAGTTTTGGATAGAGCGGAGGTAGATTTGGGTGGTAGACTCGGAGTTGTGTCCTAACGCTTCGCTGATGACGGAGAGAGACACTTGGTGGTCTCTTGCTGCTGTTGCCCATGAATGTCTGGCTACGTAGAGGGTGAGTTTGCCCTTGATGCCTATCTTCGCGCCTAACTTTTTAAGGTGGTAGGCAATGCAGGATTCTGCATTATGGTAAAGACGTTGCTCGTCCTGCCAGTTACTGTGTTTATATGGGCTGTCACCGACAAGGAATGGAAGGAGATAGGGTGAGGCGGCGGTCTGGGCTTGGTATTTATCGACGATGTCCTGCATCTCCCTTTCCCAACGTATGGTGAGGCGTTGTCCGGTCTTGCTTCGGACGTAATGTAGGTAGCCGTCTTTGAGGTCTGACTTGCGGAGGTGCGCCAAGTCGATGAAGGAGATGCCACGCAGATAGAAGCACATCAGGAATGTGTCTCTTGCCATTTCTTGTTTTGTGGTAAGGTCTCGTGACGAGGTCAGATGCTTTATCTGGCTGATGGCTTCCGTTGGAATGGCCCGCTTGTTGGTTTTGGCGATGCCGGTGTATACATTCTTGAAGGGGTGTTGCTGTGGAGTGATGCCTTTCTCCACGGCTTTGTTGTATGTGGCACGGAGAATGCGAAGATAGAACGAGCTGGTGTTGCTGCATACTCTCGCCACGTTCTTCAGGTATGCTTCGTAGGAACGCATCTCTTCTGCATCTATCTTTTTGATGGCAATGTCCTTGTTGCCTCTGTAGCGCATAAAGCTGTTGAGCGTGGCTTTGTAATGTTGCATGGTGCGGTGTTGGCCGTTCTTCGCCAGTAAGGTGATGAGGAGGTTCGTAAACTGAAATAGTGTCTCTGATGTTTTCTTGTTTCTTGCCATAATTGATATTGTATAATCTGATTTGTGTAGAAGATGCAAATATCGTACAAATGGTAAAAACATGTTACAAAATAAAAATTGATTTTAGAGATTTTCAGAGCTGTTTTTGTGTGGCTTTGTGGTGCTAATGGCATCCTCATCATGCAAAACAGCCTCTTTTGCACTCCAATACTTCTACTATTGGAAGGCAAGAGAGGCTGTTTTGCATGATAGTTGTGGCTCTATGGCAATGCAAAAGTGGCTCTTTTGCAACATAAACAAGCTGGTTTTGTTATGCTATTTTTGGCGTGTTCTGCTTGTTGACTGTGTAATATACTGGTTGTGAGGAGGTTATCTATAACTGCTCAAAACTCAAGAATTTCGCACCAAAGATTTTGTTGTGCGCTGAGCGAGGAGTATTGAACGTTAGGAATGCAAATATTGTGTCGGCTTACTTGTCAAGCACTTCATACACGGAGTTGTTACTCTTGAACTCCGGCACGATTTCCTTCATCTTCTTTACGGTCGCCATGTCGTCGTAATGCTTGCTTGTCTCGACGAGGTCTTCGATGTCGCGCTCCACGGTGTCGTAGTCGTATTGGCGCACCTTGGCAATGCGGATTTTGTCGTGGAAGGACGGCATGGTGGTCTCCTCCTTGTTGAGCACCTCTTCATAGAGTTTCTCTCCGGCACGCAGACCCGTGTATTTTATCTCCACGCCCGTGGCTCCACTCAGCTTTATCATGCGCTTCGCAAGGTCGGCAATCTTGACGGGGTTGCCCATGTCGAAGACAAATATCTCGCCGCCGTTGCCCTTCGTGCCAGCCTCAAGCACCAGCTTGCACGCCTCGGGGATGAGCATGAAGAAGCGAATGATGTTGGGATCGGTGACCGTTACGGGACCGCCAGCCTTTATCTGACGCTTGAAGAGAGGGATGACCGAACCGTTGGAGCCGAGCACATTGCCGAAGCGGGTGGTGACAAACTGCGTGACGCCTTTTATCTTGCCCGTCTTGATGGCATGGTCGAGGCTCTGTACGTAAATCTCGCAGATGCGCTTTGAGCATCCCATCACGTTGGTGGGATTGACAGCCTTGTCCGTGGATATCATCACAAACTTCTTGACGCCGTACTTCACCGCCATGTCGGCAAGAATCTTCGTGCCGTAGACGTTGTTCTCGATGCTCTCGCTCGGATTGTTCTCCATCATCGGCACGTGCTTGTATGCGGCGGCATGGAACACGTAGTCAGGACGATAACGGCTGAAGATGTCCTCCATGCGTATTATTCCGCTTACGGAGGTGAGGATTGTCTCTGCCTTTATCTCGGGGAAGTTCTTCGCCATCATGAGGCGGATGTCGTGCTGCGGCGTCTCGGCGCTGTCGATGAGCACCATCTCGCGCGGACCGAACTTGCATATCTGCTTCACTATCTCGCTGCCGATGCTGCCAGCCGAGCCTGTCACAAGGACGCACTTGCCACGGAGCGTGTCTGCCACGCTCTCCAAGTCGATCTTTATCTCGTCACGCGGAAGAAGGTCTTCGATGCTCACCTCCTTGAGCTGCTGTGTCTGCGGCTGCGCCGGATTCCATTCGTTTGCCTTCGGGATGTATATATGTACGCCAGCCGACAGCAGGTCGTCCTGTAGTTCCTTGTTGTTTCGGAACGAGTCGAGCGCTCCCTGCGCCACGAGCAGACATTCCACATGATGCTTACGTATGACGTTCTTCAGATTGGAGTCGAGCGGATAGACGCTCAGTCCCATCAGCACACGATGCTTCACATGCTCCTCATCGCTCACAAATCCGGCTAGCGACATCTTTAGCGTCTTGTCGTTACGCACCTGCTTGGCAAGTCCCATGCCGCCCTTCGTCACGCCGTAAACCAGCGTGGCACGGGCATTGAGCTTGTCAATGGACACGTCATACACCGTCTTCACCAGCACACGCACAGCCCACAGCAGAAGCGTGGACAGCAGGGAGGCGAGCATTATGTCGGCTCCTCCGACGTATACGGAGCGGAAATACGGTATCTGCATCATTCCGAAATGAGCCACGTATGACAACACAGCACCGGTAAGGACAGCATATCCTACCCGCTGCAGATCGACGAAAGAGGAATAGCGGAGGATGCCGTCATAGGTATGAAAGATCTTGAAGCCGATGGCGTGGAACAACACGAAGATGCTGTTGAAGGTAACCAGCTGCCATAAGACGTTCAGAGCCTCCACTCCACTGTTCATCTTCGTATAGACAAACATGTAAGAGAGGAACACTATCAGGCAGTCCATCGTGAAGATACACCAATAAGGCAATGAGTTCTTACTGAAATACCAATTTATGAGTCTATTCGTAAAGTGCATTTTGTTTCTTTCTTTTATCTATAATGTCATTACCTTGCTATTCCGCTGAACGTGGCGAAGATAATGCGGAAGTATTCACCGACGGTTGGATGTGAGATATACCTCATATTGAGGGCTATCTTGGCGGGCATAATCTCCTCCACGTAGGCACGGTCAGGGTCTGCTGCGGCACCGAGAATGCGGTTTTCGTCAACATACTCGATGGACGCCCAGTCTGTCACTCCGGGACGGACGCTGAGCACACGACGCTGCTCCGGGGTGTAGAGGCGTGTATACTTCTCCACCTCAGGACGCGGACCCACAAGACTCATATCACCCTTCAGCACGTTCCAGAGCTGCGGGAGTTCGTCGAGCTTATACTTGCGTATGAACAGTCCTGTGCGGGTGATGCGGTTGTCGCGTTCGCCGACGGTGATGAGTCCCTTGCGGTCCGACCCCACTCGCATGGAGCGGAACTTATACAGACGGAAGGGCACGCCATTGCGACCCACACGCTCCTGCGAATAAAAGCCGCCGCCCTTGCTCTCGAGGCGTATCAGAACGTAAAGCACTATAAACAGTGGCGAAAGCGCTATCAAACCCAGAAACGAAAACAGAATATCGAAGAATCTGGTCATACCCATGATCTTTACTTGCCCATTACCTTATTGTGTGCTTCCACTACGGTACGGATGACGAAGTCAGCCTGCTCGTCTGTGAGCTGCGGATAGATAGGCAGCGAAATCTCGTGTGCGTAGTTGCGGTAAGCCTGCGGGTAGTCCTTGATGTCGTAGCCCATCTCGCGGAAAAGCGTAAGCATAGGCATCGGCACGAAGTGTACGTTTACTGCCACTTCTGACTTTGCTATCTCCTGAATGATTTCGTCGCGCTGCTGCTCCGTCACGTCCTTTATGCGAAGGGCGTAGACGTGGTAAGAGCTTTCCTTGCCGGGAGTGATCGCAGGAGGAGTGAGCGCCCAGTCATACTGCTTCAGCGCGTCGTTATAACGTGTGAAGACACGCTTGCGCTCCTTGAGAAGATCCTCATACTTGCGTATCTGTGCCAGTCCGATGGCGGCATTTACGTCGGCAAGATTACACTTCATGCCCTGACCGATGATGTCGTAACGCCATCCTCCTGCCTTCGACTTCGTGAAGGCGTCCTTCGTCTGGCAGTTGAGAGAGAAGAGGCGCATGTCGGCATATAGCTTGTCATTGTCGAACGGTTCGGGCATGTTAAGGCAGATGATGCCGCCCTCAGCCGTCGTGACGTTCTTGACGGCGTGGAGAGAGAAGATGGCAATGTCGGTCTCTGAGCCTGAACGCTTGCCGTTGTAGTGTGCGCCGATGGAATGTGCAGAGTCGCTTACCACGATTATTCTGCCCAACTGACGCTGTACGTCGGACGTAGGAGAGAACATCGCCTTCACCTCCGGTTCTGACACAAGCGACATGATGGCATCATAGTCACAGGGGAAACCGGCTATATCAACGGGAAGAATGGCTTTAGTGCGCGGCGTGATAGCACGGCGGATGGCTTCCACAGAGATGTTGAAGTCCTCACCGGAGTCTACCATTACCGGCTTTCCGCCAGCCCAAAGCACGGCAAGTGCTGTGGCAGAATAGGTGTATGCCGGCACGATAACCTCGTCACCGGGCTGCAGTCCGAGCCAACGGAGCACCAGAATGGCGCCCGACGTCCATGAGTTGACGCCAAGAGCACGGCGTGCGCCCGAGAGCTTGCATACTTCTTCTTCGAGAGCCTTCACCTTCGGACCGGTTGTTATCCAGCCCGAACGCAGCGAGTCGGTCACTTCGTTTATTACATCATCATCAATATATGGGGGTGAGAACGGTATTTTCATAATTATTATCTATTTACGTTTACTGTCATTTTCTTGTTTGTCAACACCTTATACAAGCCTTTTATATAGCCGAAGCCATAACTCAAGTGGAGGTTGAGGAAGATGTATGGCATGTAAAAAGCCAAGGCAAAGCGCTTCTTGCGCAACGCTGTCTTGATGCCGAACATGAAGCCAAGGGCGAAATACAGCGCCATTACAGTCAGATAAATGTAGGCTATGATGGGCGAAACAAAGCTAAGCAACGCTCCCAGCACTATGCCTATGCAGAAAAGCAGGGGGAAGAACTGGCGCACGGTGGCTGGCGTTCCGAGCTTGCGGTTCACCAACGGCTTGAACAGTCCGTACTGCCAGTACATACGACGCGTCTTTGCGATGGTGTCACGGGCGGCATACTCAATGACGATGTCGGGGATAAGGAATATCTTTCCGCCGTTCTTGATTATGCGTCCGTTGAATTCGTCGTCCTGATTTCGCGTCAATTCGGGATCGAACATGCCAATCCTGTCGAACAAGTCGCGATGGAAACAGCCGAAAGGCACGGTGTCTACCTGCTTTATCTTGCTGGCGCCGATGCGAAAATCAGAACCGCCGACACCGAAAGAATGACACAGACACTGGGCTATGGCAAGTGCCTTGGTGGTGTCGTTGGCAGGAAGCGTGTTGCACACGCCGCCCACATTGTCAGCCTTTAGCTCGTAAAGATAACGGACAAGGCGTGAGAAATAGTCCGCCGGGTACTTGCAATGTGCGTCTATACGTATGACCACGTCGCCCGTAGCCTGGGCAATGCCGTTGTTGAGAGCGTAGGGAACGGTTCGCTGAGGATTGTCTATGAGCTTGAAGAACGGATGTGTCTTGGCATACTCGGTGATAAACTCACGTGTGCCGTCCTTGCTCATACCGTCAATCAGGAACACCTCCATACGGTCCTTGGGATAATCCTGCAGAGTGATACTCTCAAGGAGTCCTTCTATGAAGCGGCGTTCCTGATAGATGGGACATACGACTGTTATCTTAGGATTGTTCATGCTGTCTATCATTATGATTAAAGACGTGCGTCTATGATATCACGCGACAATACGCCCTTAACGTCATAAACCACGCTGTTAGCGGCACGAACGGCAGAGAAGTCAATGTCGCGGAACTCGTTGTGGGCTACAGCGAGGATTACGGCGTCATACTTCTCGTTAGGAAGCTGCTTCTTTATGCTGATGCCATACTCGTACTCAACTCTTTCGGCGTTAGCCCACGGGTCGTATACGTCAATGTTATGGGTGTATTCGCTAAGGGTGTGATAGATGTCCACCACCTTAGTGTTGCGGATATCGGGACAGTTCTCCTTGAACGTGATGCCGAGAATGAGAATCTTGGCGTCCTTAACGAGGATGCCTTTCTTGTTCATACACTTGATAACCTGATTGGCAACATAGTCGCCCATGCCGTCATTCAGTC
>OOAA01001774.1_pt1 | contig 10001 bp, 9 predicted proteins | sample 1671671 | NCBI WGS metagenome assembly OOAA01 (sample SAMN06348180, study PRJEB24527) | human gut metagenome | biome: human gut; feature: ankylosing spondylitis patient; material: feces | host: Homo sapiens | place: China | collected 2015-10 | reverse complement strand
GGAATAGGTAGACACCCGAGACTTAAAATCCCCTGGGCCGAATCATGCACCCAATTTGAAAAGCCTTAGAGAAATGCGAGCTTTTTGAATTTGAAATTTGGGAAATTTGGAGCATCCCTCCAAAACATCCCTCCAACCTTCCATCCCTCGTTTTTGAGGGATGCATATGCCGCTATGATGGAATGGTAGACATAGCAGACTTAAAATCTGCCGGTAGAAATACCGTGCCGGTTCGATTCCGGCCTAGCGCACCACCTTATAAACCGCCGCTTTCGGCGGCTTTTTTGTTGCGTTCTCCGCAACCCCCGTTTTCAGCGTTTTTCAAACGGTAAATTCCGACAAAGCTGCCGGACTTTTGAACACGTTTTTTAAGAATTCGATAAAATCATCCGCCTGTTCGGGGGTAACGTTTTTATTTTCATGTTTTTCCGGAGGAGAAAAATCATAATCGACAGAAGTCGGCGAATATTTGAAATTACCCAAATAAGGCGCTTTTCCGCTTAAATAATCGTAAACGCTCATGCCTTTGGAATCTTTCAGATTGATATCCGCGCCTTTTTCCGCCAGGTACTTTGCAATTTCCAGATTTCCTTCCTGTACGGCATACATCAGGGCCGTGCGTTCGCCGTTTACAAGACAAATGTTCTCCCAGCAGCCCGCATCTTCCGAATATCCCTTATTCGTTTGCACGTTTATATCCGCTCCGGCCTCAAGCAAAATTTTCACACTTTCCGCAAACCCGTATTGAGCCGCGTACATCAAAGCGGTTTTGCCGAAAGCGTTTCCCGCGTCAACATCCGTGTTCAGACCGAAGCAGCTCAGTTTTTCCTCATTATCCGGACAGGTTTCAATCAGCATTTTCAAAACATCGGGACGATGAACGCTGACCATTAAAATTTCATCCGCCTGATGAGGCGTTTCCGGTTCCGCAAATTCTTCCCCTTTTAATTTTTTGTCCTCAATCCATGCTTTTATTTCTTCCGCGGGAACTCCGGAAAGGATTTTATAGCGCAGGGTTTCCCTGTTTACCGGAAAACTTGCCGCCGCCCGGGGAATCATCACATAACGGGCATATTGCCGGGCTTTGCCTTCATCAACCTTAAAAGTTTTTACATAATGCCGCGTCAGCTTGTCGACCGCTTTGTCAAACCCGATACCGTGATTGACAACTTCTGAAAAATATTTGTAATTGGGATATGATTCCATCGCCCAGGCTTCAAGCGGCAAGGCTTGCAAATATTCTTTCTCGCCATAACTTCGTTCAAAATTCCAATCGGGATCATAATGACTGACTATATTCTTATATACATCTCCGGCCATATACACATAGCGTATCGAACCGGGATTATCCAATTCCAGTTCCCGCTGAATATAATTCCGATACTCTTCAACATCATCGGGAAAATCGTATTGCGGATACTGGCCGCAGTTGGAAATATCCAGCGTTTCGGCGCCGTGTCCGCCGCCGGCGCTGTCCAAAACGGCCGTTAAATGGAGTTTTTGAGCCGTCGGGCAGGGAACCGCGATTTTCCACGGAACATAAAGCATATCGCCGCTCACATCCCCCCAAACGCTGAAAAATTTGGAAAAGTTTAAAGCGCCGATTTCTATCAGACAGCTCAAATCTTTGTAGCATTTTAAATAATCGTCTTTGATCAGCCCTTCGTATTGCCCCTGATATATTCCGTAAAAAGGGGAATCGGGAACAAGCTTTTTATATTGCGCAACCACGTCCGTATGCAGCCGGCGGGCAATTTGTTCAAATTCGGGAGTATTTACTTTTTGCGGTTCGTAAATGCTGAGCAGTATCAGATATTCCATTGCGGCAAAGCGGTTTTTGTCCGCCAGTTTTTTTAAATCTGCCAAAGCCCGCCCGGGGTTGTCTTTTACGGATTTTACAATCTCTTCGTACCGTTTATCCGCATTTTGCCCGGTTTCCCGCGTTTCTTTGCACATAAGAGAAAGAGGAAATAACAGACATACCAAAACAATCAAACAATGTTTCATTCGCCCTCCCGTTAAACGTCTGCACAAATAATATTTAATCCGGATTTATTTTTCCTTAACCCTGTCCGACCGACATACGACAATGCCCGCCGCCCTCTCCAAAAAGAACGACACCTTGCCGCAGCGTCAATCGTCCGGAGTTATCGTCAGACTGTTGAAAATCAGGCCGAACTTGCGGTTTTCCTGCCCGAAGCCGAGACTTTTCGGCGAAACGGCGCCGTCAATTTTAAAAATCAGATTAACCGGATATTCGCTGCTCAGATATTTTCGGGCAATCTTGATCCTGGTCTTCGGCATCTTGCGCCCGTACTGAAAATTCCATTCGTCGATTTTCCTGTCGTCAAGATACACTTCCGCAAAAACGTTTTCATTCTTCTTGTTGACATAGGGATCAATTTCAAAATCAAGCCAAACGGAAGAATAAACCTGCGGCAGCCTGAACGACATCCGCACCGTGTTGCCCGTGCTCCATATGCCGCGGTCGTCAAACCTGACAAACCCCAGCACCTTAAAATTACGGTTTTGGCCGTTAAAGCGGTATGTACGGAAATAATTTGTCGTTTCCGTTATCGGTTTGTGGAGAAAAGCCCTCTCTTCGTCGATTGAAAAACTGCGCGCGCTCAGCAGATAATAGTCGGCGTAATATTTGCAAATGCCCGGACTGAGCATGCAATAGGTTACGCCGTAATAAACCAAAGCAATAAATACCACCAGCATTATTTTGAATTTCAGCATTTTTTCTTCTGCCCCGCTTATGTCGCTTTCGGTTTCATTATACCGAAAGCCCGGCACGATACCAAGCGGGAAATCGCCGGCGGCGGCGAAATTCACAATTCTGTAACTATTCGGACGGGTCGTCGTCTTTTTCCGGCGCGCTGCCTTTCAGGTTGTCAAGAAACTGCGCTTCCATTTTCAGATATTGGCTGAGCAGCCACTTCGACCGCGAAATGAGCGCCACCGAAGCGACCAGCAAAATCAGCGTCACTTTCTGGTTTTCCGTCAGAAACTGATGCACGACGGTGACGATGAAAAAGGCAACGACCAGCAAACGAAAACTGGTCAGCACGATCAGCGGCAGCCGGTTGGCTTTTTTGCTCCGCCAAAGCTGATAATAGATTTTCGCCGCCTGCGCATTGGAAACGAAAAAGCTTTTCAGGCTTTCGGCATTTTCCCCCAGCAGATTGTCAATCAGCGAACTTTTATCTTCCGCCGGCCGGGGGCGGGACGCCGGGCGTTCTTCCGCGGCAGCGGCCGATTCTTCTTCCCGGGTTTCAAGAAACTTCCGCCGCCGGCGCGCAGGCAGAAAATCGGCAAAAGAACGGATAAACGACGGCAGCACGATTTCCCATCCGATCAAAGCCTTCAAAAAAGGGGAAACCAGAACAAAAGCAATCATCGTCATAACGATTCGCCCCGTCAGACCGGGCAGCGCCATCCGTACGTAAGGACGGACGAATTGGGTGCAAAAACCGATAATCGCAAACAATATGATCGAAAACAAAATGATCCGCACGGCATAATTTTTAAACAAAACGCTCCACAGGCGCTCTTCCGACCTGCTCGGTGCCCGGGCTGCCGAAGCCTTGTTGATGTAGCGGCTCCAGGAAGCGGGAAGTTTGCGTTCGATCAGCCTGTAAACCGGCCCGGCCGAACGGATCATCACCGGGGTAAGGAAAGTCGTGATGACGGAAACCGCCACGATCACCGGATAGACCTGTCCGTCCAACACCCCGAGACTCATGCCCAGAGCGGCAATGATGAAAGCAAACTCGCCGACCTGCGCCAGCGAAAACGCGCATTCCGTCGAAGTGCGCAGGGACTGCCCCGAAATAACGAACCCGAAACAGGAAAAGACGACCTTGCCGACAACCACGATCAGGGTAACGACCGCAATCGGCCCGGCATAGGTGACAAACATGGCCGGATCAACCATCATCCCGACCGAAACGAAAAAGACCGCGCCGAAAAAATCCTTCAGCGGACGAACCACGTTTTCGATTCGCACAATCAACCCGGTTTCGGAAAGCACCGACCCCATCAGAAAGGCGCCGAGAGCGGAAGAAAACCCCGAAGCCGTCGCCAGCCAAACCATGCCGAAACACATGCCGACCGTGATCAGAAGCAGCATTTCGTCATTTAAAAACGAAGTCAGCTTTTTCAAAACCGTCGGCACGATATAAATGCCGATGACAAAACACAAAATCAGAAAGGAAAGCAGCTTGAACGTGCTCAGGGCAAGCTCGCCGCCGTTGATGCTCTGCCCGAGCGCCACCATCGGCAGCAGCACCAGCAGCAAAATGCCGACCAGGTCCTCAATCACCAAAACGCCGAACACCAGATCGGTAAACTTCTGCTTTTTGATGTTGAGATCGTCAAAGGCCTTGATAATGATGGTAGTTGAAGACATTGAAATCATTGAGCCGAGAAAAAAGCTGTCCGTCGTCGACCAGCCGAGCAAAAGACCGGTATAATATCCGAGAAAAAGCATAAACAGAATGTTGGCGTTGGCCGTGATCATTGCCGACTTGCCGACGTTGAGCATTTTTTTGAAGCTGAACTCCAGCCCCAGGCCGAAAAGCAGGAAAATCACCCCGATATCCGCCCACAAACTCAGATTTTCCCGGTCGCTGACCGTCGGCAGCAAGTCAAAGTACGGCCCCGCGAAAATGCCGGCCAGCACATACCCCAGCACAATCGGCTGCTTCAGCTTTTTGCAAATCAGCGTGGTAATGCCGGCATAAATGGTAATCAGCGTCAGGTCAATAATCAGGGCATGAATGGTATGCATCGTTTTTCCCGCAAAAATAAATCCTTGGAGAGAATATGCGGTGTTTTTTAATTTTGAGTTAAACCGCATAAAAAACCCCCTCCGGAAGGGGACTTTTTTGATTGCCGAAACTCAGCGGCTCAGAGAATCTTTCACCATCTTCTGCTGCGCGGCGGACAAGGAAACGGAATTGTTCCTGCCGGACTTTTCAAAGTTTTCCTTCTCGTATTTCCGGGTAAAGTCCTGAGCATGCTCATACATGCCCTTGATCTTGTTGTCCAGCATCTTTTCATCCGCCTTTTCGCCGGTTTTCGCGTATTTTTCCGCAAGTTTGTGAATACGCCCGCTTTCCTGCGCCAGCTTCAGCATTTTGCGATAGCTCTTCATCGCCTTTCCGGCGGCCTTTCTGGCCGACTTGTCGACGTTTTTGACGTCGCGGTTGATTTTGGCCCGGACAATCGGATCGTTCTGATCTTCCCGGCCGTAATTTGCCAGCACGCTTTCCATGCCGGAAGTCGTCTGCACCACCCCGTCCAGCGCCGGCAGCATTTCTTCTCCCAGCAGTTTGGACATTTCCACTTCCGTCGCGCCGACCGCCAGATCAAGCTTGGTTTCATAATCCAGCTCCTGCTTGCCGTAGCCGGCATCCTCGCATTCTCCGAGCAGGTCGTTGCAAATGTCGTAATGTTCGTCATCACAGGTTTTTCTGGCGTCCTCATAATCATAGGGAACGTCTTCTTCCTCTCCGACCCTGATCTCCGGCGCCGGCGGTTCGGCGGCCGGAATGTTGATCCCCGCCGGCCGGTCGTCAACAACCGGAGCGGGAGCCTCGGGCATGCTCTGCGGCGTCGCGCCCAGCCCCGGCCATTCGGCCGTCGGCGTATTGTCAGGCGCCGGCTGCGGAGCATTTTGCGTCACCGGCTCGACTTTGCGGTCAAAATCCGGCTGCGCCATTACCTTGCCGTTGCCCAGTTCCATCGCCACCGCCGCCGCACCCGCCGCCAACACGCCGCGCAGCGCGTTGAGCCGTGCCCGATCCTGCTTTATTCTCTGCTGTTCTTCAAGAGAACGTTTGCTTTTTTTCTCAGCCATTTTCATCCCTCAAACGTTTTTTATTGCAAATTATACCATACGGTTCAGCGAATTGCCACAAATTCTTTGACATGCCCGTCGGGATCGCACCACATGGTCAGAAATTCGTCGGCAATCACCAGCCGTACCTGGTCGTAATAGGGATCATAAAGCAAAATCCGGTGTTCTTCGGTGTCTTCCGGATCGCGGACGGCAAAATAACCGAGCACGACGACCCAATGGGCGTAATTGTACATGCATTCCGCCATTATGTAATACTTTTCCGCCAGCAGTTTTGCCAGAAGCGGCAGCCCGATCTCCTCCGGCCGGAAGCTCTTGTGCGTTTTGACGGTTCTGGCCGGCGACAGCATTCCCTTGGCCAGAAATTCGTCCGTATAATGAGGCCCGGGCACAAGACCGAACTTTTCGATAAATTCGTTTTCGGAAGGAACCTCCGCGGTCCGCCCCGACAACAGGGTACGGATGCAGGCAACGCTGCAGGTCCAGTCCCGTTCCTGACGAAAAAGGCGCGGCGGCGTATTGGACACGGAAACGAACGCCGACGGTTCCTCGTAAGTAAAATATTCTTTCATGCGCTTCATTGTTCAAACCTCTGACTTTGTTAAAACGCTGTCAGCTTAGCAGAAAAAAAAGACAAACGAAAGTTTTTTTTGACAAAAAAGGAAGAAAGCTCAGGACGGCTTATGGCAGGCGGCGCGCAGCCTGGCCTGCCGCTTGCGGTATTCGCTGAAAATATAAAGATTGCGGGCAATGGCAATGCCGCGGAGAACCAGCCGGCGCTCGTCGTCGTGGATCGTTTCTTCCAGATACCGGAAATACTCCTCCAGCTCCTGAACATTATTGAATGTAACCGACATTGTCTTTCTCCGTAACCGTTCCATTAATACATACCATAGCACGAAAAACGACCGCCGGTTGTTATAGTTTTGTGACAAAAAAGCCGAAAAGGGGAAACGCCGCCGGCAAAAATAAAACGCCCCCTGTTCACTTTGCAATTGCACATTATTATTATTTGGTTTAGTTATGGAAAACAATATCAACTTTATCTGACAGGAAAATTTTACAATGGCAAAAATCACTTGGAAACCGGGAACGATGGAATATCCTCTGCCGCCGGTTATGGTCAGCTGCGGGAGCATGGAAAAACCCAACGTCATGACCGCCGCCTGGACCGGCATCGTCAGCAGCGACCCGGCAATGACTTATGTTTCGATCCGCCCTTCCCGCTACTCGCACGAGCTGATTAAGGAAAGCGGCGAATTCGTGATCAACCTGACCACCCTGCCGCTGGTGACCGCCGCCGACTTCTGCGGCGTCAAATCCGGCCGCGACACCGACAAATTCAAGGAAATGAATCTGACGCCCGGCGCCTGCTCGCAGGTTTCCTGCCCGCAGATTATGGAAAGCCCGGTTTCAATCGAGTGCAAAGTGGTCAGCGTCACCAACTACGGCAGTCACGACATGTTCCTGGCGGAAATTGTCGCCGTCAACGTCGACGACAAATATCTTGACCAGGACGGCAAACTGTGGCTGGAAAAAGCCGGACTGATCGCCTATTCGCACAATTACTACTACACCCTCGGCCGCAACGTCGGCTTTTTCGGCTTCTCCGTCTGCCGCAGCGCGCTCAAAGCCCGCGAAAAGATGAAAAACGTGGTGGTTGAGGTCAAAGAACCGAAAATTGCCAAAACGGAAAAGGACAGCAAATTCACCCGCAAAAAATGGACCCCGAAACCGGAAACCCCCCGCGGACGGGAAGGAAAGTTCAACGGCCGAGAGAAGTTCGAGCGCTCCCGCCGGATGCGCTTCGACGACAATGAAAACCCGGCCGGAACCCCGCGCAAACCGGGCAGAAAATTCGGTTTTGACAAAAACTCCGCCCCGCGCAAAAAATTCGACGACAGATTCGAAAACGGCAGTTCGGAACGGCAAACGGGAACCGGCAGACACGAAGGCGGCTTCAACCGCCGGCCGCGTCATCCGATGAACAAACCGCGCGGTTAATCTGTTCTGAAAACAAGCGTCAAGACAAAAGGCACCGAAGCTCAACCGGTGCCTTTTTATATGCCGCTTTTGACCGCTGCACGCTGCTAAAAACCCGTCGGCAGTTCAACCTCCGGCAACCGTCAGACAACACCGGCGGCAACTTTTCCCCTTCGGCAATTTTCCGCTGCACGCGGCCGAAAACCTGCTGACAGTTCTACTTCCGGCAACCGTCAGACAACACCGGCGGCAACTTTTCCCCTTCGGCAATTCTCCGCCGGTCATTTCCGCCGCCGTTTTTCACGGTACCGTTCCCGATGCGCCCGCTTTCGATATGGGAAAGATTATCGACCGTAAAGATAAAGTTGTGAAGAAACTGACGGGCGGCGTGAAGATGACGGTCGGTTCGTATGGAGTCGCCATTGTGGAAAAAGAAGCTGTGATAGCGGGTGAGGAGAATGGAATGTTCCGCCTCGTGGCGGGTGGCGAAACCTATGAAGCCACTTACCTGCTGGTGTGTACCGGTTCCGATACGGTTATTCCGCCTATACCGGGATTGTCCGATACGGATTACTGGACTTCCAAAGAAGCGCTCGAAAGTAAGGAACTTCCCCGGTCGCTGGTTATCATCGGCGGCGGTGTCATCGGCATGGAGTTTGCCTCCTTCTTCAATAGTATGGGGGTGAAGGTGAGCGTGGTTGAAATGATGCCCGAAATATTAGGGGCAATGGACAAGGAGACCGCTGGCATGCTGCGTTCGGAGTATTTGAAGCGTGGCGTCAACTTCTATTTGGGCACGAAAGTGACGGCTGTGTCCCATGAAGGGGTGACCGTTGAAAAAGACGGCAAGGCTTCGCTGATAGAGGCCGGGAAAATTTTGGTAAGCGTAGGGCGCAAGGCAAACCTCGGCCAAGTAGGGCTGGATAAGCTGAATGTCGAACTGTTGCGTAACGGTGTGAAAGTGGATGAGCACATGCAGACCTCCCATCCTCGTGTTTATGCCTGTGGCGACATAACAGGCCGTTCCATGCTGGCGCATACGGCAATTCGTGAGAGTGAGGTGGCGGTTAATCACATTCTGGGAGTGGAGGATGCGATGAACTACGACTGCATACCGGGTGTGGTCTATACCAATCCGGAAGTTGCCGGGGTGGGAAAGACCGAAGAGGAACTGAAAGCACTCGGTACCGGTTATCACATACAGAAGCTGCCTATGGCGTATTCCGGTCGTTTCGTTGCCGAGAACGAGCTGGGCAATGGATTGTGCAAACTGGTGCTGGATGATGGCGACCGTATCATCGGCTGCCATTTGTTGGGCAATCCGGCATCGGAAATTATTGTGGCGGCGGGCATTGCCGTTCAGCATGGATATACGGTGGAGGAGTTCCAGAAGAGCGTATTCCCGCATCCCACGGTGGGAGAGATCTTTCACGAAACACTTTTTGCGTGATGTTCTATATCGATAACCGCTGTACGGATGTGTATTTCAATCTGGCGGCAGAAGAATATCTCCTGAAGAAAAAGAAGGACAACTTCTTTATGATGTGGCAGTCCGCCCCTTCTGTGGTGATAGGAAAGCATCAGAGTGTGCGGAAGGAAGTGGATGAGAAGTATATACACGAGAATAATATCCTGTTGGCACGCCGCTTTTCCGGTGGCGGGGCGGTTTACCATGACGAGGGCAACCTCAATCTGAGCTTTATGGAAACGGTGGAGCGTCCCGACTTCGAATACTACTTGCAGCAGACGGTGGACTTTCTCGAAAGCCTCGGCATAGTGGCGTACACCGACAAGCGGATGGGCATTTATGTAGACGATCGGAAAGTGTCGGGCAGTGCGCCAATCTGCAAGCGCTGGATGCCGCATTGTGTGGAAGGAGCGACGGAGAGGACCTGCTGCCCGGTTCGCGTGTGTTGCGGGCCGTTCCTTCGGTACGCAGTGCGGTGGCGAATATCAGTGAGTATCTGCTGCCTGCCGTACCTCTGAAGCGCTTTGCCCGTTTGCTGTTCCACTTCTTCTTTGAGGGAGGAGATAACCGCATCTATCGTTTTACTCCTGAGGACTTGGCGGCGATCGGGCAATTAAAAGCAGAAAAGTATGCTTGTGGAGAGTGGATATACGATAGGGTGGCATTAGCTCCGGCGTAGGGAAA
>OOAA01001766.1_pt1 | contig 10035 bp, 9 predicted proteins | sample 1671671 | NCBI WGS metagenome assembly OOAA01 (sample SAMN06348180, study PRJEB24527) | human gut metagenome | biome: human gut; feature: ankylosing spondylitis patient; material: feces | host: Homo sapiens | place: China | collected 2015-10 | reverse complement strand
TTATAACTATCAGCGAGAGCGGAACGGTATCCATGCCGACCGATACTGTATGGATGACCATGCAGGAGATTGCCGACATGTATAATGTGTTCGGCTGCTATGTGCGCAAGGCTGTCAAGGCTGTATTCAAGGACGGCATTCTGAAAGAGCAGGGTGTACGCCGTCATGTCAGGAAGAACGACCGCATCAGCTATGATGTGTATAGCCTTGAACTCGTCATTGCGGTAGCCTTCCGTATTGACAGCATTGAGAGCAGAGCCTTTCGGGAGTTCATCATGCAGTCCGTCATCGGCAGACAGACAAGCCGCACTAAACTGGTCTGTATCTTTACAGAGAATGCAATGGCATAGACCTGCCATAAAGCAACGTTCCTTGGAGGCTTTGCGCCTCCAGCCACTTGGGCGAACCACCGCAGTGTTTTCAGGTATTAGATTTGTTTCAGACAGATTATGTACTACATAAGCCATTGTTAGTCAAATACTCATCGCACAACGCACAGGGTTAATAACCAATTAATATTCTTTTACAATTTATTACATTGATATGATTACAACCGCTCTCTGCTCTACTGAACAAGAATTTGATTTATTAAGCTAAAAAATAAAATAAAGAAGAAAAAGAATAGAATTTTTCGGAAAAGGGCAACACCATGTCTTATTATTTTGTGTTGCCCTTTAAGTATTATCTACATATTATTTTGTTTCAAAATCTCTACTATTTTGTAGCAACCCAACTACAAGACCCTCCATTAGAATCAGTGGTTGCAAAATATAAATTTGCAGTTAACCCGGAACCTGATGCTGCTAATTTTACGGTGATGTCAGTATTTTTAAAAAGTGTACCCGCTTTTATTTCTGAATTCCAATTGTTAAAAACGAAAGTCTTGCATGTATAAACAGGAGCTATAGCTGCATTAGTTCTGCAAGTAAATTTTACAGCTGTTTTATCTATTGTTGGCATAAAAGCATCCATTCCTTCTTCTGTTCCGTTTGTCGAAATTGTCCCATACTGGTTTCTTCCGTTATTTCCTGAACGCGTATGTGCTTGTTGGACTTGAAGAGATTGCCTATATTCCTTATACTCTTCCTTTACGTTTGGTAAAGATATTTTCTGTCCCTGTAGTCGAGCTTCTTTTATAGCTCTATTTGAATTGTTTAAGTCTTCTAAGATACTAATGTACAAATCTGCATCTATTCCTATTTTTTGGGCTTCTTCCTTAGATATGTCAAGAGAATATAGGCTATCTTTGATTGATACGTAATTTGAAAGAATAACTGCTACAGCTCGTTTATCCTTTATATTATTAGGGATACTAATGATTTCATCTACAGGCAATGCTAATGCTTGTGAAGCAATTATTTTGAGGATTATTCTATGACGATTTTGAAAGTGGTAATTTAGGAACAATAAAAGCGCATCTTCAAAAAGTTCAATTGATTAGTTTTTGTAATAAAGTTTGGTTTTTTCGATTATTCGGCGTATCTTTACAAAAAATAGGAAAAGAAGACTATGACAAACCTCAAACATAAAAAGTTGCCTCAGTCGCCCCCGCAGATTCGGCAAATTATCACAAACCAATACTTGGAACCTTTCAAGGCAGACAAGCGAAAAGTGATAGGGCTTGCTGTCGAATTGGATGAATACGGGAAAGGGTTGATAGATTGGGCGGAAGTGAATTGATTGCGGATCACTTCTTTCCTCTTTAAGGTCGCTATTTGCGACCTTAAAGAGGAAAGAAGTTGCATCCCTATTTAAATACAAAGTCAATTGTTTTTGTCAACTTTTCCCCATTTAAGATAACAGTCAAGTCAAAATGATACTCTCCTTTTTTTTCTGGTGCCTTTTTAAACTTTAACATGAATTCCGGTGCGATTAGTTTTGTGTTGTCATAACAAATATCAGCAAGATTCATGTTTTTAATTTCTGCACCCTCTATGTAAGAGTATACATTTAGTCCTTGCGTTTGCAACGCTTTTGTATTTACGATTTTATAATCATTATGAATATAATCATAATAAGAGACATATTGACATTCCACTAAATCAGAAATATCACTTCCAGCTAAATGCGAAGCGTCAAAATCATCAACAGTTTTAATTGTCATCTTACAAACGCTGTCATTTACAGCTATACGTGGTCCATTGATATCATATCTATTATAGGTCAGATCATTGTAGTACTTAGATAATTCATCGAATGTTTTACCAGAAGTTATTATTTTTCCTTTAAATGTTAATTTTATTTCTGAATTAGCATTCTCAACAGAAATAGTTTCCGGCGTCAAGTAACCCGTAATGAATGTTTTGCAGTATGTAGCTCCTGATATAACAGTTTCTTCTGAACAACTGAACAGCAAACCGCTGAAAAATAATATTACAATAGAAACATAATTCTTCATTGCCTTCGATTTTTATATTATTAATACATCTGCAAAGGTATTAACAAAAGATGAATCGTGTACATTTTTCAATAAAAATCACAGACGTTTTCTTAAATTTACCTACATGTAGGTAAATTCTGTTCGTTTTACCGTTATATTCCTTCCAAAATGTAAAATACCAGATTTTCTTCCGTAACAACTACTCTCGGAAGAAAATCTGGTATCATTATGCATAAAGAACGTCAAATGACGAGCCGTATTTTCTACTTCTTCTTTATCTCATATCCGATTTTCTTGAACGCCTCAACGAAGTCGTCGTACTTGGCTTTGCGTGCGTCGTAGACGATGGTGACCTTCTGGTCGTCCACTGAAGTTTCGATTTTCTTCGTACCCTTGACGAAGCGGATGTTGCTCTTTATCTTCTTCTCACAGTTAGCGCAATGCATCTGCGGCTGTGTGGTAACTGTCAATGTGTCGGCGGTAGCGGCAAATGTCTTGCCGACGATTACGAGCATAAATGCTGCTATTAAACTCTTCTTCATATTTTTCCTTTTTTTCTTTAAAATGATTGTTATGTCTATAACTTCTCTAACTTGTATCTTATTCCGATGTAAGCCATCGCTCCAGTCACGGGTCCCCACACCTGAGTGGCGTCAAACGCTGAGGTCCACGGATGATGGGAATGGAGGATGGGATTGTCAATCTTGTAGTTGGTGAGGTTCTCGCCTCCTACGTACAGACTGAACTTGCGAAACTCTCTCGTCACCTGAGCCTGCAACTGGAAGTAGGCGGGATAACGGCTGCGGTCGTACAGTTCGCCATCACCGTTGAGCTGACCAGTTACGTCAAACTGCCAAAGCTCGAGGGGCGTCTTGTATGAGAGTGTGAGCAAACCCTTATAGCGTGAAGTGAGCGGCTTCTGACGCAGCTCTCCGTCGTACGTACACTTCACGTCATTCAGTCGGAAGGCGGCTGTGGCTGTCATTCCGCTGAACAACGGATAGGTGGCGTCCACTTGGAAGGTGTGGCTATAGCTCTTGCCGTCCAGATTCTCGAACGAGAGCGTGTGGGCACCTTTAGCTCCGTCGAAGTTCATTATCGTCTGATTCAGGAAGTCGGTGTAATAATACTCTGCGTTCAGCTCGAGCGTCTTTCCTGCCAACGGTATGTTCATGCTGACGGATGCTCCCATATTCCATGCCTCTTCCTGCTTCAGATCGGGCGAGACTGTCACGTCACGTCCGCTTGCCAAGAGCGTCACGTTCTCTGCCAAAGCGTGTGGCGAACGATAGCCCTTGCCTGCCGAAGCACGGAGCGTGATGATTTTCGAGGGCGAATACTTGACGTGCAGACGGGGCGTGACGAAGCTGCCGTAACGGTCAGAATGGTCCCAACGCACGCCTGGCATGACGGTCAGCTTTTCGCCCAGCTTATAGGTGTATTGCGCATACAGTCCGGGAGTGGTTTCGCCGGTTACCGAGGTTTCGGGGCTCGGCTTTGTGCCCAACGGATTGAAGCGTTCGTCGTAACGGTCATAATTGAGCGATGCGCCTACGCTTATGTTATGGTTCGCCGTAACGTCAGTCTCGAACATCAGCTGTGCGTAACCGTTCTTCTGCGTAACGTCATAACGGGTCAGTCCGAACTGGTTCTCGGCGTCGTGCCACGATCCGTGGAGCATCAAAGCCACGGAGGTGTTGTGGTCGGCATTGAGCGTAAATCCGTTCTTCCATTGCATCTCGTAGCGGTTGGTCCTGACAGAAGTAGAATAGAGCGGTTCCGAGGAAGCCATGTCGGCATGCTTGCGGCTTTGTCCGCCTTCACGTTCGTCATGCAAGCCGCGCAGCATCAGCTGGCTAATCCAGCGTGGCGACACATACGCCCATCGGTGCATGACGTTGTATTGTCGCAGCTTTGGCATATCCATGAAGCTGTCATCGTTGCCGTCATGGTCGGTCTGACGGTTCTCGAAGTGGAGCAAGGTGGAGGTGGAGAGGCGGTCGGTCAGGTGTATGCTTCCGTCAAGATTCACTTCCGTTTTCAGCTCGCTGTCCTGATAGACGTTCGCTCTGAGTCCGTCCGTGCCCTGCGGCTTCAGAAACTCAATGTTTATCTGACCCGTGGTGCTCTCATATCCGTTTTTGACGCTGGACGCTCCCTTGCTCACCTGTATTGACTGCATCCAAGGGCCGGGCACGTATCCGAGGCTATAGGGCAGAGACGCACCTCGCAGATTGGGCACGTTCTCCGTGAGCATCTGCACGTACGTGCCGCTCAGTCCGAGCAGCTTTATCTGCTTGGCGCCGGTGGCAGCGTCGCTGTAGCTGACATCCACAGAAGGATTAGTGACGAACGACTCGCCCAGATTGCAGCAAGCAGCACGTATGAGCTGTCCCTGTCCGATGATGTCCGCATTGTCCACGCGGTATTTAGACTTTATGCCGTTGGTGGCTTTCACAACCACGTCCTTCAGCTCGTGTGTGGCGGCAATGCTGTCAGTCTGCGCAGCCATTCCCTGCGACACAAACATACATCCCAACACACCTATCATTGTTTTTCTCATATTCACTTAATTATTATAACCTTCTCAAAAGATTATTCTTTATATAATTTATCCTGTCACTCTCCTTACAAAGCATCAAGGGAGATTCTTTCATGATGTCCGAGTTCGCGAAATTCCTTTGGCGTCATGCCCGTCACTTGCTTGAACTGTGAGGAGAGATACGCCGGCGAACTGTAACCAAGCCTGTAAGCTATCTCGCTTGTGGAAAGCTGGCTATAACATAGCAGTTCCTTCACGTACTCGATGCGATGGATGATGGCGAAGCGTTCGATGGTGACGCCCTTCACTTCGGAGAACAGCTTGCTCAGCGCACTGTAGTCTTTAGAAAGCTGACACGAAAGATAGTCGGACAGCCTCGATCGTTCTCCTTCCGAACGCACCCACTTAAGTACGGCGACGCGTATCTGCTCCACCAACTGCGAACGCGGGTCGTCGAGCAGTTCGAAGCCTATTTCCTGCAACTTTTCAGCCAAGCACTGGCGTTCTTCGTCAGACAGACTCTCCTCCGTCTCCACTTCGCCCAAAGTGACTGACTTCACCGTAAAACCTTCTGACACCAGTATTGACTTGACCGCTGAGATGCAGCGTGGACATACCATGTTCTTAACCAATAGTCTCATAGGCGATTATATATATTTCTTGATATCGTTTTTATTTTTGTGCAAAGATATATCTTTTCAGATAATTATTTATACAATATTAGGGATAAAACTTATGGGAATGTTTGCATAACTGGGAACAAATCATTGCAAATGAAGCAATTCACCACTTCACTCATTGCCGGTAGAAAAAGATAGGTTTCGTATTATAATACTGTATAAACTGCAAAAGTAACATTTATTTCAAGGAAAATTCGTAACTTTGTAGAGGAATTTAGGATAACACAAAAAAAAACTGTTATTATAAAATATGAGCATCAATATCCAGAGAAATCAGAAGAAAAGAGTAGTTATTGTTGGTGGAGGACTTGGCGGACTGCGCCTTGCAGAAGACCTTTATGGGTCGGGCATGCAGGTGGTGCTGATCGACAAGAACAACTTCCATCAGTTTCCACCGCTTATCTATCAGATAGCGTCGGCAGGTATCGACCCAAGTAGCATCTCTTTCCCCTTCCGTCAGATTTTCCGCAAACGTAAGGACTTTTATTTCCGCATGGCGGAGGCACGTATGGTGGACACGGAGAAGAAGATTCTGCAGACTTCCATCGGAAAGATTGACTATGACTATCTGGTACTGGCAGCAGGTGCTACTACCAACTTCTTCGGCAACAAGAACATCGAGGAATGGGCTATACCGATGAAGACCGTGCCTGAGGCGATGGGACTTCGCAATGCCCTGCTCTCCAACTTCGAGCGAGCACTGACTTGCGCCACTGAAGAGGAACGTCAGGAACTGCTCAACGTAGTAATCGTTGGCGGCGGTGCCACTGGTGTGGAGATTGCAGGAGCACTGTCGGAGATGAAGCGCTACGTCATTCCCTATGACTATCCCGACATGGACTCGTCATTGATGCACATTTACCTCATAGAAGCCGGCGACCGACTGCTTGCCGGCATGTCGCAAGACTCATCCAAGAAGGCATACGACTTTCTTAAGAGCATGGGCGTGGACATACAGTTCGGCAAGATGGTGACTGACTATCGCGACCATAAGGTAATCATGAAGGACGGAACGGAGATTCCCACACGTACATTCCTTTGGGTGTCGGGTATCAGAGCCAATGCCATGCCTGGTATCAGCGAAGATCATTTAGGACGTGGATTCCGATTCAAAGTAGACCAATTCAATCGTATTCCGGGACTGAATGACGTGTTTGCCATCGGCGACCAGTGTCTTCAGACCACAGACCCTGCTTATCCTAACGGACATCCGCAGGTGGCTCAGGTGGCTATACAGCAGGCAAAGAACCTTGCCAAGAACATCAAGCGAATAAACGAAGGACATGCTGACGACAACAGCCTTACTCCGTTCAAATACAACAACCTCGGATCGATGGCAACCATCGGTCGTAACAAGGCTGTTGTGGAGATTGGCAAGTTCCATAGCCAGGGCTTCTTCGCATGGATTCTGTGGCTCGTAGTTCACCTTCGCTCCATCCTCGGCGTGAAGAACAAGATGATGGTGCTGCTCAACTGGCTCTGGAAATACGTCAGCTATAACGACTCCATCCGCATGATCACCTACGCCACCAAGCCGCGTGAGGTGGTGGAACGCATGGAACGCGAACAGACCACGCACCTCGGAGAGGACCTTATGGAATAATGCGTCAGGCATTATAATATACAATAACAGCCACGATATATGGATTAAAGACATATACCGTGGCTGTCTTCTTTTACAGCTATACCAACTGTATCTGCTGCTTAGAGTTTCACTTTCACGATGAGCTTGCGAATCTTGCCCTCGCCTATCACCGGTGCATGCGGATCCTCAGGCCAGACTATCATGAACTGACCGGGACGAAGCTTTACGTAAGCGGATGCAGGCTCGGTGTAAAGAGCGCAGTCTGCTTCTGCGTCGTAGGGCTTTGTGAGGTTTGAGCAGTCTTCTATCGGCTTCCAGCCTATTGTCTCCTCACCCTCAAGGAGGATGTGGATGTCAATATACTGATGGTGCACCTCGAGCACCTGTTGCTCTGCCGCTACACATTCAGGATTGACGTTATTGATGAACAGTCGGTCGCCGTCCAACTCAATGCGGCCACAAGGCTCGTTGAGGAGGTCATGACTCTTAACATAGTCGAAGACTATCTTGAACAACGGGTGGAGCGACTCGATGCGGGCGCTCTCTCTAATATCTGATACTATCATAACAATAAAGTATTTAGTTTATTAAATTCTTATTTCTCTTATTCGCACAACGTCGCTGAGAACATCCATTTCACGAGACGTGTCTCCTTAGACGTAAACTTTCCGACGGGCAACTTCAGCACAATCTTGTTCCATCCCTTCTGGAGCTTTACCTCCACGGGCGGTCGCGACACGCAGTTCTCGTTACGCAATGGCAGTTCATTGCTGCGCTCTGTATTGGTGTTCTCCCATACCGGCGGCATTATCTCCTCACCGTTTATCCAAGCACGGCTACCCTTATAGTCCCATGTTCCCTGGCGCGGCGGAAGGTCGCTTTCCGAGCGGCTGTAGTTATAGAACTCAAGGCTCAGCTTGGCTGTACGTGCCTTCTTGGAGTAAACCCAGCGCGTGGCATAAGCCGTATGGTTCTCCTCAGGATTGGCGTAGAAACCGGGGATGAGAGTTCCCCACACGTGGCGCAGATAAATGCCGTTTCCGGTCACCGTACCAGAGCCGTACGTCTTGCCTTCATACTCATAAGAAGTGCGGTCTGCCTTAGGACCTCCGTCAGCGGAAAGATGTTCCTCAGGAGGGAAAGATCGGGCCAGGTTGCCTTCGTTCGGGAATGCTTCGGTGATACGCCACTGTGCATCAGTCTGACGACAGTAAGAGAAAGGTTCTCCCTTCAGCGTGTGGTCTTTATGCCACAGCATACGGTTCTCAAATTCAGCAAAGGCAGCCTTCTGCTCAGGCTCATCGTTCCAAAGGAGCGTGCCTTTTCCGTTGAAGTAACAGTTGCCCCCGCCTCGCCATGCTCTCTCGGCAAGCGTAAGCATATAGGGATAGAAGTTGTTTTCGTCAAGCAGCTGTCGGGTGTTGTCAATGTAGCGGTCGTTCCAGAACGCCACGATGCAGCCGGCAATGTCGTCATTACCCTTTGGCTGATCGAGAATCCTACTGTTGAAGAGTGCCACAAGGTCAGCGTAATTGTCGAAGTGGTTGGCATAGTGGAAGCGGCAGTCAATGGCAGGGATGCCCGGTTGAGCCTTGCCACGATAACTCCACAACTGCGTCAGGTCTATCTCGCCCTTCTCATAGTGCCATCCGGGATTCCATGAGATGGCCTTTTTTCCTTTAGAACGGACGAAAGCCACCATCTCAGGCACAAAAGTAGAGTCGGTGAACTGCACCTCGTCCGTACCTATATGAATGTAGGGCACGTCCAGAGCGTCACACGCTTCAGCCAACAAATCCTTCATTATGCGCTTGCCCTCCTCAGTCTGCATGCCAAAGCCGAACGTGCGCTCGAAAGCTGCACTATGACCAGGCATGTCTATCTCGGGGATTAGCAATACATAATGCTTGCGACAGAACTCCGCCAGTTGATGCGCCTCCTCAAGCGTATAATATCTTCCCTTGTCGCGCTCCATATTCTCAGGTTCATTGAGCATCGGATAAAGCTTGCTCTCCAGACGCCAAGCCTGATTTTCGGTAAGATGCCAGTGGAAGACGTTTATCTTGAAACGGCTTAATAGCTCAATCTCCTTCTTAAGTTCGTCCATCGGTATGAAGCTGCGTCCGATGTCGTGCATAAATCCACGTACACGGAATGCAGACCAGTCGGTGATGTCACAGACGGGAACGTACTTCTTGCCTTTACGTATAGCGGTAAGCTGCTCCAACGTCTGCTTGGCACGGAATATTCCGGCATCACCTGTGGCGTAAATGCAAACTTTATGCTTGTCAACAATCAAACGGTATGCCTCGTCCTGCGACTCAGCACCTTCCACTCGGTCCACCTTCGTAAAGCATACATCCCTGTCAGCCGTGACCCACTTGTCAGTCATGCTCACCTTCTGGGGCATGGGCAGCAATGGAGGAACATCGGCGCTTACGGGTACACACAGGACAAGCAGCAGCATCATTGACGCCACAATACGACAGATTCGTCCGCCACATATCCGTGTCAATGGCAAGATAAGACTATCAAAAAAAGATCTGTTTATAAATTTGATAAAATACATTATAACATTAAAAGAATCGTAGTAGATCAGTTTTTATTTATTATGCAAAGTTAAGAAATAATCGGCGGAAAAGGGAAACTTATATATTAAATATGTAAACAAGTCAAAGAACGCTTGCTCATGATAAGACCGAGCTAACCAAAAACGGTTGCAAAGATCCACAATCTGGCGCAAGCGTTGTCAAGAGTGAAACACAAAAAAAGGTCTCCAAAGTCGTTAGACTCTGAAGACCTCAAGTAAAAGAAGGCAGCCACCTACTCTCCCGCATTGCATTGCAGT
>OOAA01001764.1_pt1 | contig 10041 bp, 6 predicted proteins | sample 1671671 | NCBI WGS metagenome assembly OOAA01 (sample SAMN06348180, study PRJEB24527) | human gut metagenome | biome: human gut; feature: ankylosing spondylitis patient; material: feces | host: Homo sapiens | place: China | collected 2015-10 | reverse complement strand
TTATCGGCTTCCCGCGCGAGGACGGCTCCAGCGGCAACGCGTTCAACGCCAGCTGCACGCTCTCCATCTCCACGACCTGCAAGGACAAGTCCGGCGCGTGGGCCTTCATCCGCTCGACGCTCTCCGACGACTATCAGGAAAGTATTTGGAATTACCCCATTGTGAAATCGGTCTTTGAGGCAAAGGCGCAGGAGGCCATGACGCAGGAATACGAGACAGACGCCGACGGCAACCAGATCCTTGACGATGACGGCAACCCCATCCCCATCTCCAGCGGCGGCATGAGCTACGGCGACGAGCCGATGATCGAGCTGTACGCCGTCACGCAGGAGCAGTATGACGCTGTGCTGGCGCTGATCGACTCCACGACGACGTTTGTGGACTATGACCAGAATGTGCTGGACATCATCTCTGACGAAGCCGCAGGCTATTTTGCGGGCAGCAAGACCGTGGAAGAAGCCTCCAAGCTCATCCAGAGCCGCGTCAGCCTCTACATTCAGGAACAGAAATAACCAACTTCTCCAAAACCGCCGGACGCGTTCCGGCGGTTTTTTCGTGCCTGCGGCTTTCTTTTGGGCGCACGGCATGATAAAATGAGAAAAACAGCAAAGGAGGCGGGCATATGCTGGAGCTTTTGCACGGGCCGGACAGGACGGCGAATTCCATGGAGCTGCTGGCCCGGATCTGTGAGAACGCGGCGCACGGCGTTGCCGGGCAGATTCTGATCGTTCCGGAGCAGTATTCGCATGAAACGGAGCGTGCGCTGTGCGAGCGCGGCGGCGATACGATCAGCCGGTATGCCGAGGTTCTGAGCTTTACGCGGCTGGCATCGCGGGTCTTTTCCGTCTGCGGCGGCGTGTGCGAAGAATATCTGGACGAGAACGGGCGCATTCTGACGCTCTATCTCGCCGCGCAGCAGGTGCGCGAGCAGCTGAAATTTTATGCCGCCGTGATGACAAGGCCGGATTTTTTGAAGCAGCTCGGCGCGCTCATGGAGGAGCTTCTGACCTCCTGCGTCACGCCGGATGCGCTGCATACAGCCGCCGCACGGCTTGAGGGGCGCCTGGCACAGAAGATCACGGAGCTGGCGCTGCTCTACGAAAGCTACCTGTCCGTCTGCAAAACAGGGCGCGGCGATCCTGTGACGCGGCAGATGCGCCTGTGCGAGCTGCTGGACGAGACGGAGTTTCTGGACGGGCGGGAGGTTTTCCTCGACGGCTTCTCCGATTTTACCGCCTTACAGATGCAGATCATCAGCGCAATTCTTGCGCACGCGAAAAATGTGCGCGTCGCACTCCTCACCTCCGGCGGGCAGTACACCGCCTGTCAGACCGGAAATGAAACGGAAAAGCAGCTCCGGCAGCTGGCGGCCCGGCAGGGTATCGAGACTGTCCGTCGGAGCATCCCGGCGCGCGAGCACCGCGTGCCGGATGTGCAGCTTTGGCTGAACGGCCTGTTTTTCGGCGGCAGCGGCTCAGGAGAAGCGCCGCAGAACGTCAGTCTCGTCCATGCAGGCTCACAGCAGGCGGCCTGCGCCTATGCCGCGCGCACGGTGCGCAGCGGCGTGCTGTCGGGTCTTCGTTACCGCGATTTTACCGTCTGCATGACGGACGAGGCCGCGTACCGGCTTCCCATGCAGACGCTCTTCTCGCGCGCAGGAATTCCGGTCTACTGCGCGTCCAGTGCGCCTGTCGCGCAGAACCCGCTGATCGCGGCGCTGCTGTCCGCGATGCAGGCTGTTCTGCGGTATGAGCCGGGTCCTGTACTGGCGTTTTTAAAGTCGGAGTTCTCGCCGCTCTGCGAGGCGGACTGCGATACGCTGGAGCACTATGCCTATTACTGGGGCATTCGCGGCTCCGCGTGGGAAAAGCCGTGGCAGCTGCACCCGTGCGGACTTGGTCAGCCCATGGAGCCGGAGGATGAGGCCGCGCTGCAGGCGCTGAACGCCCTGCGCGAGCAGGCTGTGGCCCCGCTGCGCACGCTCCGGCTGGCATTGGCAAAGGCACGGACGGTAGACGAGCAGGTGCGCGCCATCGCTGCACTGCTGGAAACGCTCGACGCTGCCGGAAGGCTTCAGACGCAGCAGGATGCGCTCGAACAGGCCGGGCAGGCCCAGCGCGCGCAGGAATGCGGCCAGCTCTACGAGGCGCTCATTTCCGCGCTTGAGCAGATGGATCAGGTTCTGGGCGCGGCAAGCCTTGAAACGGAGCTGTTTGTGCAGCTGTTTTCCATGCTGCTGCAAAATACTTCGGTCGGTTCCATTCCCTCCGTCTGCGATGCCGTCCAGCTTACGACGCTGCCCATGCTCCGTCACCGCCGCACCCGCGTTCTGCTGGTGCTCGGCGCGAATGACGGACTGCTGCCTGCGTTTTCCGATCCCGGCGGGCTGCTTGCCGACCCGGAGCGGCAGAAGCTCCGCAGTCTCGGCGTGGAACTCAGTCCGGGGCGCAGCGCGTCCTCTGACCGCGAAATGAGCTGGGTCTGCGCGGCGCTGAGCGCGGCGGAGCAGCGGGTATGCCTTGTGACCGATGCGGCGCAGCCGTCGTTTTTATACAGCCGCACAGCATCGCTGTTCCCGGCTTTGCAGCCAGTTTCGGCAGAGGATTTTCCCTTCCTGCCGGACTGCGCCGCAGCTGCGGGCGCGGCCCTGCAGCAGAGCGCGCTGCCCGACTGGCTGCCGGAGGCGGTTCAAAAGGAGGCGCGGACGCTATCGCAGCGCTGCGCGTATTCCTTCGCCTCCATGCGGCCAGAGGCGGTGCGTGCGCTCTACGGCAGGACGATCCCGCTTTCCGCGTCGAAGATCGACCGGTTCGCGGGCTGCCGGTACGCGTTTTTCCTGCAATACGGCCTGCGCGCCGCGCCATGGAAGCAGGCAGAATTCGACGCGCCGCTGTTCGGCTCGTTCGTGCACGATGTATTGGAGCACGTCGTCCGCGAGGCGCAGGAGCAGGGCGGCTTCGCCGCCATGACGGAAGGCCTGTGCGAGCGCCTCAAGGCTCAGCTGCCCGTCGAGCGGCGTCGCGCTGCACAGCGCCTGCAGCATGGGCATCGGCCCGCAGGCATACACATAGGTGCCGTCCTCGGGCAGCGCGTCGGTCACGAAGCCGCGCGCGCCCATGGTGCCGTCCTCGGTCACGACCGTGACGGGGATGCCGAGCGCACAAAACGCATCGGCAAGCAGCACCTCTGCCGCCGCGAGCCGCGAGAGCTATCTTTCCGCACGCAACCGGCAGGAGGCTGCCGCCGTCGTGATGGACGTGGCGCGGGAGCTTCGGCTGTCGCAGTTCGCGCCTGCGGCGGAGGAGCTTCGGTTCGCGCCCGGCGGACCGCTGCCGCCGATCGAGTACCGCGCAAAGACCGGCTCCGGGCTTCTAACCGGGCAGATCGACCGCGTGGACACCTATGAGGCGGACGGACGGCGCTATTTCCGTATCATCGATTACAAGACCGGCCATAAGGATTTTGATTATGCAGAGCTGCTGTACGGGAAGAACCTGCAGATGCTTCTGTATCTGTTCGCGCTGGAATCGTATCAGAGGCGGGCGGGAACGCCCATGCAGCCGGCCGGAGTGCTCTATGTTCCGGGCCGGTGCGACATGGTCAAGCTCAAGCCGGGTGAGGACCCTGCGCAGGCCGATGCCGAACGGCAGAAGGATCTGCGCCGCAAGGGGCTGCTTCTGAACGACGAAGCGGTCCTGCACGCGATGGAAGCGTATGAGAAAAAGCCGCAGTACCTGCCCTTCGCGCCCGGCCCGGACGGGCTGATTGGCGATCTCGCCTCCCCTGCCCAGCTGGCGGAGCTGGAGCGCTTTGTGAACGGACAGGTCGAGGCGATGATCGACGAAATTCTCTCCGGCGCGACCGCGCCGAACCCCATTGACCGCGGCCCGTCGGATTCCGAATGTAAATACTGTGATTTTTCATCGGCCTGCCACAAGGACGTCTGCGGCGTGAACGCACGGCGGTTCGCCTCCGTTACGCCGGAGGAATTCTGGCAGGCGCTTGAAAGGAGGCTGGAGCATGGCTGAGATCCGCGCAACGCCGCAGCAGCGGGCTGCGGCGGAGGATCGGGGCGGCGCGCTGCTCGTTGCGGCGGCGGCAGGCTCCGGAAAGACGAAGGTTCTGGTCGACCGGTTGATGGGCTATCTGACCGACCCCACAGACCCCGCCGACCTCGATGAATTTCTGATCATTACATACACAAGAGCCGCCGCGTCTGAGCTGCGCGGCAAGATCGCCGCGCGCATCGCCGAGGCGCTTGCCGGCACGCCGAACGACCGGCATTTGCAGCGGCAGCTGACGCGCGTGTATCTCGCGCAGATCTCGACGGTGCACAGCTTCTGTCAGGCCGTCCTGCGGCAGTATGCGGCAGAGGCGAATCTGCCTGCCGATTTCCGCGTGGCGGACGAGCAGCAGGCGGCGGCTCTGCGTGCGCAGACGCTTCGGGACGTGCTCTCCGAGCTGTACGCGAAGCTTGACGACGAGCCGGATTTCGCCGCCATGATCGACACGCTCGGCTATGGACGTGACGACCGGCGGCTGTTGGAGCTGGCCGAGCGCAGCTATGAAGTCATGCGCTGCAAGGTCGACCCCGAAGCATGGATGGCGGACTGCCTGCGCGCGTATGTGCTGCCGGAGGGGACTCCGGCGGAGCAGACGCTCTGGGGCGCGTATTATCTCAAGGCGCGCAGGGACGCGCTCGAAAGCGCGGACGCCATGCTTGCGCAGGCAGAAGCGCTCTGCCGCGCGGACGCGGCTCTGGAGCAAAAATGCCTGCCGCTGCTGCAAAAAAACCGCGAATCCGTCCATGCGCTCATGGCGGAGACGACTTGGGACGGCTGTGTGGAGGCGGGGCTCCCCTCCTTCGGCGTGATGCGGATGCCGAAGGACGCGGAAAACGCGGAGCAGGTCAAGACACTGCGCGACGAGGCAAAGCAGCTGCTCAAGGCCGTGCAGAGCTATTTTTACGCGCCGTCGGAACGGGTCGTAGACGACCTTCGCAGGACCCTCCCGGCGCTGCGGGGGCTTCTGACGCTGCTGCGGCGCTTTGACGAACGGTTCACGCAGGAAAAGCGCCGTCGTCATCTGCTCGATTTTTCCGATCTGGAGCACTGCATGATCGGGCTTCTGACGAAAAAGGGCTCCGGCAGGCCGACAGAGGCCGCGAAAAGCCTTGCGCAGAGCTACCGCGAGATTCTGATCGACGAATATCAGGATTCCAACGCCGTGCAGGAGCGCATTTTTCAGGCTGTCAGCCGCGACGGAAAAAATCTGTTCATGGTCGGCGACGTCAAGCAGTCGATCTACCGGTTCCGGCTGGCCGATCCGACGATCTTCCTTTCCAAATACGACGCCTATCCGCCGCTCGGCACACAGGCCCCCGGCGAGCCGCGCAAGCTGCTGCTGTCGCAGAATTTCCGTTCCCGCGCCGAAATTCTGGAGGCGGCCAACGACGTGTTTTCGCTTGTGATGAAAAAAGAGGCCGGGGAGCTGGACTACACGCAGGACGAAGCACTCGTCCCCGGCGCACAGTTCCCGGACTCGCCCGGCCCGAAGGTCGAGCTGCACTGCCTGAATTATCTCGCATCGGAAGAAGAAAGCGGTGACAAGACGGGCGCGGAGGCGGAATTCGTCGCTGCGCGTATTGAGCGGCTCCTGCGCGAGGCCTCCGTCACGGAAAACGGCGCGCTGCGCCCGGCGAAGCCGTCTGATATCGTGATCCTGCTGCGCTCGCCCGGCATGATCGCCGGGGTGTATCAGGCGGCGCTGCAACGGCGCGGCATCGCCTGCGACGTGGGCGGGGACGGCGATCTGATGCAGACAGCGGAAATTGAGATTTTATTCCAGCTTCTGCAAATTATCGATAATCCGCACCGGGATATTCCGCTGGCTGCGGCCATGGCAAGCCCCGTCTTCGGCTTTACGCCAGAGGAGCTGGCGCTGCTGCGCGCACAGGCGCAAAAGGCGGATCTCTACGACTGCCTGCAAGCCTGCCCGGAGCCGTCTGAAAAGCTGTGCGCGTTTTTGTCCTGGCTTTCCCGTATGCGCGAGGAAAGCCGCAGAACGCCGCTGCCGGAACTGCTGAACACCGTCGTGCAGTCCTCCGGGCTGGAAACGGTCTTTGCCGCTCTGCCGGACGGCGAACGGCGGCGCGGCAGTCTGGCTGCATTTGCGTCGTTCGTGACGGCTGGCGCACAGACAGAGCTTCGCAGCCTGTCCGAGCTTGTGCAGCTGCTGCTTCAAATGCAGCAGCGCGGCGCAAGACTGCCCGCGCAGGACGCGCCCTCCCGGTCGGACGCCGTGCGCATCATGTCCATCCACAAATCCAAGGGACTGGAATTCCCTATCGTCATTCTGGCCGATCTGGCGCGGAAGATGAACATGCAGGACAATGCCGCCGCTGTTCTGACGGACGAGGAGCTTCTGATCGGCGGCAATGTCGTCGACCTTGCAAGCCGGTCGTATTACCATGGGCTTGCGCGCAGAGCCATCATCGACCGCAAGACGGCACAGACCGTCTCTGAGGAGCTGCGTGTTCTCTATGTCGCCATGACCCGCGCGAAGGAGCAGCTGATCATGACGAGCTGCGCGGCACATTACGGCTCGCGCCTGAAAAAGCTGCTTTTGCGGCTGTCCGACCCGCTGGGGCCGTGGGTGAGCGCGGCGGTGCGTCAGCCGGACGAATGGATCTTGCTCGCAGCGCTGTGCCGCACGGAGTCCGGCGCGCTGTTCGCCGAATGCGGCCCGTGCGCATACAGCCGGGTACGCCAGTACCCGTGGCTGGTCACGCTGCAGGACGTCTCCCCTGCCGCTCCCGCTGCACGCGGGGCACAGGCGGAAGCGCCGCGCGCAGCACAGCCGCTCGACCGGGAGCAGGTTCTGGAAAGCGTGGGCTTCCGGTACGCGCACGAGGCGGCGACACGGCTGCCGTCCAAGCTGACGGCCACGCAGCTGAAGGGGCGCGGACTTGATCTGGAAGCGGCGGAGGAAACGCCCGCACAGCCGGAGTCTGCCAGAAAGCCATGGCGCACGCCGCAGTTTTTGCAGGACAGGCCGCTGACAGGCCGCGAGAAAGGAAACGCGACGCACCTTTTCATGCAGTTCGTCCACTACGAGGCCTGCACGACGCGCGATGGCATCCAGCAGGAGCTTGCACGGCTGCAAACGGAAAAATTTCTGACGGCCCGGCAGGCCGAGGCGGTAGACGCGGAGAAAATTCTGGCGCTGTTTTCCTCGGAGCTTGGAAAGCGGATTTTGAACGCGAAGAACCTGCGCCGCGAGTTCAAATTCTCCATTCTGACCGACGCCGGCGCGTATGACCCGGCGGCTGCCGGGGAACAGGTCATGCTGCAGGGCGTCGTCGACTGCTTCTGGCAGGAGGCAGACGGGATCGTCATCCTTGATTTCAAAACTGACTACATTGACGGCGATTTACAGCTGAAGGCCGCGCGCTACGCGCCGCAGCTGCAGGCCTATGCGCGGGCGCTTTCGCTCATTTATGGGCTTTCTGTCAGGAAATGCATCCTTTATTTCTTCTCCGCGGGGAAGGCCGTGGAGATTGACCCGGAATAATATAAAAAAGCCTCCTCCTGCCGCGCTCTGTGCGGTAAGAGGAGGCCGTTTTTTCACTTATGTCAACCGAGTGCGCCAACGTATGTGTAATTCTGGCTCGGTTCCGGTGTGGGGATGTCTGTCTGCACGATGGTCATGTTCTCCGCGATTTTTTCTGTAAGCTCCCAATCGCCATTCAGAAATATCACACAAAGCTTTTCGGGGTCATAGAGTAGGAGATAGTGATACGTAACATCGGCGTTGGTTTCGTGCGAGGCCTCGATCCAGCTTGCGTACAGCCCGTTGATCATCCCCTCCTTCGTGATTTGCGGGTCGTTTCCGAGAACCAGCAGATCACAGCCTGCGATTTCATTTGCGGACAGGCACGTAGCTGAAAATGACGTGCCTGTGCTCTTGCTCCATGTATAATAGATGCAGTCTTCCATCTGCTGCTTCTGGCTGTCGGAGATCCCCTCCAGCTGTTCCGGATTCCGGTAGGAGACAGAGCCATAAAGCGTCGAGGTGTTGTCCGGAGGCGGCAGGACCGGCAGCCAATCAAACTTCATGCCGCAGTAGGTGCCTGTCGTCCGCCCCTCCGTGTCGACGCGGATGATCGCGTCATGAGAAAAATCATAGGAATACGGATTCGGCGTACCGTCTGAACTGATGACCACGCCCTCGGCGTGATAGGTGCCTTCCTCATTGGAAACAGATGCGTAGTGCAGAATCGCGGCTGCACCGCACAGGACTGCGACCGCCGCTGCGGCAGCTGCCGCGATGCGCACCACGCGCCTGCGGCTGCGCTTTTTCGCATCCTGCCGCGCAAGCTGCAATGCACCGCTCAGGATTTTGGCCTGCCGCTCGTCCGAAATTGCATCGACCGGAGACTCCGGCAGATCGGCAGACTGCAGAATCATATCAATGTTATTCATATACAAACCCTCCCCGGCATAACTCGTTTTTGATGGCTTCCCGGCTGCGTACCAGCCGCATACGCACCGCGGAAGGGGTCAGCCCCAGCACGGCGGCGATTTCCGGCGCGGTCTGGCACAGGTCGTAAAACCGCCGGATGATCTCACGATCCGGCTCTGAGAGCAGCGCGACCGCCTCGCGCAGCTGCCGCGCCTGTTCCTTTTTGACAGTCTCCTCGAGAAGAAAATCGTCTGTTCCGGCCAGCTCTTCGTCCAGCGGCATATCCATACGCGCCCTTCGCAGCCGGTCGACGGTCTTGTTCCGCGCCACGCTTCCGAGCCACGCGCGGATGCTCCCGGCCTTGACTGTCCGGCAGGACTGCCAGAGCGCGAAAAATGTGCTTGAAGCAAGCTCGTCCTCGTCCTCCGGAGAAAGCAGCCCGCGGCTCCGGTTGTGAATGACCGTCACGACATAGGCGCTGAAGCGCGCGATCACCGCTGCAAGCGCCTGCTCGTCTCCGCGCCGCAGGCGGGAAAGCAGCTGTTGTTCGTCCATACAGGTTCCTCCATGTTTCGTATTGTCAGCTGACACCTATATAGTCGCGGAAGGGGGCGGAAGTGTAACAGCCGCTGACCAGCCCTTGTCAGCTGAGGCGATACTCAAAAAACGCTCCGTGCGTCTGCACGGAGCGTTTTTTGTCTTATGAACCGGGAAGGGATCAATAGAACTTCTTTCTGTTCTTGCGAGCAGCTTCAGACTTCTGCTTACGCTTCAGGCTGGGGCTGACGTAGTGCTCTCTCTTCTTGACCTCGGCGATGACGCCGGCCTTGGCGCAGCTGCGCTTGAACCGCTTGAGAGCATTCTCCAGGGACTCGCCTTCCTTGACGCGAACTTCAGACATTGTTTTCCCTCCCTCCGATGCAGCCGGCTATTTCCAGGCTGCTTTCAGGGCCAACATAATTGGCTTGATTATTATAGTGAACAAGCCGAATCTTGTCAAGTGTTTTTTTCGACTGTCTGTCAAAATCCAAGAAATCTTTTACTTTACGATCAGATTCACGAGCTTGTTCCTGACCAGAATGACCTTCACGATGCTCTTGCCGTCGATGGCGCGGGCGACTTTTTCGTTCTGCTTTGCCGTTTCAACGACGAAGTCCTGCTCAGAGTCGACGGTCTTGCTCTCGTCATACTCCGGCCACGGCTGCTGCATGGCCATCGTGCCGGTCTTGGCCGCCTCGCCGGTCAGCTCCCACATCTCCTCGACCATGTGCGGTGCAAACGGGCTGAGCATGAGCATGAGCATCTTCAGATCGCCCTTCGTCAGACCGTTGGCGTAGAACTCGTTCACCATGGTCATGAGGGCGGCGATGGCGGTGTTCATTTTCAGCTCGTCGATATCCTGCGTGACCTTGCGGATGGTCTTGTGGATGATGGCTTCGTTTTTCTCGCTGAGCGCCTCGGAGTCCTTCGCCATGTCCATCAGATTCCAGCAGCGGTCAAGGAAGCGCTTCGAGCCCTTGACAGCCTCGTCGGACCACGTCGCGACCTTTTCAAAGTCGCCGATGAACATGATATACA
>OOAA01001763.1_pt1 | contig 10048 bp, 4 predicted proteins | sample 1671671 | NCBI WGS metagenome assembly OOAA01 (sample SAMN06348180, study PRJEB24527) | human gut metagenome | biome: human gut; feature: ankylosing spondylitis patient; material: feces | host: Homo sapiens | place: China | collected 2015-10 | reverse complement strand
AATGTCATCAACTTAAGACCGGTGCATTTGTTTTATGCGAAAAAACGGCAAAACAAATGCAGTTGGTAGGGGCGGGGCTCTGCTCCGCCCGGCAGGATACACCGAATTATCGAAAATCTTCGGCGAATCCGTATGCACTTACCCGCTTGGCCGTAGAGGCCGATGCCCACATCGGCCCGGCAGAATGCACCGTTTTTACGGGAATCTACGGCGAATTTGTAACTTCTCAATGGGCCGACAGAGTCGTCGGCCCCTACAACAACCCTTCGCACTCTCTGTAGGGGCGGACGACTCTGTCCGCCCGCGGGATGTACCGATTTTACGGGAATCTTCGGCGAATTCACAGCTGCCCCCTACATCCAAAGAGGTAACTGCTTGCGGATTCGCCGCAAATTCTCGAAGGAATTCACTGCATTCTGCCGGGCGGAGCAGAGCCCCGCCCCTACCAACTGCGGTTGCATTTCAACGGTTTTTGCGTAAAACAAACCGTCTATGGTCTTAAGTTGATGACATTGCCCTGAAAGGGGAGGCATTGATCCGATTGATTTTCCCGGAATTGCACGATATAATAAAGAAAAACAAAAAACGGGGGCCTTGAAATGAAAAAACACATCACACGGCTGCTCTTTGCGGCGCTTTTGCTGCTTGCGCTGTGCATCGGCGCGTCGGCGGCGGGGACGAGCGGGAAGTGCGGCCCGTCTGCCTACTGGTCATTTGACAGCAGCACCGGCACGCTGACCATCTCCGGCAGCGGCGCGATGAACGATTGTGTATTCCAGTGGGGCGATCCCGATCCACGCCCGTGGAGTGCATATCTAAGCGAGATCAAAACCGTTGTGATCGGGGATTCGATTACGAAAATCGGGAAAGAGTCATTTTCCAGCTTATCCTGCACTACAGTCAGGATTGGAAAAAATGTGCAGGTGATCGGTGAGAATGCATTTATGAATTGTACAAGCCTGACCGGCGATCTTGTGATCCCGGACAGCGTGACCACGATCGACAGATGGGCCTTTTTCGGCAGCGTGATATCAAACGGCACTCTGACGCTTGGAAAGGGCTTGCGGACGATCGGCGAACGCGCATTTACCGATTGCTCCTTCTCCGGCGGTCTGACCATCCCGGAGGGCGTCACAGAGATCGCGGAGGGCGCGTTTTGCTCCAGCAGCAAATACAGCGGTTCGCCCGCGCACGGCAAGATCACCGGCACCCTGACGCTGCCGTCGACGCTGAAAACGATCGGCGCATATGCGTTCGCGTATGAGGGCTTTTCCGGAGAGCTTCTGATCCCGGACGGTGTGACGTGCATTGGCGCGAACGCCTTTGCCGAATGCGACGGCTTTGGCGGGACGCTATCCCTGCCGGACAGCGTCAAAACGGTGGGGGAATGGGCGTTTTATCAGTGCGAGGGCTTTACCGGCCTGAAGCTTCCTGCCGGACTGACCAAAATTGAAAAGCTGTCGTTTGCATTTATGGCTGGCTTGAAAACAGAGGTCGCGATTCCGGAGGGCGTGACGGAGATCGGCGAAGGCGCGTTCGAGTGTTCTTATATGCCGTCCGTCCGCTTGCCGTCCACGCTGAAGAAAATCGAAAAACAGGCGTTCATGCATGCGCATAACCTGACAAAAATTACGCTGCCGGATGGACTGGAAACGATTGGAGACGAAGCGTTTGACGGCTGCCGTTTTAAAAAGGCAATCGTCCTTCCCGCCAGCATCAAATCGATTGGAAAAAAGGCGTTCTATGGATATTCCTATTATGGAAGCGGTACGCTCGGCGCGTATTTCCTCGGCGCAGCGCCCCAGATTGTCGGGACGCTGAACGCCAACTGCTCGTTCCCGTCGGATTGGACGCTCTTTTACCTGCCCGGCACGTCCGGCTGGACGGGCGATACCTATGCTGGCTACAAGATTGCCCTGTGGGACGGCGAAACGCGCTGGGACAACCTGCGTACGAGTAAGTTTGGATACGGTTGGGACAACAAGGGGAACGAGATCGAAACGTCATGGAGCGTCAACACGGACACCGGAAAGATCACCCTGACCGACGATCTGAACGAAGGCTGCGCCGTCGCAGTCTCCTATGACGCGGAGGGCCGCGTCACGAGTATCGGCGTCCTGCGCACCAAAAAGGATTTCGTGATACCCAATTTGCAGGACACCTGCCGCCTGTTCCTCCTGAACGCATCCTCCGCCCCGCGTCTGAACGCGCCAATCACCATCAATGACTACCTCCAGACCTGAGACGCCCCAAAGCCTGCCCTTGTCGTGCCCCGCACGATAAGGGCAGGCGGCATTTGCGTCAGCCCGCCCCGTCTCCCGGAAATTCTGAAGAAACATTTTACAAAATCCCCGGAAATAAAGCAGCCAGCATCTTGCAATTGCGGCACAGTTCGTATATAATTATTCTACGAATACTAGGGGTAGTGTAGACTCTTGCAGCACCCTGTTACAATTTCACCCCGATTGTACGTCCGACCGAGATGAGGAGGAATGCGAAGAATGAAACGCAACCGAATATTGGCCATAGGCATCGCACTGCTGCTGGCGGTGCAGCTGCTGACACCGCTTGCCTGCGCGGCAGGCGCGACGCTCAAGCTCACAGCCCCGGACAAGCTGCCGGACGTTGGACAGACCTTTACCGTCACGGCGGAGCTGACCGGCAACACAGGTCTTGCCGCCGTGCAGCTCAGTCTGGGCTACGACGATTCCGTTGTCGAATGCACGGGCATTGAAAACGGCGCGCTCGTTGCCGGTATGCTCGCCGCGAGCAACCCGCACGCAACGCGTGACGGCGTCGGCGCGATCCTCGCAGCGGCGACCACCACCGCCGTCAAGACCGATGGCAGCCTCGCCGTGTTTACCTTCCGCGTCAAGGCGGCGGGCGACGCGAAGCTGACCCTCGCCGATGCGCTCCTGTCCGACACGGACGGCAAGGCGCTCCCGCTTTCCTATTCGCTCCCGGCGCTGATCGCGCAGAGCAGCACCGGCTCCGGTTCCACCGGCGAAACGCCGGGCACGGACAATAAGAAGTCCGAGGATGATAAGAAATCTGAGGATGAAGACAAGCCCGAGGATGAGGAAAAGCCTGCGGATGGCGCGCAGGAGGAAGTCAAGTCCGGCTCCTTCCGCGACGTGACCAGCGCGCACTGGGCGTTTGACTCTGTCGAGCGGGCAGCGGAACTGGGCCTTGTCACCGGCTATTCCGACGGCACCTTCCGGCCCGACACCCCCGTGACCCGCGCGCAGTTCGTCCTCATGCTCTGGCGCATGTGCGGCAAGCCTGCCGCGGCCAAGGCGGCCTCGTTTGCAGACGCCAGCGCGGACTGGTATCAGGACGCACTGAGCTGGGCCGTGGAAAAAGGCTATGTGAACGGCCTGTCCGACACCCGCTTCGGCCCCGACGCCCCCATCACGCGCCAGCAGGCCATGGCCATCCTCTTCCGCCTGAACGGCGGGCAGAGCGGCACAGAGCTGACGCTGACCGGCATCTATGAGCAGACCTTCGCCGACAGCACGACCATCGCCTCCTGGGCGAAGGATGCGACCTGGTGGGCGGTCTACCACGAGCTTGTTTCCGGCGTCGGCGGCAGCCGCATCGCGCCGGAGGCCAACGCGTCCCGCGCACAGATCGCGGCGATCCTGCTGCGGTATGCGGATCAATTTATGACAATGGAGGAAGCGGCATGAAAAGAAGAATGCTTGCGCTGCTGCTCGCAGTGCTGACACTCACGATGCTCACCGCAGCCGCGTTTGCGGAAGACACGGAAGTCCTCGGCGTCTATAATGTGACCGGCCCCCTGACCGTGACGAACGGCACGAAGGACGGCGGCTTCTACGCAGGCGCGGACACGTTCGAGCTGAACTGCACCGGCCTGACCGGTGAGTATTCCCTCGTCCTGCTCCTCGCGGGCGACAGCGCCGTCCCCACAGAAGGAAACATCCAGTACATCGATCAGACGAGCGTGGAGGCTGGCAAGGTGGCATTCACCCTCAAGCCCAAGGCCCTGACGGAGGGTACATACAACGTCTACATCAGCACGACCGACAAGGCGCTCAAGAAGGTCGCATCGTTCAAATACGGCGAGAGGCCGGAATACACGTCGGGCGATGTGAATGGGGATGGAAAAGTTTCTGCATACGATGCTTCTATGATTTTGCAGCATACTGTCGGCCTTATAGATCTTACAGGAGTCGCGGCAGCAGATGTGAATAAAGACGGAAAGATTTCTGCATATGACGCATCAATGATTTTGCAGTATACAGTTGGATTAATCACGCTTGATTGAGGAGGAAAAAATGAAGAGACTATTTGCACTGCTTCTGGTGGTGGCCATGCTGCTCTCGCTGTGTGTGCTTCCGATCAGTGCAGCTGAGCAATCGAAAATGTCGGTTGCATCTTTTACTACATTTACAGTTGGCGAAGACGGCTATGTTGTGTATGGTGCTCCCAAAACAACTCCGTATGAAAAAGACGATCTTGTCGCGGTGAAAGCAACGTTCCATAACGCAGAAGCTGAGACAATCAAACTCATGAGCATTGAAATGGTCATGGAGTATGATAGTTCCGTGCTGGAGCCGTATACATGGGAGTTTGAGGGAGATACTTATGGTATAGCTGTTTTTGCAGATTCCTTCAAAATGGAAGCTGCTGCAAGCGTAATTGCAGAAGGTAAATCAAAAATCAGCGGTGCTTCCAGCAGAGGCGTGAACGTGACGGCTGGCGCAACGATTGATGTTGCATATTATCTGTTTAAGGTTAAAAATGATATTGAGTCCGGAGACGCTGCGTTTACTCTGAAGATTGACGAACTTACCAAAAAGGGTGCAGCCGCGGGCGAGGCAGATGACATTAAGGATTCTGTTGCTATAGAAGAGAATACCATGCCGGTAAGCGGTAAGGCACCTACTATTGGCAGCACCTCCGTCGATAAGTCTGAAGTCGCATACGGCAGCGACGAAGTGCTCACCATGGGCGCAACGTCTACCTCCAACAAGGACATCACCAGCTTCGTCACCTTCAAGGTGAAGGATGCAGAAGGCAACGACGCTGCTGGCTTCGTTGTCAACAACGGCAATGAACTGAATGTTGCTGCAGCAGATGCTGGTACCTATACTGTCACTGCTGAGCCGAATGGAAACAACTGCAGAATCGATGAGAGCGTGACTGTTCAGAACGCAACCCTCACGATCACCAAGCAGGAGATCACCGCGCCCGTTGCAACGGTCACGAGTTTTGCCAAGGGTCAGCGAATCTTTGACCTGAACGTCGAGACGACGACTCCCGGCCTTTCTGTGGGCTATACCTGCTATGAGGGCACGAATACCGATGGCATTCCGCTTGATTCCCAAGAGAAGTTTAAGGCGGGCACGCTTTACAGCATCGTGATCGGGCTGGAAGCGGACAAGAACCATGTGCTTAACGCCCAGACGCTGACCGTCACGGTCAATGGCGGTGAGCCGCAGACGGTCGCAATCGAGGAGAGCGGATTTGCCGGTGCATACAAGGCTGTTGTAACAGCTACGACTGCGGATAAGGATGCCCCGACGATCACGCCGAATCCGATCAACGCCACCTACGGCGATAAGCTGTTCACGCACACTCCGACCGGCACTGCAATCTATGACGGTCAGAATGTTTCCGGCACATTCACATGGTCGAATAAGTACAATGCAGAAACCACGGTCGGCAATGCTGGCGTGAATGAATTTGATGTAGTCTTCACGCCCACCAACACAGACCTCTACGCCACTGTTACCGGCAAGGTCACCGTGACTGTCGCGCAGAAGGAAATCGACATTACCGATAAGCTTAACACATGGAGTGCCAACGAGTTCACCTATGACGGGAAAAGCCATTCTGTCGAGCTGAAAATTGATGAGGATCTTGTTGGTATCGTCAAAGTTAAGGAGTATACTGGTGACACTGAGGCGCAGGCCGTCGGTGAATATACGGCCTCTGCATCGCTTGAACTGGTAGACCCGGCCAATTACAAATTCAACGAGGACAATGTTCTCACGCGCGATCACACTTGGAAGATCAACAAGGGTGACCTCACGCCTACGGACGCAGAAAAATCCGTGCTCTTCGGTACAAAGGAAGTCACGGTTACTCCGGCTGATTTCGGTCTGACGCAGGACGGCATTAAAATTGAGGTTACTCACGCGGGAAATAGCCTGATTACAGGTTACTTACCAAGCGATGACATGCGTTCTGTCACGTTTATGCTGAGAGATACGGATAAGACAGATGCTGCTAATAACGCGTCTGACACGGCTACATTGAAATTCTCTTCGGCGAATTATAACGAGGCGTCCGGTACGCTCACCATCAAGATCATCGACAAGAACACCGACGCGGATACGCTCAAGATCGACGTTCCTGCTACCGTCACCTACGGCGATACTGTTACCCCCAGCGTCGGCGAGTCCAAACCGGCAGGTGCAGGCAACGTCACGTTCAAGTTCTTCGACGAGGACAACCATGAGGTGCTCACCACCGCGCAGCCGTTCGACGCAGGCACCTACAAAGTCACCGCATCCTGCGAGAGCGAGAGCACGATCTACACCGCAGAAGCGACCTTCACGGTCGAACCGCGCGAGATCGAAGCCAAGGACGTTGCCTTTGATAAGGAACTGACCTACACCGGCAATGAACTGACCCAGACTGTGACCGTCACAGTTAACGGCAAGACCCTGACCGTCGGCACGGACTATACCGTTTCCGACCTGACCGGCACTGAGCCGGGCAGCTATCCCGTCACCGTCGCCGGCACGGGCAACTACACCGGCACAGTCACAAAGTCCTTCGAGATTGCCAAGGCGGACATCTCCAGCGCTGCGATCACCTATGATGCCGGCCCCTATGGCTACACTGGCAAGGAATGGAAGCCTGAAGTTGCCGTTTCCTTCAATGATGCTGCGCTAACAGCTGATACCGACTACACGGTTTCCTATGAGAACAACATCAACGCCGGTACTGCGAAGATCATCATCACCGGTATAGGCGATCACTTCACGGGCTCGACGGAAAAGACCTTCACTATCAATTCTGCGGAAATTTCCGGCTGCACGTTCGCGCCTATCGCTGACGTGACCTATAACACCAAGGCACATACTCCGGAAGTGACCGTTGCGATCAGCGGCAGAACGCTTGAGGCAGATAAGGATTACACCGTTTCTTACGCCTCCAACATCAACGCCGGTACCGCCACAGTTACCGTCACCGGCAAGGGCAACTTCACCGGCACGGCCAGCAAGACCTTCACCATCAACAAGGCCGGTCTGACCCTGAACCCCTGCACGATCTCCGAGCTCTGCACCGAGACCGACCTGAAGACCAGAACGCTCCCGTCCGACTTCTTCCTCGCAGGCGAGACCGAAACCGGCTTCTCCATCAAGCTCACCGCTGTTGAGGGCGGAGACGACATCTTCGCTGTGGCACCTGCGGTTGTCGAAGGCGAAAACAAGATCACCTTCCGGCTGAAGAACGAAGTCGGCGCGGCGACCTTCACGGTCACTGTCACCCCGGTCTCCGGCAACTACAACGGCGGCAGCTATGCGCTGACGATCTCGACCCACGACAGAACCGACGTCTCCGGCAGCATCTCCTTCCCGGATGGCTCCGCTGTCTACACCGGTACTGGCATCAAGTACGAGAATGCGACCATTTCCGGCTATTCCGGCACGCTGCGCTACGGCTACACGCCCAACGCCTCGACCGGCGCTTCGCTTGACGCCTCCGGCCTCCCGCTGACTGTCGGCACCTACACCGTCGCCGTGACCTTCAACAGCGACGCCAGCTTCGGCTACAAGACCGCGACCTTCACCATCACCAAGGCGACCCCGACCGGCACGCCCGGCTACACAAAGCTCGAAACGAGCGGCAAGACCCTTGCCGACGCCAAGCTCACCGTCGGCACCATCCGCCCGGCTGGCACCATCGCGTGGGATCTGCCCCTCACGACCGTTCTTGAGGACGGCAAGGCATACGCGTGGACCTTCACCCCGGCTGACACGCACAACTACACCATCCTCACCGGCACGCTCGTTCCCTATGTCGACGACGGCATGGATTACATTCCCGGCGTGATCGGCGGCAATACGGGCAGCTTCAACTTCCATGACGTGAGCCGCCTTGACTACTTCTACGACGCTGTCAAGTGGGCCGCAGAAAACGGCATCGCCTCCGGCACGGGCCGCTACACCTTCTCGCCGAACGCCGTCTGCACCCGCGCACAGACCGTCACCTTCCTCTGGCGCGCAGCCGGTTCCCCGCTGCCCAGATACCGCGTCTGCCCGTTCACCGATGTGAACCCGCGCGACTACTACTATGACGCAGTCCTCTGGGCCGTTGAGCAGGGCATCACCACCGGCCTCAATGCCACCACCTTCGGGCCTGACGTAACGGTCACCCGCGGCCAGGTCGCAACGTTCCTCTACCGCGCCGCCTCCGCCGCCAAGCCCAACACGTTCAGCCCCTTCACGGATGTCAAGACCACGGCGTACAACTACGACGCCATCCTCTGGGCCTATGACAACCGCATCACCACCGGCACCAGCGATACGACCTTCAGCCCGGACGCCTACTGCACCCGCGCCCAGATCGTGACCTTCCTGTACAGATACTATCAGGGCCGCTGAACAAATTTAAACGGGGCTGCAGCGAAAAATCGCTGCAGCCCCGTCAGCTTTTCAAAGCCCCCCGCGTTCTGAACACTTCCGCGTATGGATCAGGAGTAAAACAGGCACGCATTTGCCGGTCAGCGGCTTTTTAGCATATGACGGCGGCCCGCAGGTTTTCCTGCGGGCCGCCGTCAACACAAATGAAAAGAGGAATCATGAAACGGGCATAGGTTTTAGATGTGCGCGGATCGCACGGAGGCGTTCAGCGGACGCTGAACAGCAGCTCACCGTAGGTCGGGTACGGCCAGCAGGCGCGGGAGGTAAGCGTCTCCATCTCGTCCACAGCCAGGCGCAGCTCAGCCATGTCCTTGAAGACCTCTGCCTGATAGAAATCGGCAGCCTCCTGTGCGCTGGGCAGCTCGCCTGCCTGCAGGAGCGCGTCGGAGAGCTTCGCGGCGTCCTCGCTGGCCGTCTCGGTCAGTGCCGACAGACGTGCGGCCGTCTTATATTCATAGCCGCCTGCCGCGTCGCCGAGCAGGCTCTTTTTCTCCGCTGCCGTCCGGACGAGCTTTGCCGTGTAGTCCGAAACGGCGGGCAGGATGTCGGTCTGCACCATGTCGAGCATGGTCAGCGCCTCAATGCGCAGCACCTTGCTGTAGTTTTCCAGCAGAATTTCATATCTCGCGTGCAGCTCCGTCTCGCTGTAGATCTTATGGTCTGCAAACAGGCGCACATTCTTTTCCTTCATCAGATACGGCGCGCAGGCGGGCGTGGTCTTGAGATTCAGCAGGCCGCGCTTCTCGGCCTCCTCCAGCCAGCTTGCATCGTAGCCGTTGCCGTTGAAGATGATGCGCTTGTGCGCGCGGATGGTGTCGCGGATGAGATCGTGCAGGGCAGTTTCGAAGTCCTCCGCGCCCTCAAGCTTGTCGGCGTACTGCCGCAGAGACTCTGCAACAGCGGTGTTCAGAACGACGTTCGCGTCGGAAATGGACGCGGCGGAGCCGAGCATACGGAACTCAAACTTGTTGCCGGTAAAGGCAAATGGCGAGGTGCGGTTGCGATCGGTCGTGTCCTTCGGGAATTTCGGCAGGACGTGGACGCCGATCTTCAGAAGCTCCTTCTCCTTCGCGTCATAGGCCGTGTCGGATTCGATCGCGTCCAGAATCTCCGTCAGCTCCGTGCCGAGGAACATGGACACGACGGCGGGCGGCGCTTCGTTCGCGCCCAGCCGGTGGTCGTTGCCCGCAGAGGCCACGGAAATGCGCAGCAGGTCCTGATAATCGTCAACGGCCTGAATAACGGCGCACAGGAACAGCAGGAACTGCGCGTTCTCACTCGGCGTTTCGCCGGGTTCGAGCAGGTTGACGCCTGTGTCGGTCGAGATCGACCAGTTGTTGTGCTTGCCGGAGCCGTTGACGCCCGCG
>OOAA01001759.1_pt1 | contig 10061 bp, 9 predicted proteins | sample 1671671 | NCBI WGS metagenome assembly OOAA01 (sample SAMN06348180, study PRJEB24527) | human gut metagenome | biome: human gut; feature: ankylosing spondylitis patient; material: feces | host: Homo sapiens | place: China | collected 2015-10 | reverse complement strand
ATATCAGCTATTAATATGTAGTTTTCAAAGAACTTACGGAAATCGCTTATGTATTTTCTTGCATTTCCATGTACCTATTATAACACTATAAGCGTAAAATAAAAAGTTATTTTATTGAAAAATTTACATTATTAACGTAAATGGTGTTTTCTTGTTGCATACTTCTATATTGTATTTTATGTACATTACTGTCATGGTGTTTTATTTTTATGCTTTTATATGCTTTTCCGGAATTAAGTTAAACTATGAGTAAATGATTTTTGAAACGTGCATAAGCCTTTTGTCTGAAAATTATCTTAATTCTCTTTATAAAATCTGCTTTGATAAATTGCAGCCTTCTGCTCCAAAGCCCATTATATCAAGGGTTTGCGATTCATATAATTTTTTTAGTACCTTCTATAAGTTATTTTTAACAGCTGGTGCTAATTTCATTTTTTATGTTGAATGTAATCCAACAGTACATGTCCACTGATTGAGGACACAAAAATGCCATCTTTTTTGTTTAAAATGTGACAGTTTAGTATTCCGGACCGCTTTTTAGGCAAAAATTAAGAGGACGCGCCTTGCAGCGCGTCCTCAGGGGAGTTTCAGTATAAATTATTTACCAACAGGACCGATCATAGCCAACATGGTACCTGCAGCAACTGCAGTACCGATAACGCCTGCTACGTTAGGACCCATAGCATGCATCAGCAGGAAGTTGGACGGATTTGCTTTTTGGCCAACAACTTGAGATACACGAGCAGCCATAGGAACTGCAGATACACCGGCGGAACCAATCAACGGGTTAGTCTTGCCACCGTCTACAATGCACATCAGCTTACCGAAGATAACGCCCATAGCAGTACCAGCTACGAATGCAACCAGGCCCAGAACGATGATCAGCAGAGTCTTAGCGTTCAGGAAAGACTCTGCGCTCATGGTCAGACCGGTACCGGTAGCCAGCATAATGGTTACGGTGTTCATCAGAGCGTTTTGTGCGGTGTCGGACAGACGATCCAGGCAGCCAGCTTCTTTGAACAGGTTACCAAGCATCAGCATACCAATCAGAGCGGTTACGGAAGGTAACAGCAGAGAAATAACGATGGTGCACATGATCGGGAAAGCAACCTTTTCAAAGTGAGAAACCGGACGCAGCTGTTGCATAACAATCTTACGATCTGCTTCAGTGGTGAACAGTTTCATGATAGGAGGCTGAATCAGCGGAACCAGAGACATGTAGGAGTAAGCAGCAACTGCGATTGCGCCTAACAGCTGAGGAGCCATTTTAGCAGCCAGGTAAATGGAAGTCGGGCCGTCAGCACCACCGATGATGCCGATAGCAGCAGCTTCTTGTACGGAGAAGCCAAGCAGCATAGCGCCCAGCAGAGCTACGAAGACGCCAGCCTGTGCAGCAGCGCCCAGGAGCAGGGTTTTCGGGTTAGCCAGCAGAGGACCGAAGTCGGTCATAGCGCCTACGCCCAAGAAGATCAACGGCGGGAATACTTCGTGGTGAATACCATACATGATAACGGACATAACACCAGGTTCTTCGAAACCGTTTTTAGGAATGTTAGCCAGAATACAACCGAATGCGATCGGGGACAGCAGTAAAGGCTCGAAACCTTTAGCAATAGCCATATAAAGCAGAAGCAGACCAACGCAGATCATGATTACGTGACCGCTGGTCAAAGCGGAGAAACCGGAATCTGCCCATACGGAAGACAAAGCAACGATAAATGCTTCCATTTAATATCCTCCCAATTTTCAATTTGTGGAAGGGGCTCTGCGAAAAGCCCCTTCCAAAGATCAAGGGTATTTAAGACTTACTGATATTGCGAACTATCGAGTAAGAATTAGAGAACGATCATAACGTCGCCGGTAGCAACAGTTTGACCTGCGGAAACGCGAACGTCGGAAACAGTGCCATCAGCCGGAGCCATGATTTCGTTTTGCATTTTCATAGCTTCCAGAATCAGCAGAACGTCGCCGGATTTAACAGCGTCGCCAGCTTTTACGTTAATGGACAGAACTTTGCCCGGCATAGGAGCGGAAACGGTGGTTGCACCAGCAGCAACCGGAGCAGCAGCTTTCGGAGCCGGAGCCGGAGCAGCTTTCGGAGCCGGAGCAGCAGCCGGAGCCGGAGCAGCTTTCGGAGCAGCTTTCGGAGCGGAAGCAACAACGCCTGCTTCTTCAACTTCAACTTCGTATGCGGTACCATTTACGGTGATAGTATACTTTTTCATGGATATAATCCTCCTTAAAATCTCGTTTTTTAATTAAAATTGCAAACTATATGCATTAGAAGCATTCTTTACGAACGCTAATAGCTTCAACACGACTGCTTACAGTCCATGCAGATTTAGCATCAATACGACGTACGCAAGCGATTTGGTCTGCGCTAACGCCGCAAGCTGCTACTGCTGCAGCGATAACAGCGATAATTTCGCTATCATCTTGAGCTGCTGCAACCGGAGCTGCAGCGGGAGCTGCTGCCGGTGTAGGAGCTACTGCCGGTTTAGCAACTTTTTTTTTAGTCGGATCGATAACTTGGAGTAAGTTCATCAATACGCCCAGAGCGATCAGTACGCCGAATACGATGGTCATATTGATTAAAGCAATCAACCAAGGATTAGTAGTAACAGGACCCATTTATTTCACCTCATCTTATCTTAAAATAGGTTGTTTAAGCACTAAGCAACTGCTTGTGAATTACAAAGGAATGTTGCCGTGGCGTTTTGCCGGACGGGTTTCGCGTTTGCTTTCCAGCATTTGCAGAGCGTTGATGATGGTGGGACGAGTATTTTTCGGTTCGATAACCATGTCAACCATGCCGCGCATTGCTGCTTGGTACGGAGTAGCAAAGTTGTCGATGTACTCTTTAGTCTTAGCTTCAACATCAGGATCTTTACGGAAGATGATGTTAGCAGCACCAGCAGGACCCATAACTGCGATTTCAGCGGTCGGCCATGCGATAACTTGGTCAGCGCCCAGGTCTTGAGAGCACATTGCCAGGTAGGAACCGCCGTAAGCTTTACGGGTAACCAGAGTGATTTTAGGAACAGTTGCTTCAGAGTAAGCATACAGCATCTTAGCGCCGTGACGGATAATGCCGCCGTATTCTTGGTTGCAGCCAGGCAGGAAGCCAGGAACGTCAACCAGGTTCAGCAGAGGAATGCCGAAAGCGTCGCAGAAGCGGATGAAACGAGCGGATTTATCGGAAGCGTTGATATCCAGGCAGCCAGCCATAACTTTCGGTTGGTTAGCAATGATACCTACGGTTTGACCATCCATACGAGCGAAGCAAGTGATGATGTTGGTTGCCCAGTATTTTTGGTTTTCATAGAATTCGCCGTTATCTACGATAGATTTGATTACATCATACATATCGTAAGCTTGGTTGGAGTTGTCCGGCAGCAGAGTGTTCAGGCTGTCGTCGGTACGCATCGGGTCATCACCAGTCTCTACGATCGGAGCACCTTCAACGTTGTTAGAAGGCAGGAAGGAGAGCAGGTAACGGATTTGTTGCAGGCAGTCTTCGTCGTTTTCAGCAGCGAAGTGAGCAACACCAGAAGTGCTGTTGTGGGTCATAGCGCCACCCAGTTGTTCTTGGGTTACATCTTCACCGGTAACGGATTTAACTACTGCAGGGCCGGTAATGAACATTTTGGAAGTGTTCTTTACCATGTAGATGAAGTCAGTCAGTGCCGGGCTGTATACAGCGCCGCCAGCGGAAGGACCCATAATTGCAGAAATCTGAGGAACTACGCCGGAAGCAATGGTGTTCTCGAAGAAGATTTTACCATAGCCAGCCAGAGCGTCGATAGCTTCTTGGATACGAGCACCGCCGGAATCGTTCAGGCCAACCAGCGGAGCACCCATTTTCAGTGCCAGGCGTTGTACTTTAACGATTTTAGCAGCATGCATTTCGCCGAGGGAGCCACCTTCAACGGTGAAGTCCTGTGCGAATACATAAACCAGACGGCCATCGATGGTGCCGTAACCGGTGGTTACGCCTTCACCAGGCAGTTCTTTCTTTTCTTGACCGAAGTTGTAGCAACGATGACGTACAAAACGGTCGAGTTCTACGAAGGAACCTTCGTCGAGGAGAGCAGCGATTCTTTCACGAGCAGTCATTTTGCCGGATTCATGTTGTTTAGCAACACGTTTTTCGCCACCAGCAGCCAGAATTACTTCGGCTTTTTTGAGCATTTTCTCAATTTTTTCTTGAGTAGACAAATCTTACACCTCCATCATTATTGGGAGAACAAATTTATACACAGATGCTGAAGATATATCACTTGTATATCTTCAGCATTATGTAGCTTAAATTATGGGACCTTAAATCGCCCTGAATCTACGCAGCTAATAAATTAGTCTTTGTAGGTTGCAGCCGGTTGGCACAGCTCGAGCAGCAGGCCAGCAGATTTCGGATGAATGAAAGCAATTTTCATTTGGCCAGCACCGTTACGAGGAGCTTTGTCGATCATGCGAACGCCAGCTTCGGTCAGGTCAGCGATAGCTGCTTTGATGTCGTCAACGCGCAGAGCCATATGTTGGATGCCAGGGCCGTTTTTAGCAATGTATTTGCCAATAGGACCATCGTTGTTTTCAGTGATATCAACAAGGAGCTCAATCAGGGTCTCGCCGCAGGGAACAAATACGGTAGCAACACCTTGTTCTTTAACTTCTTCAGTACCGGTAGCTTTCAGGCCCAGTACCTCAGTGTAAATTTTTGCAGCTTCTTCCAAGGTACCAGCGCAAGCGATACCTACATGGTCAACACAAATAGTTTTGAATGCCATAATAAATTCTTCCTAAAATTGTTTTTTTGGCGGTTTATTTTAAAACCTTGCCAACAATATCATCAACGACAGAGTACGGCTCAATCTCGCGGGACTGCATTTTAACAACCAGGTTGTCAAATTCATCCGTTTGAATGACGTTCTTGTCGATGTAGCGATTTACATGGTCATTAAGCATAGCGGTAACCTCGTTTTTAATACGAGCTTTACGGATATCGTTTAATTTACCACTCTCAATCAAATATGCCTTGTGTGCCTCAATAGAGTCCACAACAGCCTCTATACCTTCACCCTTGCTGGCAATGGTCCTGTTAATCGGAGGACGCCAGCCAACATGTTCGGGATTTAATTCGAGCATCATCTCAATCTCAATGTTGAGCTTGTCTGTACCTTCACGATCAGCTTTGTTAATCGTGAACAGGTCACCGATTTCAAGTATACCTGCTTTAATAGCTTGGATATCGTCGCCCATGCCAGGAATTACTACTACCATAGTAGTATCTGCGGTCTTAACAATATCAACCTCAGATTGTCCTACGCCTACGGTTTCAACGATAATAACATCCATGCCGAAAGCATCCATTAATTTAACAGCGTCGCCTGCTTTCTGGGACAGGCCGCCAAGACTGCCGCGTGTTGCCATAGAGCGTACGAAGATACCTTCGTCTGCGGTCAGATCCATCATTCTGATACGGTCGCCTAAGATTGCGCCGCCAGAATACGGGCTAGTGGGGTCAATTGCTACGATACCTACGGTCTTGCCGCGTTTACGGTATTCTTTAGCCAATTTATCAGTCAGAGTACTTTTACCTGCACCCGGAGGGCCAGTGATACCAATTACATAAGCATTACCAGTATGAGGATAAATCTCTGTCATAATTTTGACAGCATCATCGTATTCATTTTCAACAGCAGTGATTGCTTTAGATAATGCAAGACGAGAATGATTTAATAATTTATCTACTATTTCCATAATTCACACCGCCTTGTTTTTGGATAGTGAATATTGCTTTAAGGGATAAAATTATTTAACGTTAGCGTTGATGAAATCAACAATTTTGCTGGTCGGGGTGCCCGGAGTGAATACTTCAGCAATGCCAGCAGCTTTCAGGCCAGGGATGTCAGCGTCAGGAATAACGCCGCCGCCGATAACCAGAACGTCGTTCAGGCCTTTTTCTTTCAGCAGTTCAACTACTTTCGGGAAAAGGGTGTTGTGAGCGCCGGACAGCAGGGACAGTGCAACAACGTTTACGTCGTCTTGCAGAGCAGCTTCAGCGATTTGTTCCGGAGTCAGACGGATACCGGTGTAGATAACTTCAAAACCAGCGTCGCGCAGAGCACGAGCTACAACTTTAGCACCGCGGTCATGGCCATCCAGACCCGGTTTAGCAACTAAAACTTTAACGTTAGCCATTATAGTTTACCTCCGTATATTGGTTGTGTTTACAAATTAGAGAGTGGTATGAGGTTGGTATTCACCGAATACTTTTCTCATAACGCCGCAGATTTCGCCTTCGGTTGCGTATGCACGAACTGCATCCAGAATCAGAGGCATCAGGTTTACATTTTCATCTGCGCATCCAGCTTCCAGAGCTTTCAGAGCAGCTTCTACAGCAGCGTTGTCACGGCGAGCTTTCAGAGCAGCAATCTTTTCAGCTTGCAGCTTGCCTACAGAACCGTCTACGCGCAGCAGGTTTTTCGGAGCTTCTTCTTCTTGAGTGAATTTGTTAACGCCAACGATGATACGGTCGCCTTTTTCGATTTCCATCTGCCATTTGTAAGCAGAGTCTTGGATTTCTTTTTGGATGTAGCCTTTAGCGATAGCTTCAGGAGCGCCACCGATTTCGTCAATTTTCTTAATGTATTCCCAAGCTTCAGCTTCGATCTTGTCGGTCAGAGCTTCTACATAGTAGGAGCCGCCCAACGGATCAACGGTGTCAGCCAGGCCGGATTCGTAAGCAACGATTTGTTGGGTACGCAGAGCGATGGTTACAGACTCAGTGGTCGGCAGTGCCAAAGCTTCGTCTTTGGAGTTGGTGTGCAGGGATTGAGTACCACCCATTACAGCAGCAGCAGTTTGCAGAGCAACACGAACGATGTTGTTGTTCGGTTGTTGAGCGGTCAGCATGGAGCCAGCGGTTTGGGTATGTACACGCAGCATCATGGATTTCGGTTTTTTAGCACCGAAACGCTCTTTCATAACTTTGGCCCATACACGACGGGAAGCACGGAATTTAGCAACTTCTTCGAGTACGTTGTTATGAGCATTCCAGAAGAAGGACAGACGACCTGCAAATGCGTCAACGTCCAGACCAGCTTTGATAGCAGCTTCTACATAAGCGATACCATCAGCAATGGTGAATGCGATTTCCTGAGAAGCGGTGGAACCAGCTTCACGGATATGGTAACCGGAGATGGAAATGGTGTTCCACAGCGGTACGTTCTTGGAGCAATATTCAAAAATGTTGGTGATCAAACGCATGGACGGTTTCGGCGGGAAAATGTAAGTGCCGCGAGCAGCATACTCTTTCAGAATATCGTTCTGAATGGTGCCACGCAGTTTGTCAGCGGAAACGCCTTGTTTCTCAGCTACTGCAATGTACATAGCCAACAGTACGGAAGCAGGAGCGTTGATGGTCATAGAAGTGGATACTTTATCCAGGGAAATTTGGTCGAACAGGATTTCCATGTCAGCCAGGGAGTCGATAGCTACGCCTACTTTACCAACTTCGCCTTCAGCCATCGGATCGGTGGAATCATAACCGATCTGGGTCGGCAGGTCGAATGCGCAGGACAGGCCGGAACCACCGTTAGCCAGCAGGTAACGATAACGTTTGTTGGATTCTTCAGCGGTGGAGAAACCAGCATACATACGCATGGTCCAGAAACGGCCACGATACATGGTCGGTTGAACACCACGGGTGTAAGGATATTCACCGGGGAAGCCCAGTTTAGTCATGTAGTCAAAGTTTTCACCAAGATCTACCGGGGTGTACAGTCTGTTAGGAACCAGGTTTGCGCGTTCAGGGTTTTTTACCAGTTTAGCTTCAACTTCAGCATGATATTTCTCTAAACCGGCTTTAATTTCTTCAAATGCCATTCTCAAATCCTCCTTAAAATATTTGTGTTTCATATTTCGGATTGGACGGTTCCGAAATGATGGTGAGAGTGTTCCGTCTATGACGGCTATATATGGCAAAGTCTAGGGTGAGACTTCGTCAACTAAGTTTATTTGACAAAGCCTTGGGTAAAGCTTTGTCTATGTATACCTGCCGGCGGGAATCTCACCCACCGGCAAGCACATTACATAGTTTAACCTATTTTGCAAAACTTAACAAGGGGTTTCGCAAAGTTTTTTTAAAATTATTTACCTTCAACCATGCCTTCCATGGAACCGGTTTCAGCAAACAGTTTGTAGCAATCGAATGCTTCTGGCAGGATGTGCGGGGTTTGGCTGTTGCCGCAAGCTTCGCAAGCGCGTTTGAAGTAATCATACAGCCAAGGTTGATATTTCGGGTTAGCGATCTGATCGATGATGATCGGAGCTTTCTCTTTCGGGCTCAGGCCACGCAGGTCAGCAACGCCACGTTCGGAAACGATAACGTCAACGTCCAGAGTAGCATGGTCGATATGGCTGCAGAACGGAACTACGGAAGAAATCTTGCCGCCTTTTGCCAGGGAGTTGGTGAAGAATACGGTCAGGTAGCCGTTACGAGCGAAGTCGCCGGAACCGCCAACGCCGTTCATCAGCTTGGTGCCGCAAACATGAGTGGAGTTTACGTTACCATAGATATCAACTTCAATAGCGGTGTTCATTGCGATTACGCCGATACGACGAGCAACTTCAGGACTGTTGGAGATTTCTTGCGGACGGAGCAGCAAGTATTTTTTGTAGTGTTCTACGTTCTCGTAGAATTTCTTTTGGCACTCAGGAGACGGAGTCAGAGCGGTACCGGAAGCAACGCGGAGTTTACCAGCGTCGATCAGGTCGAACATACCATCTTGAATAACCTCAGTGTAAACGGTCAGGTCTTCGAAATCGGAGTTAACCAGACCATTGATAACTGCGTTAGCAACGGAGCCTACGCCGGATTGCAGCGGCAGCAGGTTTTTCGGCAGACGGCCTTCTTTAACTTCATTTTTCAGGAAGTTAACGAGGTTAGCGCCCATATGTTTAGCGTCTTCGTCAATTTCGCCCAGCGGACGAACTTTATCAGTAATGTCACAAGGTACAACTGCAACGATTTTATCTACTTCGCAAGGAATGTAGGTGGTACCGATGCGGTCTTCCGGTTTTTCAATAGGAATAGCTTTGCGGTACGGAGGATCCAGAGGAACATAGGAGTCATGCATGCCTTCCAGACCTACCGGTTGAGTGGTGTTAACTTCAACGATAACCTTTTTAGCGCCAGCTACATAAGAGGAGCTGTTGCCCATGGAAGTGGTCGGGATCAAGCCTACTTTGCCATCGCCGAGGTCGTTGATTTTGCAAACTTCAACGATTGCAACATCCGGACCGGTCGGACGGCCAGCCATGAAGCCATAGCGAACCATTTGAGCCATGTGGGACAGATGAATATCAGCGTATTTTACTTTACCAGCGTTGATAGCTTTACGCATGGTGCCGTTGGTCTGGTAAGGCAGACGACGGTCAATAATGCCAGCTTCAACCATTGCTTGGTCGATTTCAGGACCAACAGATGCGCCAGTCCAAACGTTAACTTTGAAAGGAGTTTTTTTGCCCTTTTCAGCAAGAGCCAGAGGAACAGCTTTCGGATAGCCAGACGGTGTAAAACCGCTGACACCTAAATTGTCACCATCTTTTACGAATTCTGCAGCAGCTTCAGCGCTCATCACTTTGTCAGCTACTACGTCACAAATGCGATCTTTAATATCGATCATGTTTACCTTCCTCCTTTTAATTAGGACATTGAGTTTTTATAAGGGTGTTACCCCTTTGCATATAACTTATCAGCAATACCTTGCGGCATTACGAATAAGATATTACCGTATATCAAGCTCTTCACAAATATTTCATACTTGACTATATAGTCATTTCGACATATAAGAGAAAACTCCTGCTTGTACTATAAATATTTTTTCAAAGGCTTCTTTACTATCTGCTACAATTATAACACATTTTCAGAAAAACTTCACTTTTTTCTGTCAAATTTTTCCTGTGTTTTACATAGCAGGCAAATTGCACTCAACGATATATATAATGCACTAGTCAACAAATTTTAGACACAAATCATAAAAAAATATACAACAAAAAAT
>OOAA01001752.1_pt1 | contig 10080 bp, 7 predicted proteins | sample 1671671 | NCBI WGS metagenome assembly OOAA01 (sample SAMN06348180, study PRJEB24527) | human gut metagenome | biome: human gut; feature: ankylosing spondylitis patient; material: feces | host: Homo sapiens | place: China | collected 2015-10 | reverse complement strand
CAATTTTATGATATTTCTTGAATATGTAGGTTCGAGAGCCTGTCTCTCCGCTGAAATAAAGACAAGTCCCGTAAAATCAATGTTTTACGGGACTTTTTCTTTTTACCTGGTGGACAACTGAAAGACATTCAAATGCCCACTTCTGACAAAGTTCCGTTACTAAATCGTTACAGGAAAATCGGGAAAATCTTCTGTAACGATTTTCGATGTAAGTCCTTGATTTGTCGCTCATTGACGTTCAAATGTCTGCTTGTAACCCAATTATTAATTATTCCTTTGCAGAGGGAAGTCATTACACCCACTGTAACGGAGCTAAATTAAAAAAGGATATGAGTAAGAGTACATTTAAGATTCTATTCTATCTAAGAAAGAATCAGGTAAACAAAGACGGAACAGTTTGTATTATGATTCGTTTGTCACTTAACGGTGAAATCACACAGTTCAGTTCTAAACTGAGTGTAAAACCGGATGCCTGGGATACAGTTTTGGGCAAGGCGAAAGGAAATACACATAGCTCCCATTTTTTCTCTTGGATGAAAAAGGTCTTATTGTATATAATTATATGTATCCTTTTTGTGTCTAATTCGCTAAAAATATGAATTTGGGAATGACTCTCCATAAAAAATTCGCTAATATTTGAGTAAAATGTTTGGTTGGACAAAATAAAAAGAACATTTTTACTATAAATTTAGGTTGGTATCTACAAAATAAACGAAGATGGCTACAAAAATACAGCAAATATTAAAGTCTACTTGACAACCATTCGCCCCAATTTGATTCCAACATTGTTGGAGGCCTGCGCATCTCAGAAAATGAAAACTCTGTTTCTCTATATGGCTGAAAAAGCAGGTCATTCTAGGTATAGGGCGTTAAAACTGGATAATATTAATCTTGGTACATCTAGGTTTATGATCACGCCAACAGGAAAGTATATCAATAAGTATAATATGACAATTTCAAAGGAACTTGCAGAATATGAATAATAATCTAACATTATCAATAACTACTATAGGTGATTTGCTCCTTCGCAAAACCATTACTATTACTAATAGTGGAGAGCCAATTAACGATGTAAGCCTATGTGTACCTATTTATCAACGTCCATACAAGTGGACAGCTCGTAATGCCATACAATTGCTTGATGACATTATTGAAGCGAAGAATAGCAACAAGGAAAGATACAGGGTGGGTACACTTATCCTTCACAAGGCAAAGGATAAGGAACAATATGATATTGTTGATGGTTTGCAACGTACTATAACATTCTCATTACTTTTGACTGCATTAGGCGAAGATGGCATTGAGTTCTTGCAGCAGAAAATATATAATAATGTGCACAATAATCATAATATTGCAAACAACTATAATGCACTTAACCGTAGGGTCGGATTAAAGTTGCAAGATAGCGATTCGGCTACTGAACACCAAAGAGAAATGGAGCGTCTTAGGGACTATATTGAGAATATGTGTGAGTTAATTGTTGTCATAACTCCCGATGTATCGGAAGCATTCCAGTTCTTTGATTCTCAAAATGCACGAGGTAAAGCTCTTTATCCTCATGATTTATTGAAAGCATACCATCTTCGCGAAATGAATACCATTAGTGAGGATGAAACAGAAAAGATAGTAAAGGATTGGGAACAGGTTTCACAAAGTGCTTTAGCAGATTTCTTTGGTAATTACTTATATCGTATCAAAGAATGGGTAAGTGGCAATAAGGCAAATGTTTTAAATGAACACAACATTCATATGTTCAAAGGTATTACGCGTTTTTCAAGAACACCTTATGCCCAATTCTACAAAAGTGCCTATTGTTATGCAGATATGGTCAACTCTTCTGCTATGCCTTTTGTCTCTGGTACTCGAAATGTAAATGCGTTCCAATTAGACACTCCAATAATTGCAGGTAAACCGTTTTTCGAATATACAAAGCACTACTATAATATACTAAAGGATATTCAGAACAACAACAAATATGAGGGCTTCTATATTAATGATAATATTATAGTTAAAACATTAGATAGACATTTTAAAAAAGGAATAGGTAATGGTATAGCACGCCTTTTGTTTGATACTTCGGTTCTGCTTTACGTTGATAGATTCTGCCCAGAAACATATCCAACAAAAGAAGACATGGAACTATTTGAACAATTTGTTGTATACGCATTCATTTGGGCTTATTCATTAAGGGCCCAATACACTAATCTTGGTTGGCTTTCTGCACAGAATTATATTATGGGGTTGAGTGATAAAATCAATGCATTCAATATGTATAAATTGATTGCCAAGCAAGATACTCCATCTTCATTATTGAGTGCTTTGGCAGACAAAATCAATCCTCTTTCGAATAATGATATTAAAGATGGTTGGGCGCAGGAATGCTATGAGTATAGTGGTAAAGGAGATACATTAAAGAATCTAAAGGATGAGATAGATGGTGTGTATGAAAACTATCTGTATTTTTTTCAAATAAACGGTTTTTATAAAAATTGATTACAATGAAAGATTTGAAAAATATTCTTGAAGAATGTTCGATTAATGACATATATTTCTCAAACAGCGGGGTGTCTATATTATACAAGATACCTATCTATCAGCGTAATTATGCTTGGGGACGTGAAGAAATATACGCCTTAATAAAGGATGTACATGATTCGTTGGAGAAGTCCGTTTACTATATTGGCACTCTTGTCACATACAAAAGAGATGAAAATATTTTTGAGGTTATCGATGGTCAGCAACGACTTACAACAATCTACATCATCTTGAAGGCTTTGGGCATAGAAACTATTGCAAATTGTCTTACATATTCTGCAAGAAAGGTTTCAGCTATGACAATAGAAAAGATGCCTAAGTTTGGTGAAGAAAAAGATAAGGGCATTGTCGATGGATTCAATTATGCGAAGGAAGCAATTAAAGACATTGTTGGCGAAAAGAAGGCTGACATAGATGCATTCAAGGATTTTTTCTTGAACAAAGTGCATATTATTCATTATCGTGTGCCAAAAGATGTGGATTTAAATCACTATTTTGAGGTTATGAATTCTCGTGGTGAGCAGTTAGAAAAGCATGAGATAGTAAAAGCTAAACTCAGCGAACAGTTGATAGGTGATGAGGACGCTATGGAGAAGTTTAGTCGTATATGGGAGGCTTGTAGCGACATGAGTTTCTACATTCAGCAGAAACTTCCAGAGATGACAACTGTCTTCGGTAAAACTATGGACGATTTTGTTATAGAGTCTTTCGACGAGTTTCCAAGTTCTAATGAATGCTTATTTTCGTCATTAGGAATGAAAACTATTTCAGAACTTTTAAATTCGTCCATAAAAACGATAGATAAAGATGATGAAGTAGACAAGAATGATAATTTCCAGCCAATTATTGACTTTCCGAATTTTCTATTGATTGTTTTGAAAATTACAAGGTTGCGGAATAAAGATGATTTTAATCCTTTGAGCTTTACACTTGACGATAAAGAACTAATTAAAGAGTTCGAGAAGGTAAATCTTACTCCAAAGTTCGTTAAAGACTTCGCCTACAATCTCCTTTTGGCTAAATATTTTCTCGATAACTATGTTATACACCACGCAAATGGTGAAGATAGGGCTATTGAGAATCCATGGAAATTGCAATATTATTATAAGAAGGGTAATAAGGCTGCCTACCTTAAGGATTTGTACGATGATAATAAAGTACAACAAAACGAAGTGATTCAATTATTGTCTATGTTTGAAGTTGCTTTCACGCCTAAGCAAAGAAAAAACTATCTGTTCTATTGTTTATATCACTTATTTGAGAATTATGACCTTAATGATTATGTGGATTTTTTAAGAAAACTAGCTGATAAGTATTTCTTTGATGTGTATCTTGATACGGATAAACTTAACGAAATAAATCAGCCTAAGCCTAATAGTTTTGACGAAACTATTCTTAATTGTGATGAATTAAACGTCGAATTAGAAAGAGCGAATCGAGATTTCAATAGTGTTTATCCTACTGGATCATGCAATATACCTCTGTATGTTTTTAACTATACAGATTATAAGCTTTGGAAGAAATATGCGGAAGAACTTCGAGGTAACAAAGAAAAGAAAGGCTCCCGTAATAGAATGGAGTTTTTTAGAGCATTAGGTTGTAGTGACTTTGAGTTGGAACCTTTGAAAAATTTCTATTTCTCTCGAACACGAAAAAGTTTGGAGCATTATTATCCACAAGCCAAGGCTGGGGATAATATGCTAATTAACCTGCAAGATATAAATTGCTTTGGTAATTTTGCTATGATAGGTTCTGATGCAAATAGTTCTGGATCCAACTGGAATCCTATTGATAAAAAGAATCGCTATCTTGATACAAAATCCAACCAAGTAAGCGTTGCTTCATTAAAATTCAGAATCATGTTACAAATATGCCAAGATAATTACGATGCTGGTATTAAAGATGATACCTTAAAACGTTCATTTGGATTAGAATGGAATGTTGATGATATGGTTCAACATCAAAAGAAGATGCTTGAAATCATTATGAATTTATAATCACGCCTTCGGGAAAATACATCGACAAGTAAAATATGATAATCTCGGAAGAACTTGCAGAATATGAGTAATATAAAATCAGGTGTTTACTATTCATGGTGGAACAACCATCAATTTGTTTCTGAAGGATTTGCCACACTATTCTATAGATGTTGATTCGACATATATCCCATTGGTTGACCGCCAGACAAGTTTAGATAACATCAATTCGCATCTGAAGTCAATAGCAGATAAAGTGGACAAGTGAAAGTCTATGAGTGACACAAAAAGACAGTTTTCAGTTACTAAATCGTTACACTTGAAAAATTGATCCGAATTAAAATATTGATTCATAATGATTTAGAAAACAAAAATTATAATCCTGTCTCTCCGGATAAAAAGAAAAAGTCCCGTAAAACATTGATTTTACGGGATTTTTTCTTTTTACCCGGTGACAACCGAAAGACACACAAACCGGTATTTACAGAACCGGAAATGCCGAAGTTATAAAGATTCTTTAAATAAAAGCTTACTCTTTATTTTGATTTTACCTGCTTTATCGTTTCTTTTGCAACCAAAAACATTCAATTCTTTGACACATGAAAAAACTACTAGTTTGCTGCACTGCATTTTTGTCATTATGGATACAGCCTTTCTTCGCTCAGAAAGCCGTCGTTGAGAGGATTATTGAAATCGGACACCAGGATAATCAGGCCACACACCAGCTGGATATACTGACTAACCGCTTTGGCGGACGCCCCATCGGGTCGGATGCGTATGAGAATGCTGCCGAATGGATGATACACGAATACAAAAAGTGGGGGCTGGACGCTCAGCTGGAAGAAGCCGGCGAACTCTCTGTCGGTTTTAACCGCGGGCCTTGGTTTGGAAAGTTGTTGAGCCACGACCATGGAATGACCCTCCATTTCGCCACTCCTTCGTATACTTCCGGAACGAAAGGGGTACAGCGCGGTCACGTTTTGATGGAGCCCCGTACCGACCAGGAATTCGAACGCATCAAACTCAAGTTAAAAGGCGCCTGGGTACTGATTTCCGGCACAAACAACGGCTGGCCAATCGACCGGACGGCACAGGCTGATTCTATCCGTCAGGCTATCAAACAAGAGAATAAAGAAATCGACCAGAAGAATGCCGAACTCCGAAAAAGAAACTGGGAGAAGGGTGAAAACAACAAGATGATTCCTTATAAGGAATTCCCGGCGCTTTACTACCATGAGATGGTTGAAGCCGGTGCCTTAGGATTCATCCAGTCATCAGAGGTACCCATCCGCGCGCTCTATGACCGGAAGATGATTGACAGCATGACATTCGACAACCTGCCGGAAGTTCCTGACATCAAGCTCGACCGGCATCAGTTCGACATCATTGCGCAGATGGTAAAAGAACGGCGGGAAGACTTCCTGCTGGAGTTTGATATCCGCAATCATTTCAAGCTCGGACCAATTAAATACCACAACGTAGTGGCATCGATACGGGGCAGCAAGTACCCGGACGAGCAAGTCATCGTCTGCGGACACTTAGATGCCTTTGATACCGGTACAGGCGGCATCGACTGTGGCACAGGAATTGCGCCCATGATGGAAGCTGCCCGTATGCTGGCGTTGTCGGGAGCCAAACCCAAGAGAACAATCCTCTTCATCGCCTTTGCCGGGGAAGAATTCGGTCTGTTAGGTTCGAAAGCTTATTGCAAGAAACATCAGCAGGAGTTGCCGAAGATTGTCAACGTATTCAACCGTGACGGTGGGCCGGAACCTCCCGTCGGAATAGCTGTCTCGCAAGCGATGTATGATGATTTCGTCAAGATAACCCAACCCATCCAAAAGATTCGGGCAGACATCCCGTTTAAAGTAACCGTGCGGCCGCCCCGTAAACTACCGAAGGTGGCGGGTGGCACCGACTCGGAAGTATTTGCCACGTATGGTGTCCCGACATACGGATTTACCACAAAAGATGTCAAAGGATATAATTTCAATTATGGGGAAATCTGGCATACGGAACGTGATTTGTTTACCAAGAACATCCCGGAATACCTGGAGCATACGGCAACTGTCACCGCCATCACTGCCTTAGGTGTAGCCAACCTCGACAAACCTCTACCGCGGGAAGGAGTCTATGAAGAGAATTGACAATGAGAAAAGATATAGATTTCTAAAAAACAGACACATTCTTTGTCTTTAATCTGCCTTTACTTATATTTACACAAACAATAAAACCTGAATCCACATGAAAAAGAAAATGGCCCTACTGGCATTGGCCGCCACAGCATGGCTGGGCACCACCGCAAACACACCTGTCACCAGAAGCGTAGAAAACCCCTTCATCGAGTCAACCAACACCATGACCCTCGACATTTCGAAAGTGGAACTGAGCGACACGGCTACGGTGCTTTATACGGACGCCTACTTCCGCCCGCATTACTGGATAAAAATCAGTTCCGAATCTTACCTGCAAGCCGACGGCAAGAAATATGCCTTGAAAGGCACACAGGGCATTGAAGCCGATTCTCTTTTCTGGATGCCCGAAACAGGAGAAGCCTCCTTCCGGCTGAGCTTTGAACCCCTCCCCCGCGATACACGCTCGTTCGACTTCATTGAATCCGACTGCAACGAATGTTTCAAACTGTTCGGTATCGACCTGACGGGAAAAACGGAAGCCACCGTGCCGTCTGACATCCCGGCCGAAGTCATCCGTGCGAACGAGGCCGTACCTTCTTCCCTTCCCGCTCCCTTATTCAAAATGGGTGAAACCGCAGTACATGTCCATCTTTCAGGTTATCGGAAGGGACTGGCAAAGGAAGTGAATCTTTATGTCAATACCCTACTGAACGGACAGCAATCTTTCACCGCCCCCGTCAATCCCAATACGGGAGAGGCCGAATTCAAGTTCTGGCAGTATGGATCTGCACAAGCTTTTGTCCTTGCGGGAATAGGAGTAAACCGGTTCTGGCTGGCTCCGGGCGAAGAAATTGATTTGTATATTGACATGCACCAAAGCGGACAGATGCTCTTGGACCGCCGGACGCAGAAAAAACAGCTTCCTCCTTTCAAAAGCGCACCAGGATGCTATGCCACAGGCACATACGCAGGTCTGACCTCTTCCGCATTGTATCCGGATAAACCCTACAGCATGAATCTTTTTTCAAAGGAATCCGCAGACTACAAGATGACGGCCGCCGAATATACACAGCATGTCGTCCAACTTTACCAGTCACTTTCCGACAGTATCGCACAAAGCGACCTGCCATCTGTAGGAAAAGAACTAGCCCTGCTAAAATTGAAACAGGAAGCTGTGGAAGCTATGGCCCAAGGCGACGCTCTTCGTACATATAATTACCGGATGGTACATAACCAATGGGACCGCAACAAACCGCTGGACATTAAAATAGACTCGCTGACAACCGAAAACCGTGCCGCATTGTGCAAACTCTTCCCTATTGCCGACGAGCAACTGCTAATGGGAGAAAATATCATGTCCTATGCCCGCAGCATCTCCAATCCACTCATCGACTGGCCTGAAGAAGCAAAACTAAAAGGCACCTTTGCCGAAGACCTGCAACGGGTTTTACCCTTAGTACAAAAAGCCGCGAATATCTCACTGACCGAAACCGACCGGAAAATACTTGAAAGCGTACACAACCCGTTCTACCGGGATGCGATTCTGAAAATGCTGGAAAACGCGCAGATTGCTCTCAAGGAGGTAGAAGGAAAAGCCATCATCGAAAAGACACCCGAAGTTGCCCCAGACAAGCTCTTCGAGGCCATCATTGCGCCCTACAAGGGAAAAGTTATCCTGGTGGATGTCTGGAACACCTGGTGCGGACCTTGCCGCATGTCCATCCGTGCCAACGAACCGCTGAAGGAACAGGAACTGAAGAGCGACAACCTGGTATGGATTTACCTGGCCAACGAAACGTCTCCCCTCGTCACTTACAAACAGGCGATTCCAAACATCAAAGGAAAACATTTCCGCCTGAACGACGAGCAATGGAAGTATCTTTGCGAACAGTTCAAAATTGACGGTATTCCTTCGTATGTGCTGGTGGACAAGTCCGGACACTATCAGCTCCGCAACGACTTCCGCGACCATGAAATCATGAAAAATACTTTGAAGAAAATGATTGAATAAACGCTAATCCAATTTGAAGAGGCTGGCTCAAATAAACTTCAAACTTATTTTGAGCCAGCCTCAATTGATACCATTAGAGTTGGTTAAACCTGTTATTGCAGTAACCTTTATATCATCAACTGTATCAATGTAAGACTTCATGGCTTTACAACCATTATGCTTTCATTTCAATATTCAGCAGAAAATCAACAACCTATTTAGTCTGACTTCAAAATAATCTGGATTCATTTTTTATACGTTCATTTAGCATATCACAAATCTCATTTCCTCTCATTGTTAAATTGGACACAAGAATGGCTTCAATGGATCCTATCAATTGCAAATTAAAGACCATAAGTTTTTTTATAAAATTAGACGTTTCTGGAGATTCCATTTTTTGTGAAATATATTTTGTCTTATATTCAATAGCTATGTATTTTACATGATGCATCTTTATCAACCGAAAAAATTTCACGTCTTCAAACTTAACAACCTTATAGGTACCCTTAAATTGTACATATATCTCAACTCTATCTTTATATAGGATTAAATATGGGATATGTCTTATAGAATTATAAAAAGTAGTGACGCATATAACAGCCCTCCACCTCCAAAAAATATAACACCTAACCAGCCTCCACAAACTTTGGTCATGATTTTACAACTATCGTCTGCAATAATAAAAATTGCTCCTATAGCAAAAATCACACAACATATAACCAACAGCAAGTTTTTCCACAAACTTTGATAAATCTTTATTTCTGCACCCATAATCTCTTGACTTAATTTATTCAGAATCTCACAGTTTATCCGTTTATTTCATAATGAATGAGTTACAATGAAGCAAGAAAATCTTCTGGCATTCATTTTTCACCTAAAATCTAAATTACTACAAGCAAGCCATACTTAAAAAAACATCTGTTCATCACAAAATCCAGATAATATGCAATTTATAAAAAAGTAAGGAAAAACCAAAACTTGCATATTGTGTTATCAGATACATTTTTACCATCATTGACAGGTGTCATTATTCCAACACCTCACATAACATTGTATAAGAATATAGAACTCTTACAAAGATGTTATTTAGCATAAGCATATAATTCCCCAATATAATATCATGGCCCTACAAATAAATTTCAGTATCTTTGGTTATTAGTATAGTTCATCAAAGTTACTCCACATTAATTCATCTGTACCAACAATATGAATATTTATATCCGATTCCTATTCTCAGAAAATAGAACCTTTGACGGTTCTGCCAAATATTGAGCATCTAAAAATCAAAAACAAGACATCTTGACTGCCCTCTGGAAGAAAAAAAGAATAATGTACCTATACATATTATAATCAGTAAAAAGATAACGATTTCCTATTACAGATAAAAATAGAAATATATCTACAATAATAATTATCAGATATAAACAAATTTCATTATATGTTT
>OOAA01001743.1_pt1 | contig 10124 bp, 4 predicted proteins | sample 1671671 | NCBI WGS metagenome assembly OOAA01 (sample SAMN06348180, study PRJEB24527) | human gut metagenome | biome: human gut; feature: ankylosing spondylitis patient; material: feces | host: Homo sapiens | place: China | collected 2015-10 | reverse complement strand
GCTCGTTGAGCACGGTGTTGGTAAAGTTGTCGTACTCATCGATGATGAGGTAGAGAGGGTACTCGTACTTTTTCGATTCATAATTGATGAGGGTAAGTTTGTCAACAGCTGTTGCTGCACTTCTTACTTTTTTGACAAAGTCGTCGGTGTAATAGTCTTCATAAATGTCGACGAAACTGTCAAATACAACACGACAATAACTATCGAAGTTCTCTTCCAGCTTTTCAATTCTTCCTCCCACTTGTGAGAAGTCAAGGTGCAGTACTTGATAGCGTCCTTGATTAGGCGTGGGGTGTTGGCCAATCCACAGCTTACCAAACCACTGCTCAAACTTATCCTTTGTGCGGCAGTCGTAGTAGGCGTGAAGCATACCTAAGAAGAGGCTCTTGCCAAAGCGTCGTGGACGTATGAAGAAAAGATTGCGTGCCTCGTTTTCAAGCATGGGAATGTACATGGTCTTATCCACGTAATATATGTTCTCCTCAACGATTGTGACGAAGTTCGACACACCATAAGGCAGTTCTTTTATAGCTTGATGCTTCATAATGAGATTGTTTTGCTGCAAATGTACGATATTTATTTAATGTGCAAATGCTTTGTTAATGTGCAAATGCTGAGTTAATGTGCAAATGTGAGAATGTGCAAATGTGCAAATGGTCGCCTTTGCTTGCTGAGTTTATGAACACTTACTTAGTCTTCAATCTTTAACTCTGCAAGTAAGGCGACCATTTGCACATTTGCACATTCTCACATTTGCACATTCTCACATTTGCACATTCACAAGGCATTTGCACATTAACAAGGCATCGTCACCTTGTTCACCGTTTTGCCCTCGTCGGTGCGCGCTTCGACTACGTAGATGCCTTGTGGCAGTTTGAGACGGAGCGAAGAGGTGAAAGGCTTCATCTGGTAAAGCACACGGCCAGCGGCATCGACCACTTCGACGTGCGTCAAAGGGTGAGCGGGTGAGGAGGTGATGACGAGGCGCTGATTGTCAACTTGAATTAGCGGACGCGTCAGCGAAGCCAAATCGTCAGGCGTAGGTTCGGCCGAAGACAAGATGTAGTAACGACCTACTGCATTGCCTGACACCTCCAACGATACGCTATCCGTCTTTGCTCCCGTACTGAGCGTGAGCGGTGTGACGAGTCCCGTTTGTTCGTCAAGTAGCGAGAGCGTTTCGTTGAACTCATTCAGCCCCATGAAGGTGAGGCGCGTCGGTGCATCACTGTTGCTCAGAATGCCTAAGGGAACGCGGAACATCGTGTGGCGACGGTTGATCGTGCTGGCCTGCGTGCCCGCCAAGGTATACACCGTCGGCACATCGGCCAAAGCATTGTCAACGAGCGCTTCGAGGTCTTCAGACGGTTGGTAGTCGTTGTTGGCCTCGGTGTCTTTCACAACAATAGCTTCACTTCGCAGTCCACCGCGAGCGGCACGAATGCGCAAGGTGCGTAGCGAACCACCTAACGGTTGGCGGCGAGCCGGAGCGCGTAGGGTGCTACCTACGGCCTTGGCACTCGTCATCATGTCTGCCGTAAAGCGGAGCGAGAGACTACCCGTGGGGTGAGCAGCTTTCACAAAGAAACCTTGACCTGGAGCGAGGACGCCTTGAGCCGTTGTGGCCGTGGCATCATTGACAGTTATCCACTGCTTATCGTCAGCATTCTGCATCACGCCCAACTGTCCGTCAGCCGTGAGCAACCAATACTTTGCACCTTCGAGCTCAGGGGCATTCGTAGAGAAGAACTGGTTCATGTCGAGTCCGCACGTAAATGGGTTGCTCACTAAGAAGTAAGCGTTAGCCTTGTTCTTATTCGTGAGCGTCTGCGTAATTGTGCCACTCGCCTCGTTCAGCTGGTCAGCGATGAGACGATGACTCTTCGTGCGGTCAACAGTGTACTCCTTACCATCAGTAGCTTGCGCCGTAGTGTAGTAACCAAATTTGGTGTCCTCCTTCGGTAGGCGGAAGAGCGACTGCGTATAAGTACTTGAAGCACCCTTTGCATTCACCTTCACCGAGAAGCCACCTACGCCATAAGGCTCTTGCACATCGTTAAAGGCTTTGCTCCATGCAATGGCTTGGTAAACGTCCTTCTTCTGAACGTTAGCCTGTATCGGTGCGTTGGCCGAGTAAGGGTCAAGGTAGTAGAGCAAGGAGTTGGCCTTGTCCCAACTGCGTTGGTAGACGGCTGGCGCAAAGCGGTTGTAGTCAGTCGTGTTGAACGTTACGTTGTCGAAGTAAGGCGTGAGTTGTTGCGCATTGTCAGTGGGCGCGTACCAATCGCCTGCGTAGGTATGCTGCAAGGGCGAACCTAAGGTGTACCAACGGCCAGGAGTGAGCGCGTATTCTACCCACGCTTGCGTATAAGTCAAGCGTTCGGGGTGGAGGAGTTCGCTGCCCGATTGCAACACAAGCTTGTTAGCCTGATAGGTTTTGTAGCGACTGCAAGGGTTGAAGCCGCCCTCCGTAGCTTGCTTTTGCGTCAAGAGGTGGTACTCAATGTCGGGCGTAGCAGTGCGCTGATCGCCTTCGTGTTCGATGAAATGAACAAAACTATCGCCCTTCGCGCTGCTGTAATCCGTAGCGTAGAGCAAGGGACCATCCGCCTGTGGCGTAACGATCACGTTGGTGTGCGACATTGGGGCAAAGCCTTGTGCCGTACCATTCGTCGCATTTGTCACGTAGTCGGGGGCATCGGTCGCATCGCGAAGCAGTTCCGTGCGATCGGCACGTGCCCAGTTGGCATCGTTCGTCCAATCCGTATTACCTGCAGCACCAGTCCATACTTCATACTGCGGTACGATGATGAGGTCGAACAAGAGTGTACCGTCGCAAGCCGTTGACACTGTAGCATCTTTAGCGGCAAAGCGTTCGCGGAAGTCAATGCGCAGCGTATAAGTATAACCCTCGCGCGGATTGAAGTCGTTGAGGAAGTAAATGTCGGCATGCGCCTCCGTTGGGTTAGCCGTGAGGGCTTCAAACTCCTTCACATGTCCCACAGTGCGGAATCCTTCCACCTTGTTGCCAGCAAAGGTCTTGTACACCTCCATGTTAGGGTCGTTGGTAGCGGTGATATAAACATCTCCCAGGTCGCTGTCAGAGGGGAGAATGTGTTGCATACCCAATGCTCCATTGGTGATTGTAACCATCCTGCGTAGGGGGATTCGCAGCACGTTGTTGGGGGCGGTGGCGGTTTTTGCATTCTGTTCTCTTACCTCGTTTACGGCTGCCAGGCTGGTGCGTATAGGCACGTTCGTTAAGTGGTCGGGGTAAGTGTCAGTCGCCCCATTCAGTCCGTCAAAGAGCTGTGGTGCTTTGCCACTGACCAAGATACTAATTCGTTCAGGGTCGTAGCAGTACTAATTGCCAATAGTTGGGTTGTGTGTTGCTCTCGACCAAGCGCACATGAGTAGCTTCGGCAATGTTGGTCGTAGCAGCGAATTGCTGACCAGCCTCGGCCGTGGCATCGTATTTTAAGAAAGCACGGTTATAGGCGCTCTGCAGATAGTAGTCGCCTTTGCCAAGGCCGTCGTTCACAAACACCCAGAGTTGGCGCAAGTCGTCGGTGGCTGCAGGTTGCAACGAAAGCTGCGTGTTGTCAGCATTGAGCGTATAGTTATAGTGACTGCCGCTTTGCGTCTGTAAGTAGTAGAGTTGGTAATGTACGCCATTAGCCGAACTAACGGGCAACTTCGGGGCGAGGGGAAAGGAACGGAAGTTGGCCACACTGTAGCGCGTGTTGGGTTGTCCCCAAGAGAGGGTGCCGTCCTCGTCGATGCAAAGGGCATGCTGCTCATCGGTGCTGAGCAGATTGTCGCGCATGAGGTTGTTGTTCTCGTAAGTGTTGCGGCTAAACTCAAACTGATAAGCCTCTTCTTTGTTGGTCGTTACGCCGAAGGTTTTGTCTTTATCGTTATAAGCGATGAAATAGCCCGCCTTATTGCCAATGTTGAGTCCGTCAATGCGCCATTGATAGAGGCCGGGTTGGTCATCTTGGCTATTAATGGTATGGGCGTGTAGTTGTAGTCCCTTATTGTTATATCCCATAACTAGGGGCTTCATGCCCATAGCGGGGAATAAAAGGTAGCGATAGATAGTGTCGCCAAGGTTGGTAAAACGGACGCGGTTGGCGGGGAAGTAGTAACCACTTGAACCCACTTTGTTTACATCGACACCGTAGGCTGCCATTGTCTTTTTGCTTGCGTAGTTGTAAATAAGCCAATGGCCGTCACTGCGAGAGTCTGTGTTGTCGGCAATATCGCAGAGTTGGTAGCAGCCTTTAGCATCGCGTACAGATGGGTCGGCGGTGACGCGTTGGTCGGTGTCATCGCAGTAGATATAGTGTCCCTTGAAACTCTTGATGTAAACGTCGCCCAAGTCGTTGGCTTCGTAAATGCTCCAACGCAGGTCCTTCAAGGGCAGAAGGGTCTCAGTAGTCTTTTGCAACACTTCACCGTCGTTGGCATCTTGAAGCAGCTCGTCGCCATTGGTGCGGAGGTCGATGTGATAGTAATACGGCTTGTCGTCAGTGCTCACCATGGGGCAGAACAAAGCACCGCGCAATGAGGTGGTGCGGCGCACCACAGCATAGCGCGAGTTGGGGCGTACCAACAGTAGCTGACCATTCTTCACACCGAGTGTGTTGTATGGGTCGGTGTTGCCATAGAGCGTATAGTTATAGCGCGTAGCACCAGCGGAGGCTGTGTAGTAGGTGTTCTCGCTGCGTACAAAGATAGAGGCTTCGGCCTTGTTGGCCACGCTGCTGAAGGTCTTGGTCGTCGTATCGTACTTAACGTAGTGGCCAGCTTTGCTCTTGATAACTATGCCTCCGACAATGCCATTTTGTTCTGCAGTCTCGTACGTCCACTGGTAACCATCGCCTATGGGCTGCGTCTCGGTGGTAGCTACGGCTATGAGCGCGCCGTCCTTCTCGAAGAGTGCGGTGCGGCCGTTACCCGTAAACTCTAAGTAATTGTATTCGCTTACATAGGTAGAGGGCTTGAACGAAAGGTAGTTGTAGTCCGAAACGGCTTCACACTCTTTGAGCTTATAAACGTCCGTGTTGCGCAAACCCATGGTGTGGTTGGTGCTTGTGTTGAGCGGCATGTCAATCATCCAATACGTGGGTTGCGTGTCGTTTTGCATAAAGCGGTAGACGGTGGTAGAATTTTCGTCATATTGTGGACGAATGACAAATTTCGACCCATCGTAACACAAGTATTCGCCCATTTGGTTGAGCAAGTAGAAGTCGCCCTCTTTGGCTTTAGGGTTGAGTGCGGTTTTCAGTATCCAGTTCTGATTCATGTTAGCAGGGTTCGCCTCGGTGTTGACTGTCGGTGTGTCATAGCCATTGGCGGTGAGGGTGAGGCGGTCGTCGCCGGCGTGGTTGACCTTAAACTGGAGTTTATAATAATAGGTATCGTTGATGGTAGAAAACTTGGGCAATGCCGTACCAACGACCTGCGCTGTACTTTCTACCATGCGCGTAACGGTATAGAGCGAGGCAGCAGCATCGCTCAGATAGAGGACATTGTCTTTATAGCCAATCGCCTTGGTAGCATCGTTGGCCAAGGTGAGGGAAATGCGCGTATGGTAAGGATCGTAGTCGTTGCCAAGGGGGAAGAGGGCAACGGCCTCGTCAGCATTGCTTGTAGTACTGAACGCGTTGTCAGTATATTTTAGATAGTGACCCAATTTGCTCTTCAAAGCATAGGCATCGGTTTGGTCCGCAATGGCTTCGAATTGCCAAGTGTAGCCGTCAGCATTGTCGTCATCAGCAGGTGTCTTGACGGTTACGTTGTTTTTTGTATTGCTATCGTAAAGCGCCTGTGCTCCTTGTGCGGTGAATTGAATGACGTGGGGCTGAGTGAGCAAGCGCGTGTCGGTCTCGATAAAGCGCATGCGCTCGTATGTACTCACATTAGAACCTATGCCCACATCGGGGTTGCCACTTTGGTAGGGCATAACATATTTGCCAGTAGTCGAGTTATATAGAATGTAAGTGCCCGCATAGTTGTTTTGATCTGCCACATCGCATATTTGGTAACGACCACGATTGTTGCGGTTGCTCTCTGCGCTGGTTACGTACTGTTTATCACCATCTTGATATATGTAATGTCCTGCCTTGCTCTTAAAGTATACATCGCCTTGCTCATTGGCCTCATACACGCTCCACATGTAAGCACTCAGATATTTGAGTTGAGGGGTATTGGTCTTTTGCAATTTGCTACCATCGGTGGCATCCTTTATGCATTCTGAGCCGTTGCTAATCAGCTCCATGTAATACCAATGTTCATTCCCCTCAGTGCTAACCATGGGGTTAACGTTCGGGCCACTAATGGTGGTAGCCAAACGCACCGTGCTGTAACGTGAATTAGTCACGGCGAGGGTGAGTTGTCCATTCTTCACGGCCAAAGCGTTTTTCCCCGTTAGACTGCTAATGCTGAGGTCGTAACGGTCGCTGCCAGCCGTAGCACTGTAATACGTGTTAGTACTTTTCGTAAAGGCAGTGGCTGCGGTGGCATCGGTGGTAGTTGTGAAGGAATTATCCGTCGTGTTGTACACCACATAGTGTCCCGCTTTGCTTTTGAGCACGACTTCTGAGGTCGTGGTGGTGGGTGCAGCTTCAAGCGTCCATTGATAGCCAGAGCCAGAAGGGGCATTCTCGGTAGCGTTTACTACCGAGAGTGCCCCATCAGTGTCGAGCAAGACAGTGCGCCCGTTGCCCGAGAATTGGATGTATGTGTATGTTGGGTCGTCTGCTGCCATGATAGGCTGCATTCCCAATGAAAGAATCAAGAGAAGAAGTGCAAACAAACGTTTCATGTCTACAAGGTTTTTGCTTCTTAGTTAACGGGGTTTCTTTTGTTTACGAGTTAACAAGTTAACGAGTTGACAAGTAAGTTAGTTTCAATTGATGAGTTAGTGAGTAGGTATTTTTAAAGGTAACCTGCTCGTTAACTAGTCAACTCGTTAACTTGTCAACTAAAAAGAACTTGTCAACTAAAAAACTAATTACTAACAATATAAATCGTACGCGTATAATTCTGTGTAACGCTACCAGTGACGAGTTGCAGGTTGAGGCGCACGGTAGCGGTGCCTGTTCTGCCTTCGGCAAGGGTGCCGAGGATTTCACCCGTTGTGGTATCGAAGGCAGGCTGACTGCTAAAGATTCCTTGCGGGTCGAGCACTGTGAGCGAATAATCCTTCACGCGACTTTTGTCGTTGAGGTTGATATAAGACTCAGGGTGTTTGCGGTCGGCATACTCATAGAGTGTGGGGCGGAGTTCAAAGTCGCCACTTCCTGAGAAGTAAGCGTAGAAGTCGTCATTCTGTTTGACCACGTAAGCGGGATAGCCTCCAATGGGTGCGTAGGCACTGGCTTCGAGCTTTAAGACAAAGTCCGTTAGGTTAATGTTGACAATGGCCACGTTGTTACGTGGAATGCTCGTGAGCTGAATGAGCGCATGGCGTGAGTCTTCCTTCCAAGTTGTGCCACCGTCGGTAGAGCGGTCCATGGTTATGGTGAGGGGAAAGGACTGTCCGTCGGTGCTGGCCTCGCTCTCGTTGATATAGAGATTATTAAAGGAAGTATTGTTTGATGTGTTAGGTTTGATTACGACGGGAGGCTTGTCGGCTGTGGCTGTAAATACGTCAACGTCAGTGGTGGTGTGTTGTAATCCCGTGAAGTTAGTCTTGATCAAGTTGTTTTGGTTCTTAGGGGGAAGCAAGTAAATCTGAGTATTGCCCTTGGTAATGCTACCCACTTTCAAACCGCGAATGCGAAAGGCAGAATTCGAACGGTTGTTAAAGGCAAACTGCATCTTGGCCAACATACGATAGAGCATGAGCGTGATAGTTTGGTCCTTGTCAATGGTGAATTCATTTTTATCGCTCATCGGAATGCCCGTTATGGGTATCTTGTAGTTGTTATAGTCGCAAGTGATCACTTTTGTATCTAACCCTTCAGGCAACGGACTGCCAACGGTAAAGGTAAGGCCGTCAAGGCTGAGTGATTTCACCTCGTGCGTATTAGGATCGGGGGTGGCAGGGATTGTAACGAAGTCAGCGCCGCGGTTGGCAAAGTTATAGAACAAGTAATCGCCGTTTTCTGTCGTGATCGTCGTCACCTGCTTGCTCTTGTATTCCGTTTCGCCAGCGTCGGCAGGTACGTTGATGATACGTTCCACCTTTTTCACTGCGATGTTGTTGTTGTACATCACGACGTAAGCATTGTGAATGTCATCGCCCGCGTTTTGTTTTGCGCCACAGCCGTCGGGTCGCTTTGTTGCAGCTCAATGCGCACCGTGGATCGCCCACGCTTTATGTCGTCGCCTATTTCGTTAGAACAGGCGGAGAAGAGTAGTAGGGGAATAAGAAGGTATAAGAGTTTCATAAAGGAGAAAGAGCTTTTTAATGTGCAAATGCGTAGGAAATGTGCAAATGTGAGAATGTGCAAATGTGCAAATGAATGAATGCTTTAAAAGATCATTTACACATTAGCCAATCGCAGCAATAAAAGGCGACCATTTGCACATTTGCACATTCTCATATTTGCACATTAAAAAAGCATTTGCACATTAATCATAAGTCAATATCAGGTGCCACGATAGGAATCCAGTCGCGCACTTGAATGAGGATTAAGCCCATAGAACTTACGCTATTGATGCGTACTTGGTAAACGTGATTGCGTACGATGCCATATTTCATGGCCAAGGCATCAGAGTTAGAGTTGTATGGGTCAGTATGGCGAATGAAGTATTCGTATGTCTTCTGTACAGCAGCTTCGCCAGCCTTCTTGTAATAGCCCGTAAAGAGCAAGCCCGTAACGTAAGCCTCTTTGTTAGCACCTATGGTAATGGTGTTCTCTTTCGCATAGACGAGTCTCTTATACGTCAAGCCGTCCGTAGCATCGGTGTAACAGTTTGTGGCGCCGTTGGTTATCTGCGTTATCTTGTTCAACCCACTGTTGCAGGCTGCAAAGCTGGACTTCATTTCTTCATATCTATTGGTGTAGCTTAGCCCTAAAGCATTGCTTGAAGGGCTTTTTTGAAGAATGTAAGGGTCGACTACATAGTTCGCTGCGTTGCCGTCAGAGCTGAGCAACTCCTTGCCCAAGTATTGAATGGTATTAAACGTCTTGTCTTCGGTAACGCGCTTCAATACGTACTCCTCACTATTGAGTAGATTGATAGGCGTCACCCCCGTCAAGTAGAAGTAGTCGGCTTTCGGTTCTGTACCAATGGTATATTTGTAGCCTTCAAGCTTCTGATCACCGTCTGCCGTGTTGACCATCTCGCTGACCCATACCCCCTTTTCACCTGCTGAGAAGTCGATGCGTGCGGCCAAGCGTTGCACGTCGGCTTTCATCTCGACCAATACGCCGTCCTTTACGTTAGCCATGTTGGAGTGGCCCTCGATATGGATTGATTTGTCGTTGGAGGACGACATGGCAAAGGTTGTGCAGGTTTCGGGTTGTTGTAGCGTGCCGAAGGTGGCATTGGCGGTCGTCATCTGTTGCACGTCGCCCAAGGTGTTGGCCGTGAGGCGTCCCATGTTACAAACGATAATCACATGGTAGTCGCCTGCGGGAATGGAGTAGCGCGTATCAACCACGGGCGAAGTGTACACGGCTCCGTTGCTTGAAGAGTGTTCTGTGTCCTTTGAGAAGTTGGGTAGGTAGACACTATATAATATAGGCGTGTCAGCTGCTCCATTTATGCCTTTATCATTTTGGTAGATAAAGAGCGTAGCGTTATAGACCGCTTTTTCGTTCTCATCGTCAGCCAGCGTACCATCATCTTTAGACGGTCCAGCCGCACGGGTTTCTGCTCCATAGCCACCTGTGCGCACTTCCACTTTAAAGCACACGTTCTTAGCCACATTGTCCACCTCTTCCACATTGTCTTTGCTGCACGACCCAAAGCTCATGGTACACACCATGAGTAGCAAAATGGACAATATGTGGTAGAGTAGTTTCAATTTTCTAATTTTTTTTGTGTGTATTACTTAGGGACATCGTATCCTCACCTGGTTGCGACGCGTCCTCACCTGGTTGCGACGCAGTCTCACCTGGGGGCGACGCGTCCCCGCGTCGGCATTGTCAAGTTGGGGCTCGATG
>OOAA01001739.1_pt1 | contig 10135 bp, 10 predicted proteins | sample 1671671 | NCBI WGS metagenome assembly OOAA01 (sample SAMN06348180, study PRJEB24527) | human gut metagenome | biome: human gut; feature: ankylosing spondylitis patient; material: feces | host: Homo sapiens | place: China | collected 2015-10 | reverse complement strand
CAGCCTGCAAGCGCATCTCCTTCAGACATTCCGGCATACTCCAGTTTTCATTGACGGTAACCATCTCCGTACCCATTAAACCGCCGGCGGTATCTTCGTCATATTTCAGCAGGTCGACGATGTCTCCAGCTTGTTCGATGTCTTCAATATGGGAGAGGACTTCCTCTTGTTTGTCCTCGTCGAGGTCGCGCATCAGGTCTACGGCATCGTCCGTGTCCATATAATCCACAAACCGCTTGGCAATGGTTTCCGAAGGCAGAAGTTCCAGGAATTCCTTCCGGACGTCTTCATCCATTTCTACCAGTACGTCGGCGGCTGTTTCGTTGTCGAGGAGACGGTAAACGAAGCGTGCCTCTTCGGGCGCGAGGTCATTACACAGTTCGGCAATATCTGCCGGATGCAGGTCGATAAGAAGCGCCTTGACGTTTTCCGCGTCTTTCTGCTCTATAAAGCTTTTGACTTTATCTATGTATTCTTCGTCTATTTCCATAACTCATAGTGTATTGGTAATAGTGTACCGTTAAGGGCTGAAACCGTTAATTTCTCATTTTTCTGTCGTCTCTTTCAATGCTGTTTCCACCTGATTGGTCAATTCTATAAACTCCTGCACGGAAAGTTGCTCGGGGCGTTTGTTGAAGAGGATGTCTTCGGTCAGCGGACATTCTTTGCCGAGTATCGGTTTTATGGAATTACGCAAGGTTTTCCGGCGTTGGTTGAATGTAGTTTTTACAACTTGTTTAAACAGCTTTTCGTCACATCCCAATTGCTGCGTGTCATTGCGCGTCATGCGAATAACGGCGCTTTTTACTTTTGGGGGAGGATTGAACACGTGTTCGCTTACAGTGAAGAGGTATTCCACCCGATACCAAGCCTGTATCAGTACACTCAGAATGCCGTATGTCTTGCTGCCGGGACCGGCTGCGATACGCTCGGCAACCTCTTTCTGTATCATGCCCGTACAGTACGGTATCAGTTCTTTGTTATCCAGCATCTTGAAGAATATCTGGCTGGATATGTTATACGGATAATTGCCCGTCAGTACGAAAGGCTGCCCGTCGACTAGGCGCTGAAGGTTCATTTTCAGAAAGTCATCTTCGATGATGTTATCCTCCAGTTGCGGGTAGGCTTCCCGCAAATAGGCCACCGATTCATAATCCACTTCCACAACTTTTACCGTGCGCTCTTTGGGTAGGAGAAATTGAGTCAGCACTCCCATGCCCGGTCCTACTTCCAATATCGGAAGATTGGGACAGGCGTCTACGGTGTCGGCAATGTCCTGTGCTACTTTCAGGTCTTTCAGAAAGTGCTGGCCGAGAAACTTTTTAGGTTTAACTAATCTCATGTATCAACTAAATCGTTACTTTTGCGGTTCAAAGGTAATCCTTTTCGGCGAATAATGAGTTACAAATCACAAATTACGATGTGTGCCGGATGAATTTTAAAGGAAAACGATGAATAAGATTATAAAAAAGACATTGAAAATCGTATTGCCCATTCTTTTGGGCGGATTTATCCTGTATTGGGTGTATCGTGATTTTGATTTTGAACGCGCAAAAGAAGTGCTTCTGCATGGGACAGATTGGGGCTGGATGTTGCTTTCTCTGCTTTTTGGAGTGATGAGCCATGTGCTGCGCGGATGGCGCTGGCGGCAGACGCTGGAGCCGCTGGGGGCTTATCCTAAGAGGAGGGATTGTGTGGATGCCATTTTCATTTCTTATGCTGCCAATTTAATGCTTCCCCGTGTGGGAGAGGTGTCGCGTTGCGGTGTACTGGTCAAGTACGATGATGTCTCGTTTTCCAAGTCTTTGGGTACTGTGGTAACGGAGCGCTTGGTGGATACCTTGTGTATTCTTTTGATTACGGGGCTTACTTTTATGGCCCAGATGCCTGTGTTTCTCCGTTTTTTTCAGGAAACGGGTACGAAAATTCCCTCGCTGATGCATCTGCTTACTTCCCCTTGGTTCTATGTTTCTTTGTTCTCTGTTATTGGAGTACTGGTACTTGCCTACTATCTGATGCGGATGCTTTCTTTCTTTGAGAAAGTGAAGGGGGTGGTGTTGAATGTATGTGAAGGGGTGATGTCACTTCGCAATGTGAAGAATATCCCGTTATTTGTTTTCTATACATTGTCTATATGGGGGTGCTATTTCTATCATTTCTACTTGACTTTCTATTGTTTCTCTTTTACAGAACATCTTAGTTTTCAGGCGGCAATGGTGATGTTTGTAGGCGGAACCTTTGCCGTAATCGTTCCGACGCCTAATGGGGCGGGACCTTGGCACTTTGCAGTAATCACCATGATGATGCTTTATGGTGTGAATGCTACGGATGCTGGTGCTTTTGCACTGATAGTGCATGGCATTCAAACCTTGCTGGTTGTGTTGCTCGGTATCTATGGCGGGCTACATGTTTCGTTGGTAAACCGTACGAAATGAATGACTTGAATTGATACTTTCACAGAAATATAAACACATAAATAACCCATATGTCTGATACTTTATCATCTGCATTTGCAGATACGAAGCCGCATTATAACATACTCGACGGGCTACGTGGAGTGGCGGCATTGACAGTTGTCTGTTTTCACTTGTTCGAGGCTTATGCTACCAGCCATTTGGACCAGAAGATTAATCACGGATATTTGGCTGTTGATTTTTTCTTTATTTTATCCGGATTCGTTGTTGGCTATGCTTATGATGATCGGTGGAAAACAATGCGTATTGCTGACTTTCTTAAACGTCGGTTTATTCGTTTGCATCCTATGGTCATTATCGGAGCGCTTATTGGAGCTGTAATGTTCTATTTTCAAGGCTGTTCTGTTTGGGATGTTTCACAGGTGCCCGTAGTGGCGCTGATAATTGCTACGCTAATGAATGTTCTTCTGATTCCGGCAACTCCCGGTATGGAAATTCGAGGCGTAGGTGAAATGTATCCTCTGAACGGACCGAGTTGGTCTTTGTTTTTTGAATATATAGGCAATATTCTATATGCATTCTTTCTACATAAGCTCTCTACAAAAGTCCTTTCCATATTGGTGTTGTCAGCGGGTTGCGGACTGGCCATATTTGCTCTTTGGGGGCCGCTTGGCGATATATGTGTGGGCTTTGCTTTGACGGAAGAAAATATAATAGGTGGTTCTTTACGGTTGCTGTTCTCATTTCCGGCGGGATTATTGTTGTCACGTATATTCAAGCCTGTCAAGGTACGAGGAGCTTTCTGGATAGGGAGTTTCTCTATTGTGGTTTTATCGGCGATTCCCAGAATCGGTGGCAGTGAACATTTATGGATGAATGGCTTGTATGATACTATATGCTTTGCCGTTGTATTCCCTTTGTTAGTCTGTCTTGGGGCTTCGGGAAAGACTACGGATAAAGTCACGACACGGGTTTGCAGGTTTCTGGGAAATATATCCTATCCGTTGTACATGGTGCATTATCCTTTTATCTATCTGTATTATGCTTGGGTTAAGAATGAGAACCTTACATTCATACAGTCTCTGCCGGGTGCGGTAGCACTTGTTGCGGGTTCAGTTGTTTTGGCTTACTTATGTCTGAAACTGTATGATGAACCGGTACGCAGGTTTCTATCCCGGCGACTTCGTATAAATTGAACGGGGTTTTACCGATTTTTGCAATTCCGATTAGAGCGATATTGAAAAATAACTCTTATATTTGCGAAAACAACTTTTATAATTATGAGTACAATCTTGCAGTTAGCTCCACAAAATGTGTGGAAGCATTTCTATTCGCTGACTCAGATACCCCGTCCTTCCGGACATATGGAGAGAATAACTGAGTTCTTGGTAAATTTTGGTAAAAGTCTGGGCTTGGAATCATTTGTTGACGAAGTTGGCAATGTCATTATCCGTAAACCTGCTACACCAGGTATGGAAAACCGAAAAGGTGTCATTCTGCAGGCACACATGGACATGGTGCCGCAGAAGAACAACGATACGGTTCATGATTTTACTAAAGACCCTATTGAAACGTACATTGACGGTGATTGGGTGAAGGCCAAAGGTACTACTTTGGGAGCTGACAACGGATTGGGCGTAGCCGCTATTATGGCTGTACTTGAGGCAAAAGACCTGAAACATGGTCCGTTGGAAGCGTTGATAACCAAGGATGAGGAAACGGGTATGTATGGCGCATTCGGCTTGAAACCGGGTACACTAAACGGTGAGATCTTGTTTCGGAGGACGAAGGAGAACTTTATATCGGTTGCGCAGGCGGTATTGATATTACGGCTACATTGGAATATAAGGAAGAGACTCCTGCTGCTGATTTAGTAGCTCGTAGAATAACTTTGAAAGGTTTGCGTGGCGGACATTCCGGATTGGAAATCAATCAGGGACGGGGCAATGCCAATAAATTGCTTACACGTATCGTACACGATTTGCTGATTGAGTTCGATTGTCAGTTATCAAGTTTTGAAGGTGGCAATATGCGTAATGCCATTCCGCGTGAGGCACATGCCGTATTGGTATTTAATCCCGAAGACATTGAAGGATTGGAAGACTATATCAAGGAATATGAGGTACAGATTAATGAAGAATATACTTCGATTGAAGAAGGCATTGTTGTAAAACTGGAGAACGTAGACTTGCCTGCTGCCATTGTTCCCGAAGAAATTCAGGATAATATGATTAGTGTATTAATGGCCTGTCAGAATGGGGTTATGCGTATGATTCCTACTGTTCCCGATACAGTGGAGACTTCTTCCAATCTGGCCATTGTAACGATTGGCGGCGGTAAGGCTGATGTTCGTATATTGGCTCGCAGCTCTTGCGATACGATGAAAGATTTCCTGGCAGATAGCCTGACAGCATGTTTCTCTATGGCAGGTATGAAAGTAGAACTGAGCGGCAGTTACTCCGGCTGGCAGCCCAATGTGGATTCTCCGATTCTGCATGCCATGACGTTGTCCTATAAGCAACAATTCGGTGTAGAGCCGGCTGTAAAGGTGATTCATGCAGGTTTGGAGTGCGGTATTATCGGCGCCAACTGTCCGGGACTTGATATGATTTCTTTCGGACCGACGTTGCGTTCACCGCATTCGCCCGATGAACGTGCATATATCCCGTCTGTAACGAAGTTCTATGACTTCTTGGTTGCTACTTTGGAACAGACTCCCGAAAAGTAATTTTCTTTATACATAACAATGTGAAAGCAGAGTGTGGTTGCGCTCTGCTTTTTTTAGTTCGTCCGGCACGAACATACTCTAACGGGTGCAAGTCCCTAAACCGCCCTGATAGTGGGAAGGTTACAGCCAAAGACAAGGGTGTCTATCGTGAGGTAGAATCTGAAGGAAGTCAGCGGCAAACATCTGGTCTGACGGACAGAAATCCGATATAAGGCCTAAGGGTGAGGATGAGTCTGCTGATGAAGACAAAGTCCGATAACTATCCGAAATCACCCAAGGTAAATCGGGCAGATATAAGATGGAAAGAGTATGTCCTTAACCGGAGAGGCCTCGCAGGTGGGGCGAAAAAAAAATCGCCTTGCAGTAATAACGAACTGCGAGGAGTCAGCAGAGGTCATAGTACCTACTAATATCGACACGTAGGGAAGGACTGAACTTTATTAGAATAAGTTTATTGAAGAAACTCAATGAAGGAAGAAATGCAGAAAACAAGAAATGAAAGCTGCCTTTTAAATGATAGGCTGGAAGCCGAAAGTATAGAAGGAGCGCAGACCTTTATGGAGATAACCGAAGGGGAACTTATTACAGTGCAGATAGATGAGAAGCACTTGTTGGAATACATTCTATCTCCCTATAATATGAACCGAGCATATAGGAAGGTTGTATCGAACGGCGGGAGCGGAGGTGTCGACTCTATGGAATTAAAAGAATTACTTCCATATCTGAAACTCCACAAAGATGACCTCAAGTCTTCAATCTTGAACGGGAAATATAAACCCCAACCAGTACGAAGGGTTGAAATCCCGAAAGACAATGGTAAAACACGTCAGTTAGGTATCCCAACCTTAGTAGACCGTGTCATTCAACAAAGCATCTCACAGGTGCTGACACCTATGTACGAACGTCAGTTCAGTGACGGAAGCTTTGGATTTCGTCCCAATCGCAGTGCTCACGATGCACTCAGGAAAGCCCAATCAATAATCAATAGCGGCTATGAATATGCCGTAGGTATTGACTTAGAGCGCTTCTTCGACACTGTAAACCAAAGCTATTTGATAGAACTCCTTTCACATACCATTAAAGACGGTCGAGTAATCAGTCTTATTCACAGATACTTATATGCCGGAGTAATGGTAAACGGAGTATATCAGCCAACGACCGAGGGTACACCCCAAGGAGGACCACTTAGTCCATTGTTGAGTAATATAGTTCTTAATGAAATGGATAAGGAGTTGGAGAGTCGCGGACATCCGTTTGTCCGTTATGCAGATGATAGTTTAATCTTCTGTAAGAGTAAACGAGGAGCAGAAAGAGTCTGTGAAAGTCTTACAAGGTTTATCGAGAAGAAACTTCATTTAAAAGTAAATCGAGAGAAGACAGAAGTAGGGTATGTTCGCGGAATGAAGTTTCTGGGATATTCTTTCTATAAAACTGGCGAAGGATGAAGGTTAAGAATCCATAGTAAATCATTAACCAAAGTCAGAGCCAAGCTTAAACTGTTGACTTCAAGGAGTAACGGAATGGGCTATGAACGTAGAAAAGAAGTTCTTCATCAGACTATTAGAGGATGGATTAACTACTTTAAGTTAGCGGACGCGAAATCATCTTTGATAGCTATTGATAAGTGGCTTCGCCGACGGATACGAATGTGTATATGGAAAAGTTGGAAATACCCAAAGACACGGGTTGCCAATCTCATCAAATGCGGAATCAAGCCCTATTGGGCACGCATATATGGGAATAGCAGCAAGGGGTATTGGGCAAATGCGGAGGGTATAATGCACCATGCAGCGACCAATGATAAACTCAGGCTCGCGGGCTATCCCTGTCTTATGGATTACTATGTCAGATTGTACGTAAAATAGAGAACCGCCGTATGCGGAACCGCACGTACGGTGGTGTGAGAGGTCGGAAAACGAAAGTAGGAAGAAAACTTTCGTTTTCCTCCTACTCGATTGTCGTTTTAGGAACTTAATCAGGGTATGGGTCACCCAAATTCTCGAATATAAGCATTTGCTGCTTGGGCGAAAGCCAGCGGTGATTGTAAGGAAGATAGCCGGTTTCTGCCAACAATGTTGCCAATTTTGTACATCTTTTGATGCTGCGTTGCAGACATCGCACTGCATTTTTGGGAGTAGCGCAACCGGGGAAATACATTTGCGCCAATTCAGAAAAGGAAGAAGTAGATTTTGCCATTTGCTAAGTTTTAGGTTAATGTTATCAATTGTCCGATATGCAAATATACGAAATCAAGATACCCTTTGTCAAGTATTTCGGGCTTTAATTATGAAGTTTCTCCTTGAAAGTTTTCCTCTCTATATTCCGCTTGTTGTTTGTGGGGGAATTTTCTGATAACTTCTTCGGTGGAATTTAAGGGAACAAAATTAATTTCCTCGGAAAAGAAATGGCACAAAGGTCCGTTCCCATGTCCTATATGCAGGTCTTTACCATGACAAATTGCTTTGCTTATATAAACTTTGGCTTGACGGACAGCTTCTTCAAGTCCGTTGTTGCGGGCGGCAAAGGCAGCGATGGCGGAAGAAAGCGTGCATCCCGTACCGTGAAGGTTGCGGCTCTCTATTTTTTGCTGTTCGAACAGGCTGAAACGGCCGTTGTTGTACAGTACATCGCACATTGTATTGCCGGATAAGTGACCGCCCTTTACCAGTACGGCGCAGTGATAGCGGTTTGCTAATTCACAAGCGGCCAGTTTCATCTCCTCTATATCCGTAACGGGATTTGAAAGGAGCAGGGACGCTTCGCCCAAATTGGGGGTTATCAGGGAACAGAGAGGAAACAACTCCGCTTGAATGGTGCGCACGGTATCTTCCGTCATTAGCTTTCGCCCGCTGGTGGATACCATAACGGGGTCATAAACGACAAAACGAGGCCGGAATTTTTGCAAACACTCCGCTACGGTGTGCACGATAGCGGCATTGTGCACCATTCCTATCTTGATAGCGGCAGGCTGCAAATCATCCATGACGGATGTTATCTGTGCACGGACAATGTCCGGTGGGATAGGGCATACAGCCTGAACCCCCATTGTGTTTTGTGCCGTAACGGCAGTAATGACAGAGGCAGCATATCCTTTGAGCGCGGAAATCGTTTTAATATCCGCTTGTATGCCTGCACCGCCGGAGCAGTCGGAGCCGGCAATGGTGAGAATGACCGGAATAGTCGACATGATAATAAAATATTTGATAGTTAAAATAAAGACGCCGCATGGAGCAATTCCTTGAAATGCCCGATAAAATCCGTTCCCGTCCGTTTCCATATATCTCCCAAAAGGACCGCACCGCCGAAGCCCAATGAGCTGATTTCAGGGAAATGCGCTGCCGTAACTCCGCCCAATGCCATTACTTTAGCGTCTATAATGCCCGCCTGCCGCGCCTTTTGCAAGCTGCCGGTAGTATAGGCAGAGGAATATCCTTCTTTGGAAATGCTGTCGTATATGGGACTGAGAAATACGTAATCGCATGTTGCTTTGTATTTGGTGACTTCTTCCAGCGAATGGCAGGAACGGCTGATGTGTCCGGTGAAGCCTGCCGGTGCTGTCGGGTTGCGTCCGTTCAGATGAATGCCTTTCAAATTTCGGAAAGACGCCAGTTGGAAATGCTCGTGTGTGACGATGCGTTTCAGATATTCAGGCGGAAGCCGGTTCAATAATTGTTCCATGTCTTCATAAGAAGCGCCGGGTTTCCGGAGATGCAGTATCTCAAGTCCTGCTTCGAACAGGGAAGTGATTGCTTCGGCTTCTCCCTCAAAGAATGCAGGCTGGGTAATTGTTATCAGTTTCATGTTTTCCGAGGTATTTTACAGTAAAAGGACGAACGATTGCATGGTTCTTAAATCGACAGTCCATAACTTGCCGGCCAAAACCTCGCCGTAGCCGCAAATGAGCTTCAGCGTTTCGCTTGCTTCCACACTGCCTACCACGGCAGGAGTAACGCCTATGACGGAATTGTCGGGAGCGGGCATCTGCAATGTTGCGGTTTCGTCGGGAAACAAATCCCTGTATGTCTTGGGCCGATCACCGTAACAGAATACGGAGACTTGCCCTTCAAAGCCCTGGATGGCGCCGTACACATACGGTTTGTGCAGTGCGCTGCAACTGTCGCTAATCAGATAACGGGTGGAGAAGTTGTCGCATCCGTCTACAACGATGTCATAATCGGCAATCAGACGGCGGGCATTCTCCCGGTTGAGACGAAAAGGGTAGGCATGCACTTCTATATTACCGTTCAAAGCCCGCAATCTTTGGGCGGCACAGTGTACCTTAAGCTGTCCTACTTCGTTCTCCGTATACAATACCTGGCGTTGCAGGTTGCTGATACCAACCGTATCATCGTCCGCCAAACCTATTGTACCTACTCCTGCACCTGCAAGATAGAGGGCGGCAGGGGAGCCAAGTCCGCCTGCGCCTACTATCAGAACTCTTGCCTTATGCAGTTTTTCCTGTCCGCCTTCTCCGATTTCGGGAAGGGAAATTTGTCTGCTGTATCGGGTCATGATGAGAATAATAAACTATGAAAAAAGGGATTCAAACCCGTTTCAGGTCGAAACTGGCATCCCAGTCTTTCCATACGGGTTCGCGTCCTAAACTTTTTAAGGCTTTGTCTACTTCTACGGCCTTACGCTCGTCGCTGACGTGGAATTGCTCCAAAGTCTGCGGATAGCTGTAATATCCACCCGGTTCCGTTTTGCTTTCCGCGCTCATGGTAGTAACTCCCAGAGTGGCCATGTGGTCGCGTATGAAAGCCGGTTCGCGGGTAGAGTAGGATATGTCCACATCATGGTCGAATATCCGCATGGCAAATGTGACTTGTGCCAGTTCGCGGTCGCTCATTACCACATTGGGTTGGAAGCCACCGTTTTCCGAGGGGCGCATACGCGGGAAGTTGACGCTGTATTTCGTTTTCCAGTAATGCTTCTGGAGATAGCGCAGGTGATACGCCATCATACAGATATCCGTCCTCCATTCTTTCTCCAG
>OOAA01001734.1_pt1 | contig 10146 bp, 6 predicted proteins | sample 1671671 | NCBI WGS metagenome assembly OOAA01 (sample SAMN06348180, study PRJEB24527) | human gut metagenome | biome: human gut; feature: ankylosing spondylitis patient; material: feces | host: Homo sapiens | place: China | collected 2015-10 | reverse complement strand
AGCCCGTGCTTTGCGGTGTACTTTGCGTAAAGGGCATTCCAGGTGTTGGCCCCGACTTTGCCGTCCATGTTCATACTGTTCCGGAGCTGGAATTCTTTCACGGCGTTTTCGCTCCTGGTGCCAAAGTGGCCGTCTATGGTCAGTGCGGGGTAATAGCTGCACTGGTCACGCACGCCGTTCAGCCAGGTCTGCACCAGAGCTTCGTCCGGGCCGTAGGAGCCCTTTTGGATCAACGAATAATAAGCGGGGATCGCCATTGTGGTCACACTCCTTCCACGACAGCGTATGCAGCGCAGTGGGGAGGTGTGCCATAGCGTTTTTTGCCCTCTCCGTCTTTGCTTCGCAGATCCACCTCTGGGAGAGCTGGCAAAGCCGCAGGCTTTGACTGAGAGGGTTGTTCCTCTTTCATTTTACTGCTGAGCCTCGATGGCCTTGACGATCTTGTCGGCGATGTACTTGTGGCCGGAGACGGTGGGGTGGCCATCCAGCTCAGTCTGAGCAAAGGGGATGGAAACGTAGGTGGCACCGTAAACATCGGCCAGCTGCTTTTCGTAGTTGTTCAGCTTGCTGAAGTAGTTGCTCCAGCTGGGCAGCAGGGGCACAGGGTTGGTGTAGCCTACCAGTATAATTTGCGCGTCCGGGTTCAGCGCCCGCAGCTCCGCTACGACCTGCGGCATATTGACAGCGGCTTCCTGATACGCCTGCTCGCAGATGGCATCCGTACCGCCGCCCAGCAGCAGCTGGGTGGTGGCTTTGCGCTCCTCGCGGGTCAGCCGCAGGCGGGAAAGGTCGCTGTTCAGCCGCTGCAGGTTCTCAAAGCTGGGCTCGCGCAGCACGCCGCTGACCATGGTGGCTACCAGCTGCTCGCTCTTCCAGTTGGTGGCGTTGCCCAGCGCCACAAGGGCGGGCACCAACGCATCGTTGGAGCCGATCTGCACGCTGATGACATCCGCGCGCTTGAGGTAGTCCAGCATCTGGGGGTAGACGTAGTAGGTGCCCGCCTGCTGGTTCATCTGGGGCATTGCGCCGGTGTGCAGCATATCCGCAAGGTCGCCGGTGGTCAGCCCGGGCAGGCCAAGGTTGATGGCGTGCTGGCGGTCCAGCCCAAGGCCTTTACCCACCAGCGAAACATAGCACTGCTCCGGGTAGCCCTCGAAGTTTGGGGCCGCGTCTATGCCGATGGCGGCTTCGGCGTACTTGAAATCCGGCAGACCCACGCCGGAAACGATGCTGTCACCCAGCGCCACATAGGTGCGCTGAGGATCGGCGGCGGGGGTGTCCGCAGCGGGGGCTTCCGCGTCCGGGGCAGCTGCCTCGGCGGGCTGCTCCTGCGCGGCGGGGGCGGTCTGTTCCGGCGGCAGGGCGTCGGGCTGCTGGGCAAAGGCAGGCACAGCCAGCAGCACCAGCGCAGCGGCGCTGCACAGCCATGCGGTAAAACGGGGATGTTTCATGGATGATTCCTTCTTTCTTAAAGGCAGACGGGACGATTTGGAATGCGCGCCGCGCTCGCTTTGCGCATATTCAGCGGAAAGATTATTTTTATTTTGCGTTTGTCGCGCTCTGCGGAGCGCTCCAAACGAATTTTCACGGGAGGGGTTACCCCACCTCTTCTTCCAGCTTACGGTAGTCGGCCTTGCCGGCGGGGGTCAGGGGCATTTCGGGAATGATCTTATAGGCCGAGGCGGCGGGCTGCACATACTCCGGCAGCTCCTCAAGGCACAGCTGGCGCAGCTCCCGCAGGATCTGGCGCTTTTTGCCGGTGGCGGCAGGTTCCAGCACCACAAAGACGAAGGGCAGACGTCCCTGGGTGTGGTCGGTATCGGCGCGGCCCACCACGCAGCACTGGTGCACGGCGGGGTGGCGGCTGATGACGTTTTCGATCATGGAGGGGAACACCTTGAAGCCGTCGTGCCGGATGATGATGCGCTTGATGCGGGCATCCAGATACACAAAGCCGTCCTCGTCCATGGAGCCGATATCGCCGGTGTGCGCCCACAGCTGGCCGTCCGCGTGGCGGCGCAGCAGGTAGGCGGTCTCCTCGGGCTTGTTGTAGTAGCCCTTCATGGCGGTGGGGGTGCAGATGCAGATCTCGCCGCGCTGACCGATGGGCAGCTCGGTCTCGGTGCCCGGCTCGAAGATGGAGACCACCGTGTTGACCATGGGGATGCCCACGCTGCCGGGCTTTGTCACGTTACCGGCGGCGATGGTGGCAGCCGAGGATACCTCGGTCATGCCGTAGCCCTTTGCCAGCGGGTACTCCACCCCGTGGGCTTTGAGGAACCGGTTCACCGTCTGCTCCGCGCCCAGCGAGAGGGAATCGCCTCCGGCGGCGTAGTTGCGGATAAAGGAGAGGTCTTTGTTTTTCAGCAGCGGGTCGGCGGCAAGCTGCTGGTAGTGGGTGGGCACGCCGAACATATGCGCGGGCTTGTACTTCCACACCAGTGCGCCCAGCTTTTCCGGGTCCAGATTGGGGATGATGATGACATGCAGCCCCATGACCAGCGGCATGTGGATGCCGCAGCTGTAACCGTAGGCGATGAAGGGGGGCATGACGTTCAGCAGCTTCTGCCCGCGGTGGAACAGACGGCTCTGGGCGGCAAACTCCTGCGCAAGGGCGTTGAAGCAGTAGTCGGTCAGCATAACGCCCTTGGGCGAGCCGGTGGTGCCGCCGGTGTGCACCACCACGCAGGTGTGCTGGGGGTCGTAGGGAGCGGCGGCGGGGCTGTGCCCTTTGCCTGCGGCGATAAAGTCCTTCCAGCGCAGCACGTTGGAGGCGTAGCGGTTTTTATCCGGCTCTGTCAGCTTGTAGCCCACGGCTTTGGCCAGCGGCAGACTGTCGGCGGGGCTGAGCACCACCACCCGCTCCACGCTGGTGCGCTTTGCGGCCTGATGGCAGCGGGGGTACACCACGTTCAGGCAGATGAGCAGGCGGGACTCCACCTCCTCGATGTACTCCCGGATGCCCTCGGCGCTGTACCGGGGGTCTACCAGATTCAGGGTAGCGCCCAGCAGGTCGGCGGCGTAGAAGGTGTAGACCACCTCCGGGGTCATCACGCTGACCACCGTGATGATATCGCCCTTTTTCACCCCCAGCGCCTGCAGGGCGGCGGCGGTCTTTTTTATCTGCACGATCAGGTCGGCGTAGCTGAACTTGCGGCCGTAGTATTCCAGCGCGGTGTCGCCCAGGTGCCGCTCGTTGTTGCGGCAGACCAGCGCAAAGGCCGAGCACTCCGGCACGGATTGGTGGATGTACTTTTCGTCATAATATTTCAGCCATGGCTTTGCCTTGGAGGCGTAGACCGGCTCCTTGCCATCTTCCATCATAGGATCAGACCTTTCTTTATCATCATTCGGAGCGCGGCGCTGCGGGCGCGGGTGCCGTCACGTTTGCCGGGGCAGCGCTCTGCCCGGCGGGGATGGTCTCCGGCAGGGCGGCAGCGGTCTCCACGGTCTGGGCTGCGGCAGTCTCCACGGTCGGGGCGGCTTCCGCTGTGGTCTCCGCAGCGTTTTCCGCTGCCTTGGCGGCCTCCTCGGCGGCCTTGGCGGCGCGCTCGGCCTTCAGCTGCTCGGCGCGCTGACGTGCCTCCTCCTGCCGTTTCAGGGTGCGCGCCTTGATGCGGCACACCGAGCACAGACCCTCGGCGCTGTCCGGGGCAATGGGCTTGCCGCACTGCTTGCACAGGGTCTTGGTGCACTTGTACAGCACCACGGGGCCAAGGGTGGTCAGCTGGTACAGCTTCATGCCGTCAAAGCCCTTGTTGGAGCATACGTTCATGCACACGCCGCACTCGCTGCACTTCCACGGGGTAAGCACCATGCGGGTCTGGCCATTGGGCATCTCCTCAAACTTCAGGGCGTTGGCGCGGCAGGCTTTCTCGCACCGGCCGCAGCCAAAGCAGTTGTCGGTGAACTTGGGCATATAGTAGCCGTACTGCAGGGGCGTTTCCATGGCGGCTTTCAGCTGCTTTGTGCGCTGGTGCAGCAGCAGGCGGAAGTCCACCCCGCTGTCCTCTTCGCTGCGCAGACCGGGCAGCATCTGCAGCAGCTTTTTGGTGCCGCTCTTGGAGCCGTGGCTCACCTGTTCCAGCATCTCGCGGCGGGTCAGCTCCTGCACATGGTAGGGGTACTCCTTTTCCTCGTATGCCAGCGAGAACCGCGCTTCAAACATCGGCTGACCGAAAAAGTCCACAAGGCGGGTCAGCTCCTTGCGCAGCTGCTCGGCGCACAGGTCGTTCTCGCACTGCCCGCAGGGGGTCAGGTCCAGCACGATCTTTTTGTTCAGCGCCAGATACGCCAGCGCCTCCCACGAGAGGGCACAGATGCAGCTGCGCACCACGGTGTTCTTGCGGCTGGACTTCTCACAGCCGATCCAGATGGTATCGTTGTCGGTGTCCGCTGCGGCGGTATCCCGCTGCACCTGCTCGGGCGAAGGCGCAATGCAGCCGCTGCGGCAGGCGGAAACGCACAGTCCGCAGTCAGTGCAGGGGTCCCAGTCCTTGACGAGGTTCGGGCGGGTAAAGATCTCCTCGCCGTAGGGGCAGATGTCCTTGCAGGTGGTGCAGGGCTTGCGATGAGGGTGCAAATTCCAGCACTGGCGGCGGTTGATCTCGGGATGGCTGGTCTTCATCAGGGCATCCATTGCAGTTCTGGTAAAAAAGCCCATGGTCTTACTCCTTTTCCACAACAGAGGTAAGGGCGGCGTGGTCGAGCAGGAAACGCTGCACCTTCTGGTTGGTCACGGCGGCGGCGATGGCGTCCCGGCTGAGCACCTTGCGGATCTCTTCTTCCGGGGTATCGTGCAGCTTGGAAAGGCGGGCGATCTCGGCGTCCACCTCCTGCTGGGTCACGGTGATCTTTTCGGCTTCGGCAATGGCGCGCACTGCCAGCATTGCCCGCAGCTGGCGCTCGGCTTCCTTGCGGTAGCCTTCCCGCACCTGCTCCGGGGTCAGCCCGGCGCTCTTGCAGTAGAGCTCCATGGTCATCCGGCTCTTGCGCAGCCGCTGGCGCAGCTGGTTCATCTGGTATTCGGCGTTCTGCGCCAGCAGCTCTGCGGGCAGCTCCACGGTCAGGTTCGCGCCTGCCATATCCAGCAGCGCCGCCCCGGCAATGCGGTCGGCGTTGGCCTCGTGGGAAAGGCGCTTTTTCTCCCGCAGGCTCTCCCGCAGGGCCTCCAAGTCCGCATAGCCCAGCGATTTTGCAAGGGCATCGTCCACCGGGGGCACCTGCTTGCGCTCCACCGTGTGCAGGCAGATCTCAAACTGTGCCGTCCTGCCGGAAAGCTCCGGCACCCGGAAATCGGCGGGGTAGGTGAAGTCGAAGCGGAAAGTCTCGCCCGCGCAGTGGCCGTACACGGCTTCTTCTGCGGCGGGCATCAGCTGCCCGGTGCCCAGCACCACGGTCACGGCTTCCATCCGGCTGTCCGGGATGGGCGCACCCTCCAGAAAGCCCTCGAAATCCAGCGTGACCCGCATCCCGCGGGCGGCGGGCGCGTCAGTGGGCACAAAGGGCGCGTGGACCCGCGCCAGATTGCCGATATCCGCCTCTACGGCCTTATCCGATACCGGGCGCACCCGGCGGGTGAAGGCAAGCCCCTTGTACTGCCCTAAAGTGGCAGCGGGCATGGTGTTTGCAGTTTGTTCCATAGTCGAACACTCCTTTTTACAAAAGCGGCGTTACAGCCCGCGGGCGGCCAGCCAGCTTTCTGCGATCTGGGAGAACATCTCCGGGTACTGGGCATCTTCTTCTTTAAAGGCGCTCAGGTAATACTCCACCTCGGCGCGGGTGGGGGCTACGGTGCGCCGCCAGATGGTAAAGGTGGTGCCGTTGCCCATATCAAAGGTGGCTTCCTGTGCAAAGTACTCGTCCCGCACCGCAAGGAACCTCTCGTTCAGCTTGTGGGACATCTCGCCGTTGCCCACAAAGGTCTGGGGGAAGGGGTCGGCGGTGAGGACATATTTGGCCTCGAAGAACTGCATGGGGAAGTTGTGGGTGCCCGGCACCGAGAAGCCGAAGGCCAGCTTATCGTTGATGGGGGTTGCGGGCAGCTGGCAGTTCTTGAAGTGATCCGGGCAGTACAGCATATCGTGGGGGATCATGTAGCTGATCTCGCCCTCGGCGCAGTGGGTGTCGATCCAGTTGGCAATGGCCTTGATCTGCGGCAGATCCTTGCGGTCATAGATCAGCTTGTCCAGCCGGACGAACTCCTCGGTGACTGCCAGCGGGAAGTGATCCACCAGAAAGCCCGGCAGGGCAATGGTGGTCAGGGGAGAGCAGCGCACCGAGGTGGCAAACACGAGGGTGAACACCCAGAACACGACCTTTGCCGCCCGGAAGCGGCTGATGCCCTCGGCCAGCGCCGCTGCGCCCAGCAAAAACAGGAGAAACCACCCCGGGAGGAACAGCAGCATCTGGTGGGAGCCGGTGTTCTGGATGCGGGTGAACAGCAGCATGCTCAGCAGGATCTCCAGCCCGGCAAGGCAGGGCAGCGCAGGCATTTTGCGCTTTTTCAGGCTGAACCACAGCCCCATGCCCACGAGCACAAGGTTCATCAGACCCATGCGCCAGAACTGCAGGCTGATCTCGGCTGCAAAGCCGCCGCCGTTATAGTAGGAATAGCGCTCGGCGTAGCTGTAAGCGAGGATGCGGCTGACCATCGGCCACAGCAGGATCAGCATGGCCACCATGCTCATCAGGCCGAACAGCACGAGGTTGCGCACCTGCAAAAGCGCCTGCTTTTTCTGCCCGGCGCGGGCAGTGCGCGCGCTGCTTACCAGCACCAGCACCGCGTAGGCAAAGTAGTAGCCCACCACAAAATATAAGTACCACCGGCGGGAAAGGATGATGGCTGCCGTGGCGGCAAACAGCAGGCAGAAGCGCACCGGCTCCAGCTTTTCAAACCGGAAGTCCAGCGTGAGCAGCAGGATGCTGAAGCCGAAGATGAGGCCGAACCAGTCCGGCTGGCTGAGCATGGCGCTCATGCGCAGCCACGGGTAGGTGATCATCCATGTCATGCCGATGAGGAAGTACCAGAAGCGGTTTTTCACCCGCAGCATCTGCCCCACCTTGATGGTAAGCCCTGCCAGCAGTACCAGCAGCATGGGCAGGACGCTGAACACCTGACAGAAGGCAAAGCTGTCGCCGGTGCGGTCGCTCAGGCAGAAGGGAAACTCCAGAAACAGGGTGATGAAGTTGGTGTAGTCCTCGGCAAAGGAGCCGAAGATGAACTGGAAGCCCGCCGCCGGGCCTTGCAGAAAGGCAGCTTCGGCCCAGTACTGTTTGTTGATATAGTTGACGTAGTCCCAGATATACACAAAGCTGCGGCGGCCAAGCGCCCAGAAAAAGTAGACCAGCGCCGCCGCCCACAGGCCGACGAGCACCGCCTTGTGGAAGAGGTCAAATTTGATTCCCGCCACCCGCAGCACCAGCAGCACACAGGCAAACAGGGCAAGGTTGCACCACAGGCTCACCAGCGGAAAAAAGAATTTACTGCCGGGCGCAGCCAGCGCAAAAACGGCCAGCAGCACCGCTGCTGCCGCCAGCACCAGCACGATTTTCGCCGCAGCGGAAACGCGGGGCTTTGTAATGGGTTCGGACATGGAATAGGACCCTCCTTGCAAAATTTCACACCTTACAGTATAACAACTCCCCCGGGCACTGTCCAGCACCTCGGCGGCGAAAAATGCAGAATGTCCCGCCGCTTTCAAAGCAGACGGGACATTTTTGCGTAAATATTACTTATCGGAAACTTCTGCGGCGGCCTTAGCAGCCTTTGCCGCCTTGCGCTTTTGCGCCAGCGCCCTGTTGGCGCTCAGGCGGGCGGCGTCCGGGTTGGGGGCTTCCGGGGACAGCCGCAGCAGATAGCTGCCCATGGCGGGCAGGTCCAGCGTCAGGGTATAGTCCCGGCCGAACACGCCGCCGTCGGTGGTGTGGAAGCTCTGCTTGCGGTGCGCCTTGTGCACGCCGCCCCAAGTGCCGGCCTCGGTGTCCAGCACCAGCTCTGCGCTGCAGGGGAACTTGAGGTACAGGGGGAACTTTTTGTGGGCGTGGTCCTGCGTGTTCATCACACAGAGCAGGTTCTGCCCGCGCCCCTTGCGCAGCCATGCGTACACACCCTCGGCGCAGCTTTCGTTGGCCACCCACTCAAAGCAGTCCGGGTTGTACTCACCATCGTAGAGGGCGGGCTCGGAGGCGTAGGTGCGGCTCAGAGCGGCAAAGTACTTCTGGAACGCATCGTGGAAGGGGTATTCCAGCAAATTCCAGTCCAGCTCCCGCTTTTCGTCCCACTCCCGGAAATGTGCCAGCTCGTTGCCCATAAAGTTCAGCTTTTTGCCGGGATGGGTGTACATATAAAAATACAGGGTGCGCAGCTGGGCGCATTTTTCCGCGTAGCTGCCCCACAGCTTATCAATGATGGTCTTTTTGCCGTGCACCACCTCATCGTGGCTCAGCGCCAGCAGATACAGCTCGTTGTAGAAGTAGTGCATACTGAACAGCAGCTTGCCGTAGCAGCCCGGGCGCTCGCCGAAGGGGGTGGCAAAGTAGTCCAGCGTGTCGTGCATCCAGCCCATGTCCCACTTGTAGTCAAAGCCCACGCCCTCGTAGCGGGTGGGGGCGGTCACCTTTAAAAAGTTGGTGGAATCCTCCGCCATGTAGATGCCGGTGGGCCAGCGCTCGTTCAGGCCGTGGTTCAGGCTGCGCAAAAAGTTCACCGCGCCCTGATTCACGCCGCGGTTGGGGTCGCCCTGCCAGTACAGGGCGCGGGAGATGGCGTCCATGCGGATGCCGTCGCAGTGGTACACGTCCATCCACAGCCCGGCGGCGCTGCTCAGAAAGCTGCACACCTCCCGGCGGTAGTAGTTGAAGTTGCAGGTGCCCCACTCGCTCTGTCCCACGTCGCTGTCGTACTCGTACAGGTAGGTGCCGTCAAACTTTGCCAGTGCGTCGGCGTTGGCGGCAAAGTGCACCGGCACAAAGTCCATGATGACGCCGATGCCCATGCGGTGGCAGGCGTTGACAAAGCTTGCAAACTGGGCGGGGGTGCCGTAGCGGCTGGTCACCGAGAAGTAGCCGGTGGTCTGGTAGCCCCAGCTGCCGTCAAAGGGGTGCTCGGCCAGCGGCAGCAGCTCCACATGGGTAAAGTGGTGCTCCAGCAGCCACGGGATCAGCTCCCGCGCCAGCTCCTCGTAGTTATACCACCCGTCCGAGCCGTCCGGCCGGGTTGCGCCGGGCTTGTGCTTCCAGCTGCCGGCGTGCAGCTCGTAGATATTCAGCGGGCGGTTGCGGCATTTGTCCCGCCGCTCCATCCACGCAGTGTCGTCAAAGGTGAAATCCAGCTTTGTCAGTTTGCTGGCGGTGCCGGGGCGCAGCTCGGTGGCAAAGGCGTAGGGGTCGCTGCGCATCACGGTGCTGCCGTCTGCGCCATGCACGCGGTATTTGTACAGATCTCCTTCCGCAAGGCCGGGGATAAAGGCGCTCCACACGCCGGTATCGGCTTTTTCCATGGGCACGCCTGCCTCCCAGCCGTCGAAGCCGCCGCAGACTTCCACTGCCGTGGCACCGGGGGCCCACACCGCAAAGCGCCACCCTTCGGTGCCGTTGTCGGAGCAGGGATGCGCACCAAGGATGCGGTAGGCATCAAAGCAGTCTCCATTGAAGAATTCACGGGGAATGGCGGGGTAATTCATGCAAAGATCTCCTTACATTCTATGATAGGCAGCGCCCGGCGGCACTGCATGTGACACAGGTGTTTGGGCAATATATCCAATAAGAACAAGACGAAATGGGGCACAATAGCTGATATTCTTGTAGATTCTTGACAAAAATCGGCAAAAATTAACATGTTTTACAGATTCTGTGCTATACTATTCCTGCCGCCGCAGTGGGCGGAGGCTGATTTTTTTGTATGGGAGCGGTATGAACAATGGCTTGGTATGACAACGCGGTATTTTATCACATCTATCCTCTGGGGCTGTGCGGCTGCGCGCACGAAAATGACGGCCAGCCCACCCCGGGTGCATTCCAAAAACTGAACGACTGGGCGGCCCATGCAGCAGACATCGGCTGCACCGCCATCTATATCGGCCCGCTGTTTGAGAGCGGCTCCCACGGCTACGATACCATCGACTACCGCCGGGTGGACCGCCGTCT
>OOAA01001732.1_pt1 | contig 10149 bp, 12 predicted proteins | sample 1671671 | NCBI WGS metagenome assembly OOAA01 (sample SAMN06348180, study PRJEB24527) | human gut metagenome | biome: human gut; feature: ankylosing spondylitis patient; material: feces | host: Homo sapiens | place: China | collected 2015-10 | reverse complement strand
AGGAGGCATAGGTAAAAACCCGATACCTGCCCGCATAGCCCATCAGGCGGGAAAAGTCAGATTGTTTTTTCAATAAAATCACATCCTTACCGATAAGCGCGCCTGCGCACCCGCCTGAATCAAGCGGGTGCGCAGGCGCCGTTTATTCTGCCGCAGACAAATTTTCCGTGGTGAAAAGTTCAATGACATGCTTCATGGTTGCCTGATCATAATCTTCCGCAATCGCCGCTGCGTTCCAGTAGGCGTAATTGCCCTCGAACCAGCTTTGCAGGTCGCTGAGATCTTCTGCATAGCGGAACTCCAGATGATAGGTGGTCTCCATGGTGTCAGGTGAAAACGCAAAATAGGTAAACTCGCCGGAATTTTCATCCTCGCTCTGATAGAAGATGAAGCCGTTTTCCTCATCCAGCAGCTGGTAGGTGTGAGAGAAAACTTCCTGTCCCTGCGCATCCAGACCGGTGATCATGTGACCGTCCATCACGAACTTGTCGATGCCGCCAAGAAAATAGCAGTTGAACGCCATGCTGTCCGGATCTGCCTCGTATTTTTCCGCAGCTTCCGGACCGTAAGGCTCCGCCATGCACATCCCCAGCAGCAGATCCGTGGCAGTCTCCGCATTCTCCGCGCCTACCAGCGGGGTTGTGGCGTTGATCCAGATGTCCCGGTATTCCGGCTTTGACAGCTCCGGAAACAGCTCCACATAAGTGCCGCCGATGCCGGTCAGATAATCGTCGGTCGTCGTGCTCTGGTCAGCCGCCGGCGGCGTCTGTTCATCTGTTTTCGTCTGGCCGCAGCCGGCAGCCGACAGCAGGCAGATCACGCAAAGCACAAAAGCAGCAAATTTCTTTTTCATACAGTACCTCCTGAAACTTCTTAGTTAGTGTCCTCTAACCACCGCGTATTCTAACATGATTCGCGTTTTCAAACTACTCCGTTTTGGTTTCTATGCTCCGTTTTACTGCATTCGTTTTATCAGCGCGATAGCGGGACGGTGTCTTCCCGTACCGCTTTTTAAAGCTCTCCGAAAATTTGCTGGCGTTGTCATATCCTGCGTGCTGGGCGATCTCTGTAATAGGCTTCCTGCTGCGAACCAGCTCCACCGCTGCTTGCTCCAGACGGTATTCCTTGATGTAATGGTAGACAGGCATACCATAGGTCTGCTTGAACAGCTTTTGCAGGTGCGACACGGAAATCGCGTGCTCTGCCGCCAGCTGGGCAAGGGACACATATCCCTCCCGGTTCGTCAGCAGATGATCCCGGAGATGGTGTGCCAGTGCCGTCTGCTCGGCAGAGCAATACGGATCCGCAGCACGTTCCTGCGGAATGCGGCCCAGCAGCAGCATCAGCTCCAGAACCTTCAGCTGCAAAAAGCCGCGCTCTGCGTAGGAGGCGCTTTCATAAAGCTCACGGAATACATGCTCGCAGCGCGGACCGGCGGGGCCGACCATATACCACTTGCTGCCCAGAAGATTCTGCTTGAGCGCGGTAAAGTCTATGGGAAATGCCGGAGCATTCAGACGTATCCAGTGTCCTGCGGCTGCGGGGTCGATTTCGAGACAAAGGCCCTCGTAATAGCCAAGCGGAAAGTGTGACTCCGACTTTGTCCCGTGCAGCCCATCGTAGCAGCTGATCGCCATGTCTCCCGGTTTCAGCAGAACATGACTGCGCATGGAAAAGCTGGTTTCGAAGCGTCCGTTGATGCAGAAGTTGACTTCCAGCACGCCGACCTGTGTGCGGATCTCCGTATACGATCCCATTTCCAGCTGCATCAGCATCACGCTCACGCCGTCAAAGATCCGAAAACAGTGAATTTCTCCGTTTCCGTCGGCATTTTCAAAGCCGCCTGTCTGACCGATCGGGCAGGAACCGATATTGGTTTCGTCATGGTAAGTAATGTGAACGATGGTCAACACCGCCTTTCTCCAATGGAATGCCATGCGCCTGTGCCGATGCCGGCGTTTACTCCGTGCTCGTCCATGTGTGGATGGCTGCGCTCACGCGGCGGTCAATATCCTGGCGTGTCTGTCTGCACGCTTCCGGAAACTGCTTTGCTGCCTGAAATGCCAGACGGACGAAGAGACCTGCTCCCATAGGCAGCATGATCTTCAACATTCCCTCCGGGAAAACAAAGTGGGTGCCGTGGGCATAAACCGCCGTCTCAACCTCGCATTCATGGGGCTTTTCCGCAAGGCGCTTTTCCATACGGCGGATATACTTTGCGGTATCCCACAGCGCATCGTCCTCCGCGCCGATCAGCAGCAGCTTTCCCCGGATGTTTTCAACGGGAATGTATTCTTCCGGCTCGATCGGATGAGCTGTCTCGGAATCGTCAAACAGCTTGCGGGAGTTTACCATATCGCCGGTGCGTTTGCTCTCGGCGGCGATACAGTGCCAATAGTCCGGGTGCTGATAGCAAAACGGCATATAGGGCAGCGGCTTGCCCGGTAGGAGAACAGCGACTCGCCCTCGACCGGCCACTCCTTGCAGCTGTCCCTTTTGCCCTGCATGAATCCCTGCCAGATAAAATCGCTGGGTGTCATGCCGATGGTCAGGGTAATATCCGAAAAGTAGGTTGCCGCTGTCAGCGCGAGCGTTCCCGTAGTCGATGCACCGGCAATGCCAATTTTATGGTTGCCGTTGACTTTCAGCCACGAAATGGCCGTCTCCACGCGCTCCAGCGGATAATTATGATGGCCGTAATCCTTTTTCGCAGGCGACATGGTGAGCACATTTACGCCCCGCCCGCAGAGCCATTTCACGGCAGAGCGCGCCAGCCGATCCTCCGGATCGTCACCAATCATCGCAATGACCGCGCAGTCCAATCCGCCGGCACACGCCCAGTACGCGCCGTAAAAGCCGGCGGTCTCCACATCAAAGTGCAGGTGCTTCATTGTTTCCCTCTAAATTTGATTTTTAAGATCTGCATTCTCATCATCCCATCGCCGACCCGGGCAAGGAAGCGGAAAAAGCCGCTGACTGACGGGCCTTTCAGATCGTTGTAGCCCAGCATATAGCCCCGGCTGGAGACCCGCAAACTGCTGTCCCACGCGCCGATCTCGCTTTTCGCGTCCGAAACGGCAAAGTATGCGCCCACATCCTTAATCTCGGCATCCTTCAGCCATGTTTTCAGCATCAGTTTCACCGCCTTTTCGTTGGCGGCGTCAAACACAAGTACGCCGCCTTGAAAGGCGTCTGCCATAGCACGTACCAGTGTTTTTACCTGCTCCTTTAGGAAATAGTAGAACACTCCCGCCGCAAAGAAGACCGCGCCGCCGGAGGCGTCGATTCTCTCAAACCACGATGTATCGTTGAGGTCGCAGGGGATATTTTCCTCCCGCTCCCTGGCTGGGAGCAGCTCGTTGCGCACAGCAATGACGTCCGGAAAGTCCAGATTGTAGAGCTTGCACTTACCGTTATCGCAAGCCCGACCTGTGCTGTCCAACCCGCAGCCGAGATTCACCACCGCCGCATTGGGATGACTTTTCAGATACTCCCGCACCTCGAAGGCAAGGTCGTTCTGCCGCATGGCAACCTCAAGGAAGCCGAAGCGCTGCATCAAATTGCGGGATTTTTTCTCCAAGGCGGAAAAATCATAGTCGACCGCGTTTACCAGCCGCCGCGCCGCCTCATCCCGGTACAAATTGGGGTACAGCTCGGAGCACATTTTCCGTGCGTACAGCGGAATGATCAGCGTCTCCTGCACCGTGTTCTTTTCAATTTTATAGCGCACAGTCATCCTCCTTTATCGCCCCACAGCCTGAAGATACCCGGCCCTCGCCACTTCCTCCGTATCGTCTGATTCATCGTAGGCGTCGTAAGGCGCGGTGGGGTCGGGAACCCGCTTTTTGAACGGTGAGCAAAGCTTGTCCTTATGGCCAAAGGCAAAGTCAAAATTGTCCGTCCAGCCGGTGTGGCCGGTGAGGAACAGCGGGTGTAATCCACGGCTTTGCAGCTTCTGCTCCAGCGCCGCCAGCGACTTTACCGCCAGTTTGTTGCTTTCTGCCAGAGAGGAAATGAAGCTGTAGCCGCCGTCCGCGCCGAACCAGATCGTATCGCCCGTGAAGAGGTACCTGTCGTCAATGAGGTACACCATATGCCCCCACGTGTGGCCAGGGATCAAAAAGCATTCGATCTTGATGCCGTCGATCTCGAAGACCTCTCCGTCGTGCAGCAGCACGTTTTCGTTGTTAATGGTCACCTGCGGCAGCTTGTAGAGGTGGTAGATCACCTTGCGGCGCACCTCGCCGGTGAGATATTTGTTCTCGATCTCTCCGATATAGAGCTTCGCGTCCCGGAAAAGGCCGGGGCTGTCCGCCTCCACCGCGCCGACATGGTCGGTGTCCTGATGGGTGATGAGGATATGGCGGATGGACTTCGGGTCGATGCCGAGCCAGCCCATCTTTTCCTCAAGACGGTCATAGTTGTAGCCCGCGTCGACCATGATGGTCGTCTCGCCCTTGCGGTAGAAAAAGATGTTCGCCACCCATTCGCGCACGCAGGCGACATGTTCATCGACCCAGCCGGTGTTCAGCGGCTTGAAGATCTCCTTGCCGCGGTACATCTTGCTCATTTCCTTTTTCTGAAATTCGGTAGCTTGCTTGGACACGGCAGATTCCTCCCTGTTTTGATTTTTAGTTCAACGTCTCTAACTTCAAGTGAAAAAAAGCCGCACGCGGCGTTCACGCCCGCGGAAACAGCTCTTCGCACGCGCCGCGCGTCAGCGTTTCGAGCACCTGCGGATACAGCGCGCCGATCTGCTCCTGATGCGACACCGTGAGGATCAGACCGCGGATCGTCGCAGCGGCGAGCGCGATACCGCCGCGCGGGGTCAGGCCGCTCTCTTCCAAAAGGTCGCGGATATGTACCTCGTCGCTGTGGTAGTGCTCGGCTTTCACCTGCGCGGGGATGCGGCGCAGCAGATAGGCCGAGTCCTCCTCGATGAATTTCATCGCACCGATCTCGGATAAGCGGCTGCAGGCCGTGAGCAGCACGTTCGCGATGCGCTCGTCGGGCGGCAGGTCTTTGCCCTCCTCCAGCGCCTGCTCGGCCACCTGATAGACCTCGCTGTGGATATCCTCCAGCACCTCGAAAAACAGCAGTTCTTTGGACGCAAAGTATTTATAGAACAGTCCCTTCGAGATGCCCGCCGCCTCGGTGAGCTGCTCGACCGAGGTCTTGCGCAGCCCCAGCGTGACGGCGCAGCGGCGCGCCTCTCGCAGCAGCGTTTCGCGGATGGCCGCGTTCTCTTCTGCGGAAAAGGCCATTGGCATTCCCTCCTTTGTTGAAATTTTTGACCAACTTGGTTTATCGGTCATATTGTAGCATATCCATCGCCGTCTGGCAAGAAAAAAAGGATCCCATTCCTTTATCAATACTGAATAAAACCACAGCTTTTATCAATGCACTGCGTTATATATGTGCAGCACAGCCGCGAGGCCGGTATGGATGCGCACATCTCCAAGCCCTTCGACGTCAAGACGCTCTGCATCTGCCTTGCGGCGGCCGAAGGACAAGCAGTAAACGCAAAAAAGAGGACATTCCGATTCTTTTCGGAATGTCCTCTTCCCTTTTCTTGTCACAGCAGGCCGTAGACCTCGTGCAGATCCCTGATCTCGTGGTCGATGCGGTAACCCTCCGGTGCTTTGATTCCCTCGGGATTGTACCAGCAGGTCACGATGCCCGCGTTGTCGCCGCCGCGGATATCGCTCGTGAGCGAATCGCCGACGATCATCGTCTCGCTCTTCTCGACCGGCCCGATGGCGGCGAAGACCTGATCGAAAAACTCCTTTTTCGGCTTCTCCGCACCAAGCTGCTCGGAGAGGAACACGCCGTCCATCAGCGCACCGAGGCCGGAGCGCGTCAGCTTCTTCGTCTGCGCGACGACCGTACCGTTCGAGACGACGCACTGGCGCACCTTGCCGCGCAGCGACTTGACGATCTCATAGCTGTCGTCGCGGTAGACGATGGTGTCGCCCAGACGCAGCTGGTAGGCGTCGTTGAACTTCGGCGCGAGGGAAACGTCGATGCCCTCCTCCGCGAAAAACTCCTCAAAGCGGCCGACAAGCACCTGCGGCTTCGTGATCTCGCCGCGCTCGAGCTTTTCCCAGTATTTCATGTTCAGAACAGAATAGCGCGCGACCTGTTCTTCCGAGCATTCGCCAAGGCCGAACTCAACAAAAAGGCTCTGGATGGCGGCGCGCTCGGCGGCATCAAAGTCTAAAAGCGTGCGGTCCACGTCCCACAAAATCGTTTTGATCATAACGGTATCTCCAAATACAGTCAAAATGGCATATTTTCCGCGTGTGCGGCGAGAACATCATACCACAGCAGGACTACACCCGCAACGCCGATTTTCCGCCGCTTGCGGGAAAGATCATACTGTGGTAGAATAGCGGCAATCATTTTTGACAGAAAGGGACTGTTTCCTATGAATATCACCGTATATCTCGGTGCGAGCAGCGGCAACGATCCGACGCTTGAGACGTCCGTGCGCGCACTGGGCCGTCTCATCGGCAAGAGCGGCAACGCCCTTGTCTACGGCGGGTCGAAAAACGGCCTGATGGGTGCGCTCGCTGAAAGCGTGCTGCGCGCGGGCGGCGAAGTGACCGGCGTGGAGCCGCAGTTTTTCATCGACAAGGGCTACGAGTATGACGAGATCACGACGCTCATCGTCACGCGCGACATGACCGAGCGCAAGACGAAGATGATCGAGCTCGGCGATGCATTCATCGCCTTCCCCGGCGGCACGGGCACGCTCGAAGAGATCAGCGAGGTCATGTCGAAGGTGTCGCTCAAGCAGCTCGCCGCGCCGTGCATTCTATATAACCTGAACGGCTATTACGACCACCTGAAGGCCCTGCTCGCTCACATGATCGACATGGGCCTCTCCACGCCCGAGCGTCAGGAGGGCATCTACTTTGCCGATAATCTGGACGAAATCCGTACAATCCTGAAGATTTGAGGAAAAGCCGCCGTCGGCGGCTTTTCTTTTTGTGCGGCGCTTGACAGGCCTCCTTCGCTGCGGTATGCTAAAAGAAACTTAAAGTTACTCACTGTGCTGCAACCTAAAGCGCGCTTTCATTTCAGGAGGATTTCATGGTCTACACAGTCGGCGAAATGGCGAAAAAGCTGGACGTCCCCGCTTCCACGCTGCGCTATTACGATAAGGAGGGTCTGCTGCCCTTTGTGGAGCGCTCGTCCGGCGGCATCCGCATGTTTCAGGAATCGGACTTCGAGTGGTTACAGGTCATCGGCTGCATGAAAAAGGCCGGCATGTCCATCAGGGACATCCGCCAGTACATCGAGCTTGCCCTGCGCGGCGACGACACCATCGACACGCGCCTCAAGATGTTCACGCACCAGCGCGACGTGCTGCTCGCGCAGATGGAGGAGATGCGCCACACGCTCGAGACCGTGGAGTACAAATGCTGGTATTATGAAACTGCAAAGGCCGCGGGCACGATCGACGTCCCAAGGGATATGGCGGACGAGGACGTGCCCGAGCGCTTCCGCGCCATCCGGCGCGAACTCAAGACGATTCCGCAGGAGTAAAGGTAAACTGCTTTTCTGCCGGCAAGCAGGAAAAGGATAAGAATAGGAAAGTAAACTATGGATCGGATCAAGAAGAATTTTGGCTTTGGCTGCATGCGCCTGCCGATGATCGGCGAAGAGGTGGATATCGAGCAGACCAAGCAGATGGTGGACGCGTTTTTAGACGCGGGCTTCAACTATTTTGACACTGCGCACGGCTACATCCAGGGCAAGAGCGAAAAGGCGCTCAAGACCTGCCTGACAAGCCGCTATCCGCGCGAGAAGTACATCCTGACCGACAAGCTGACGGCGAACTATTTCAAGACCGAGGCAGACATCCGCCCGTTTTTCGAGAGCCAGCTCGAGATCTGCGGCGTCGAGTATTTCGACTTCTATCTGATGCACGCGCAGGGTCTTGTCAACTATGACCACTTCAAGGAGTGCCGCGCGTATGAGACGGCGTTCGAGCTCAAAAAAGAGGGCAAAATTCGCCACGTCGGCATTTCCTTCCACGACCGCGCCGAGGTGCTCGAGCGCATTCTGACCGAGTATCCCGAGATCGAAGTTGTCCAGATCCAGTTCAACTACGTCGACTACGACGATCCCGCGGTGCAGAGCCGCAAGTGCTATGAGGTCTGCCGCAAATTCAATAAGCCCGTCATCGTCATGGAGCCCGTCAAGGGCGGCAACCTCGTGAACCTGCCTGAGGACGCAAAGGCCGTGCTTGAAGACCTGCACGGCGGCAGCCCCGTGAGCTACGCCATCCGCTTTGCCGCGGGCTTCCCCGGCATGATGATGGTGCTCTCCGGCATGAGCAACATGGAGCAGATGCAGGACAACATCTCGTTCATGCGGGACTTCAAGCCCCTCGACGAGACCGAGCGCGCCGCGGTGGAAAAGGTGCAGGAGATCTTCCACAGCAAGGACCTCATCCCCTGCACGGCCTGCCGCTACTGCACGGACGGCTGCCCCAAGCACATCTCTATCCCTGCCCTCTTCGCCATTATGAACACCAAGCAGATTCACCACGACTGGAACGCGGACTGCTACTATGAAGATGTCCACACCGCGCCGGGCCGCAAGGCGTCCGACTGCTTAAAGTGCGGCAAGTGCGAAAAGGTCTGCCCGCAGCACCTCCCCATCCGCAAACTGCTCGAGCAGGTCGCGGCAGAATTTGAAAAGGCCCCCGCAGCGAATTAAGCTCAAAATGTAAAATGCAGCACCGGCGAGAGAAAGATGGAAAACTCTCGCCGGTGCTGTTTGCCTGCACTGATCCTTGATCTTTATCATAACACCGCGCCGCGGTGGTTTTCTTGGTCTGCCGCTTTGGCCGTTCGGCGAGGCGGACAGTGGACCCCAGAATTTTTTGTTTGTCGCCCTTTGTTTTAGGCTATGGCTGAAGTATAACGCGGATTCTTTAAGCAAGCCTAAATTTGGTGTAAATAAAGTATGAACAATTCTCGTATCGCGCGGGAAAAATATAGGTAAAAAAGCGGCGCATTTTGCGTAAATTTCCGTTTCTTCCCTGCAATAACTGCTCCTTCGGCGTATAAGAAAGTAAATTTTGTCGATTTCTTAACAAATTTGCGGCGAAATTCATACCTGCGGCTCACCTCGCACGCGATCTTGCCGCGCGCTGCTCCTCCACATTCCGAAAGAGAGCGGCGGCACCATCGGATCAAGGGAGAAAATCATGCAGAAAAAACGAGTGCTCAGCCTGATTTTAGCGTTGAGCTGCACGGCGGCGCTGCTTGGCGGCTGTGCCGGCAGTGACACAAGTGACGACAATGCCGCCTCCGGCGAGCATGAGGTCATCACCATGAACGCGCCTTACCGCAATATGTCCCAGTTCTACGATCTGGTGCATGAAAAGTATCCGGAGATCAATCTCGAGATCATCCCCTACAACGGGGAAAACAACTCTTCCTAATACTGCGCGTTTGCCTTCACCTTGTCAGTCAGGCGCGCATAGGACTTTTTCCCCTGATTGAACACCTTGATGACCTCAATGCCGTTGATATACTCGATCATCGCGCCGCTCCTCATCATTTCCTCGGTCGCCGTCTATCAGGGCGAAGCCTTCACCGCCATTGAGACGGCGCGGCTGCTGCAAAACTGCATGCTCATCGCCGGTATCGGCACGCTTTTGCAGCTCTACCCCATCTGGAAGATCGGCTCAGGTCTGCCGGTCGTCATGGGCATCAGCTTCACGTTCCTCGCCGCCTGTCTTGCGACGGCCTCGCAGGATTACGGCATCATGGTCGGCGCGATCATCGTCGGCGGCTGCTTTGAAGGCGTGCTGGGCCTGACGGCCAAGTACTGGCGCAAGATCATCTCCCCCATCGTCTCGGCCTGCGTCGTGACGACGATCGGCTTCAGCCTGCTCTCGACCGGTATCTCCTCGTTCGCGAGTTCCTCGGTCTATCCCACCGGCGCGTGGCAGAATCTGCTCGTCGCGGTCATCACGCTCGCGGCGTGCCTCGTCTATAACTCGCTGGCCAAGGGCTTCTGGAAGCAGCTTTACGTGCTCTTCGGCCTGATCGTGGGCTATATTGTGTCCTTGTTCTTCGGCATGGTCGACTTTGCGTCCATGAAAAATACAGTCCAGGAGCTCGGCAT
>OOAA01001730.1_pt1 | contig 10155 bp, 10 predicted proteins | sample 1671671 | NCBI WGS metagenome assembly OOAA01 (sample SAMN06348180, study PRJEB24527) | human gut metagenome | biome: human gut; feature: ankylosing spondylitis patient; material: feces | host: Homo sapiens | place: China | collected 2015-10 | reverse complement strand
CCTATCAGCTGCGCCTTGGCGATACAATCGTCTGCCGCGATGACAGCTATCATATTGTCGAGTCGCTGTGCGGCAAGGTGCGCCAGTATGTCGTTTCCAACGGAACGGTCACCGCGCAGACAAAAAAACTGCGCCTCTCCGGCCTCGGTGCGCTGATGGACGGCGTGTTCCTCTCCGAGCAGCTGGGTGCGGAGAAGCCCAGAAAAGAATTTTTTGACCAGGTTTTTGCGGCCATCGAGCCGTTTAACAAGAACGAGACGATGATCGTCGGCGATTCGCTCACGAGCGACATGCGCGGCGGCGGAGATGCGGGCATCGTCACCTGCTGGTACAATCCCGAGGGAGCTGCTGCGCCGGAGGGCTATCGCATCGACCATGAGATCCGCGATCTGCACGAGGTTTACGATCTGCTGTAAAAGGGGAGAAGGTCTATCGGTTCCACGCTCTTTGTCAAGAGGAAAAGCGGCGAGAAGTTATGACATTTTCACCTCTCATGCCACTTGCTAAACTCTAATGGATATGGTAAACTTGACAAATCAGACGGACGCCGCAAGGCGCCCGTTTGGTGAATGAGAGAAAAGAATCGAGAAGAGAAAGAAGGAAACCGAATGGAACATCAGCGCAGAGCGGATCTGATGCTGCTGCTGACAACGAGCTTCTGGGGAATTTCAAATTGCCTGACGGCGATCTGCCTGCGGGATATGCAGCCGCTGACGCTCAATGCGTTTCGCTTTGTCATAGCCTTTCTGGTGCTGGGCTTTGTTTTCCACAAGAATTTGCGCCGTGTGAGCCGCGTGACCGTGAAGTACAGTATCATGGTCGGACTGTCGCTTGTCATCGTGTATACGAGCCTTACCTACGGTGTGCTTTATACCTCCGTTTCCAACGCGGGCTTCATCGGCGCGCTTTCCGTGGTGACGACACCGATCCTGGAGTTCATCGTCTACCACAAAAAGCCGGAGAAGAAATTCGGCGTTTCGATGATCTTATGTCTTATCGGCTTAGCGCTGATGACGCTGAACAAAACGCTCAAGCCTGCGCTCGGCGATGTCATCTGCCTGTTTGCGGCAATTTTCTACTCCGTCGACCTGATGGTCACGGAAAAGGCCGTGGCGAATGAAAAGGTCGACCCGCTGGCGCTCGGCGTGTGCGACCTCGCCGTCGTCGGCGTGGTGATGCTGATGCTCTCCGTATTTTTGGAGACGCCTGCACTGCCGGGTACGGCAAAGGTCTGGGCGGCGGCGCTGTTTCTCGGCATCGTGTGTTCAGGCGTCTGCCTTGTGATCCAGAGCGTCTTCCAGCAGCACACGACGGCGAGCCGCGCGAGTCTCATCTTTACGCTCGAACCCGTGTTTTCGGCGATTTTTGCGTTCTTTCTGCTGGGCGAGCGTATCGGCGTCAAGGGCTACATCGGCGCGGCGCTGATGCTTGCGAGCCTTGTGCTGGTGGAGGTCGACGTGGGCGCGCTGTTTGGAAAGAACAAGAAAAAAGCGGACTAAATCCTCTTTGCCACGTTTGGTTGCGGACTTGCAAGCCTTGATTGGTGGCGCTTTTCGCCGCAGTCGGCTATACTGGGCGCATCAAAGCAAACGGAGGATACGCACATGACGCTGGGAGAAAAGCTGAAGATGCTGCGCGCCTCGCGCGGCTTATCGCAGGAGCAGCTCGCTGCGGAGCTGAATGTTTCGCGGCAGGCCGTCAGCAAGTGGGAATGCGGCGATGCAGCGCCCGACCTCGACAAGCTGCGCGCCATCTGCACCTATTTTGCCGTGACAACGGATTACCTCATCTGGGAAAATGAAGAGGATACGCCGAAGGCGGCCGTGCCGGAGAAGGAGCGCGCTGTGCGCGGCAGGAATGAAGTTTTCAGCAATGCGCTGCTGTTGGTGCTGCTGCTCGCGGGCATCGCAGCGCTATGGAACAGTCTGCGTCTCGGTTTTGCAAGCCGTGCTGCACTGCACATTGTCCTTGCTGTGGCAGCGATCGCTGCCGCGATCCTTTCAACGACCATTTGGAAGCAGCGGGGCAGAGTGATCGCCCTGCTCATCGCCGCGACCGGCACAGTTTTGGCGCTCTCCCGATTGGCAGCTATGCTTGCCTATCTGACGGATCTGTGGTCAACGTCGAGATTGTATGCAGACGGGGGCGACTGGCCAATCGTTTGGGAGAGCGCGAGGACTTGGCTGCGGCATGACTGGCCCTACTATGTATGTTATCTTGCCCTGATCGTCTGCGGGTTTTGGCTCGCGCGGCGGCTCAAAAAGAAGGAGAAGGCGAATGACGACCTTTGACAAAGTGTATGCCGCGGTGAGGCTTATCCCGCGCCGCAGCGTTGCGACCTACGGGCAGATCGCCGCGGCGATCGGGAATAGGCGTCTTTCCCGTGTCGTAGGGTATGCGCTGCACGTCAACCCCGAGCCGGGCGTTATCCCGTGCCATCGCGTCGTCAAGCGGAACGGGGAGGTGTCAAGCGCATTTGCCTTCGGGGGCGCGAACCGTCAGGTCGAGCTTTTGAAGGCCGAAGGCGTCGGCTTTCTGGACGGCAGCCACGTTGATATGACGCAGTTCTGTGTCCGCGCCCTGCCGCTCATTTTGGAAGAGTAAAAAAGAAGCGTTCCATCATTCGATGGAACGCTTCTTTTTGCTTACAGAAACCGACACAATAGGATCGGCAGGAACACCGCAGGGACGTAGTTCATCACCTTGATCTTCGTCAGGCCCAGCATGTTGAGCGATAGGCCGAGGATGAGAATCGAGCCGACGCACTTCATCTCGAGGATGACCGCTTCTGTGAGATACGGCGCGAGGAACGACGCACCCAGCGCGATGGAACCCTGATAGAGGAAGATAGGGATAGCTGAAAGCGCGACGCCGATGCCGAGGGTCGAGGCGTAGACGACAGAAATGATGCCGTCGAGCAGCGCCTTGGCGTAGAGCGTCGAATGGTCGCCGGTCAGGCCGGAGTCGAGTGCGCCCATGATGGCCATTGCGCCCACGCAGAAGAGGAGCGAGGCGGTGACAAATCCCTCGGAAAGCGAGGTTTTCGACCCTTTTCCGCCAAATTTTCGCTCGACCCAGTCGCCGAGCTGATGCATGTGTTCATCGAGCTGTAAAAGTTCGCCGAGGATCGCGCCGATCGCAATCGAAAGGATGGCGACGAGCGTGTTTTCGCCCGCGAGCATGCCGTCCACGCCGATGTAGAGCACGCAGAGCGCCGCGCCCTTTTCCATTGCGTCGCTGAAGCGCTCGGGGATAAACTTGCCGAGCAGAAGTCCGGCGATGCTGCCCGCGACGATCGCGGCGGAATTGACGATGGTACCGGTCAAAATCATTGGCTGCCGCCTTCCTTCTCTTTTTTGCATCCGGCGAGCGTCAGGATGACGTCGCCCGCCATCATCAGTCCCGCGCAGCCGGGGACCCAGACGAGGCTTGCCGGTACGCTGCGGCGGCCCGGAGGGGGCGCTTCCAGCGCCTCGGGCTTGGCGGGAAGCTCGGGGGAGTAGATCACGCGCAGGTGCTTGACACCGCGGTCGCGCAGTTCCTTGCGCATCACGCGCGCAAGCGAGCAGTTGCGCGTTTTGGAGATGTCCGTGATGCATAGCTGCGAAGCATCCAGCTTGTTTCCCGTGCCCATGGCGGAGAGGATGGGAATGCCTCGAGCTTGCGCCGTCTGGATGAGGTCGAGCTTGCTCGACACCGTGTCGATCGCGTCGAGGATGTAGTCATAGCGCGCGGTGAAGAAGTCCTCGCGGTGCGCGGCGTCGTAGCGCGCACAGATGAGGTGCAGTCTGACATCGGGGTTGATGTCGCGGCAGCGCACGGCGAGCGCGTCGGTTTTATTTTGGCCGACGGTGGAGTGCAGTGCCTCGAGCTGACGGTTCAAATTCGTGGGGCTGACAGTGTCATCGTCGATGAGTGTCAGCTCGCCGACGCCTGAGCGCACCAGCGCCTCGACCGCGTAGCTGCCCACGCCGCCAAGGCCGAACACGGCCACATGGCTGCGGTGTAGCTGATTTATCGCGTCGCCGCCGAGCAGCATCTGCGTGCGTAAAAACTGATTGTCCATAGTGTCGCCTCAAAAGTCAGAATCAAAAAGAAATAAGCTGCCGGTCAGAAACCGGCAGCTTATTTTGTCGTAAGTAGGGAGATTTACCCGACGTACTTCATGCCGTCAAGCTGCTCGGTCTCCACACCATCGGTGATGGCAGCGTACCACTCGTCGTAAGCGTCGTTCTTGAGATCAAGGTCAGCCTTGTAGTACCAGTAGGGCTGGGGATTGGTCTCGACGAAGTACATCACGTGATAGCCGTTGCTGGACTCGACGATGCCCGTGTCGCCGCTCTGGCGCGCGGGATCGAAGCACCAGTCCTCGAAAGAGGGGACCATCTCACCCTTGTAGATGTTGGAGTACAGGCCGCCGTTGCTGGCGCTGCCGGGGTCGGTGGAGTTGGCGACGGCCAGCGCGGCGAAGGCGTCCTCGGTCTTCTCGCCGTCGTTGTACTGCTTGAGAATGTCATTGGCCTTCTCCTCGCTGTCGACAAGGATGTGACGCACGGAAACGGCGTGGTAGTCGTTGCGGCTGCGGGAGTGGAAGAGCACAGCGTAATAACCCTTCTCGCCATAGGCGGCGACGGTGGTGTCGCCCTCCTGACGGGCATCGTCAAATGCCCAGGTCAGCATATCGGAAGCGCCGTTTTCAGCATAGCCGATGTGCGCGTAGGTGCCTTCCATATCCTCGCCGATGGTGTCGAACGTCTCACCCTGCGCATAGCGGGAGAGAGCGGTCTCGGCCTTCTGCTTGGCCTGCTCGAGAAGCTCGGCCTTTTCTTCGTCCGTTGCGTCGTCGCCGGCAGCGGAGGTGAAGAGAATGTACTCAATGTCGGCGCTCTGATAGCTCTTGGGATCAGCGTCGTAAGCGGCCTGCACCTCGTCGGAGGTGTAGGACAGGGAGTCAGAGTAGCTGTCGGAGTAAGCCTGCGCGAGCGCGATCATGCGGATGTTGCGCTCAAAGACCTTTTGGTTGACCAGCGGGCCGCACACGGCCTTGATGTACTGCGCGCGGGTGTAACCGGCGGAAGCGGCGGCAGTGTCCAGATCGGCAAACGTATCCTGCACGGACTGCTCCACGGCCTCGCTGCCGTCAAAGCCCTCGGCCTCCGCCTTCTGCGCGAGCAGGGCGTAAGACTTGAGGCTCTCGAGCGCCTGATCGCGGAAATAGTCGTACCAGGTGCTGCCGTTGATGGGGCAGTCCTGCTCCTTGAGCGACTTGCTGGTGTCCAAACCGTAAACGCTCAGATAGTAGGAGTTCTTGGAGACAAAGCTGCTGTAAATGGTGTTGTAGAAGTAGCTCACGTCGGCGGCCGTGTAGGTCTCGTTGCCGATGGTCACGGCGTCGGCGTTGCGTTCGATCACCTTGGAGTTGGCGACCGTGACGACGATACCGACGATCACGAAGATGACGGCGATGGCGATATACAGGGCATTGCTGCGGCGATCCTTCGCCTGCTCGTCCTTTTCGCGCTTTGTCCGGGGATCGACATAACCGCCTGCCAGATTCTCCTGGCGGCTCTTCTTTTCTCTGGATGCACTCATTTGTTTGTTCAGTCCTCTCAATTATTGGGTTTTGCAGATTTGCAAAAGTGCTATTGAAAATGCCCAATCATTATAACGAATGGAACACAATAATGCAATGACAAAATTGTGAAGATTCTTCGTACCATTTTCCGCCCGCAGGCGGAAAACAATTAAAATCGTAATTCCTGACGACATGTGCGTCAGGAATTACTCTTTGCGCAAAGCGAGTGTCGAATTGTCTGCTTGTGCAGACAATGAGGCACAGAGCGGCGCGAATCTTTCTCAATGAAAGCGACGTAAGTCGGTTTCATTGAAGTTACTTCGTGCCGAAAATGCGGTCGCCCGCGTCGCCGAGGCCGGGGACGATGTAGCCGTGCTCGTTGAGATGATCATCGAGTGCGCCGGCGTAGATGTTGACGTCGGGGTACTTCTCCTGAACGGCCTTGATGCCTTCGGGAGCGGCGACGAGCACCATGAGCGTGATGTGCTTGCAGCCGCGCTTGACCATCTCGCCGATGGCTTCGCAGGCAGAGCCGCCGGTGGCGAGCATCGGGTCGACGATCATCACGTCGCGCTCGGCCACGTCCTTGGGCATCTTGCAGAAGTAGACGTGCGGCTCAAGCGTTTCCTCGTCGCGGAACATACCGATGTGGCCGACACGGGCAGACGGAACCATGCGCAGAACGCCGTCAACCAGTCCAAGACCGGCGCGCAGAATGGGCACGACTGCAATTTTCTTACCGGCCAGCGTCGGCTCCTCCGCCGTGCAGATCGGCGTTTCGACCGTCTTGGTGGTGAGCGGCAGATCACGGGTGGCCTCATAGGTGATGAGCATCCCGATCTCGCTGACCAGCTCCCGGAAATCCTTGACGCTGGTGTTTTTATCGCGCATGATCGTCAGCTTGTGCGCGACGAGCGGATGATCCATGACGTGTACGTGTTCTCCAAATGCTTTCGTGCTCATGATGTTGCTCCTTTGTCTTTTCTATTCAATTATTTTTTCAAATAAAAGTCCTTGTCATGCTGCCGCGTGCGCTCTGCCTGCGCCTGACGCAGATAATTGGGCGTCAGCGCGGCGGCGTCTGCCGGTTCGCCCGCGGCGATCTTTTCCATTGCGGTCAGCGCCACGCCGGAGGCCCTTTGCTGGCGCAGATGCTCGGGAAGCAGCCGCAGCGGCAGATTCTCCTCCTTCAATGTGGCAAAAACGAGCTTCGCGCCGTCGCCGGCGAGATACACAGGGCCTGGAATATTTTTCAGCTCCTGCGACAGCTCTGAAATTGCGATTGCGCGGTCCTCTGTGCGGCGCAGGAGCGCTCCATCGGTCCAATTGAACAGCGCGTTATAGATTTGCCCCTTCCGCGCGTCCATGCAGGCGCAGTAAACGCCGTTGGCGCAGGCTGCGCCGCGCACCATGGCCTCCAGCGTCGAAACGCCGTAGAGCGGGAGCTGACGGCCCCACGCGAAGCCCTTGGCACAGGCCATGCCGATGCGCACGCCCGTAAAGCTTCCGGGCCCGGCGGCGACGGCGACAGCGTCGATATCCTGTGGGGTCAGATCACAGCCGGAGAGCATATTTTTTGCCAGCTCCATCAGCGTTCTGCTGTGGGTCTGGCCGGAATTCTGCATATATTCCGCAAGCAGGCAGCCGTCGGACAGCAGCGCCGTACCGGCTGCCTTCGCAGAGGATTCAAATGCCAGCAGCTTCAAATCGGCTCCCTCCTTCGATGGTGATGCGGCGGGTATCGGGTTCAAGCGGGTCTTTCTCGATGGTGATATGAATTGCGTCCCGCAGTGCGTCTTCCACGTTTTCGCTCCACTCGACGGCACAGACGCCGCCGCGGGCGAGATAATCGTCCCAGCCGATGTCGAACAGCTCGTCCGACGAGCCGAGGCGGTACATATCAAAATGGAAGAGCGGCGTTCTGCCCTCGTATTCGTTGACGATGGTGAACGTCGGGCTCGTGACGCGTCCGCGGCAGCCAAGGCCGCGCGCAAGACCGCGCGTGAAGGCGGTCTTTCCCATGCCGAGCGAGCCCGTGAAGGCGAGCACATCGCCGCCGCGGAGCTTTTGGGCAAGCTCTTCGCCGATCGCCTCGGTCTCCTGCGTGCTGTGCGACAGAAATTGCATGGTTTCGCCTCCTTGACCCCATTTTCACCCATATTACCAAACAGTATAGCACAGCGCGCCGACCTTTACAATTCCTTTTCTGCGGAAAGAGGGAGAAATGTGCGTTTACAGACGGGTAAAATTGTGCTAAAATACATCGAAAACTTTGTGCGAAGGGAGCGTGAGGCTGTGAACAGATTCCGCGATTTTTTAAGTGACGTGGTGCGGCAGTCGGATATGGTGCTGCTGTCGCTGTGCACCGTTTCCACGCTTTACGGCATGGTGCTCATCGCGAGCGCCACGCATTTCCGCAATACCTTTAAATATGTTGCCATTCAGGGATTTGGCTTGCTGCTGGGCGTGCTGCTCTACTTCCTGCTCTCCAGCATCGACGTGTCGGAGGTCGGAAAAAAATGGAAGTGGCTGCTGGCGTTCAACTTCGGCTTCATTCTGCTGCTGCGCACGCCCTTTGGCCTGACGCGAAACGGCAACCGCGCCTGGCTCGGCGTGAACGACATCGGCAAAAGGCTCGGCGTCGGCTTTTTGGAGAATTTTCCCATCACCGTTCAGCCCGCCGAGATCGTGAAGATCACGTTCATTATCCTCTTGGCGCGCCAGCTTGCGCTGCTGCAGGAGAAAAAGGACCTCACGCGCTTTTCCAATGTCATCCAGCCCACGGCGCACGCGGGGATCATGTTCCTCTTTTATTATGTGATCTCCAAGGATGCGGGCAGCGGCCTTGTGTATCTGTTCGTCTTTGTGTGCATGGCGTTTGCGGGCGGCTTTGCGCTGCGTTGGATCTTCCTCGGCCTTGGCGGCGCGGTGGGCGGATTCCTTGCTGCGTGGAATTTCAATCTCCTGCGCGGCGACTGGTACGACCGCATCAAGGTCATTCTGGACCACAGCTACCAGCCCGAGGGCAAGGGCTGGCAGCAGACGCGCGGAATGCTCGCTCTCGGCTCGGGCAAGCTGACGGGGCAGGGCCTGTTCAACGGCACGCAGACGCAGTCGTTGTACCGGTCGAGTCTTCCCGAGCGGCAGACAGACTTCATCTTCTGCGTCTGCGGCGAGGAGCTGGGCTTTATCGGCTGCCTTCTCGTCATCATGCTGCTGCTGGCCATCATCGTCCGCTGCCTCATTGTCGCGCGCGAAGCGCCGAGCCGCATGGAAAGCCTTGTGTGCGTCGGCATGGCGGGCATGCTCATCTTCCAGACCATTGCCAACATCGGCATGTGCTTGTTCCTTATGCCGGTCATCGGGCTGACGCTGCCGTTTTTCAGCTACGGCGGCTCGTCGGTGGTGACGCTGTTTACGGCTATGGGCTTTGTCTCCGGCATCAAGAAGCGGACGGTGGTCCGCCGCCGTCCGGGACGGCCCTTAGGCTCCAACGCGGTATATTGACTGAAAACCGGGGCGCGCAGCGCTCCGGTTTTTTCCATCGGGCCCGTTCACATATTTTTCCGGCTCTTCGACAACACTACCTCTGTATCAATACGGTATATCCGAACTGACAGGAGGTTTTCATCATGAATATCCGCATGAAACGCGGCATGGCCTTGGTCCTGATGGCATCGCTGCTGCTGGCAGGCAGCGCGCAGGCGTTATTCGGCCTCGGAAAGAGCAAGCCGGAGACAGTCTCTCCTGAAAACGGCCCCACGGCCCGGGACCTGGAGATCCGCACCTACCGGGGCATCCCCTATCTGGGGCAGTTGGAGGCTGCGGACCCTGACGGCGGGGAGCTGACCTTTGCCATCGTCACCCAGCCCAAGAAGGGGACCGTGACGGTGGAGGGCGCCAATTTCACCTACACGCCCAAGGAGAACGCTGCCGGAGGGGACAGCTTCACCTATTCCGCCGCCAACAGCGCCGGGGCCGTGTCCCTGCCCGCCACCGTGACCGTGACCATCGAAAAGACCCGCTCCGGCGTTACCTACGCGGACACCGGCGAGGCCACCGCCACCGCCGCGCAGGATTTAGCGGAGCGGGGCGTGTTCACCGGGGCGAAGATCGGAGATAAGTGGTATTTCGAGCCGGACCGGACCGTCAGCCGTGGAGAATTTCTGGCCATGGTGCTGGAGACCGCCGGCGCAGAGGTGACGGACGTCACCATGACCGGCTTCCGGGATGATGACGCCATCCCCACTTGGGCGAAAAGCTATGCCGCCGCCGGCGTGGCGGAGGGCATCCTGCGTGGAAAGCTCACGGAGGACGGGGCAGTATTCTCCTGCGAGGAGCCTATCTCCTTCAGCGAAGCCGCCACGGTGCTGAACCGGGTGCTGGATCTGGGGGATGTGGAATTAGAGGTATGGTTCGCGGACCGGGAGGCGGTGCCTTCCTGGGCGGCGCAGGCTGTGGGGAACATGGAAGCACTGAATGTCCTCAGCGTGGGCAGTTTCGGAAGTGACCGTCTGGAAACGGCAGTGACCCGTGCCGACGCAGCCCGGATGCTCTCAGCGGCGGGAACCCTGCTGAGA
>OOAA01001694.1_pt1 | contig 10323 bp, 10 predicted proteins | sample 1671671 | NCBI WGS metagenome assembly OOAA01 (sample SAMN06348180, study PRJEB24527) | human gut metagenome | biome: human gut; feature: ankylosing spondylitis patient; material: feces | host: Homo sapiens | place: China | collected 2015-10 | reverse complement strand
CCAGCCATAATATTCCTCCCAGACAGGTAACCACTCGGTAACTTCTATTATAGTTACCGAGTGGTTACTTGTCAAGACCTGGTTGAATTTTTTGAATCACAGCGCACAACAAGCGCCAGCGAAAGGATTGAAGTGACACAGTGAGATGTGCCGCACCGAAAATCGCAGCACAGCGCCATGTTGATCTGTCCGTTGTCCTTCACCTGCCCATGGGCGCTACCACCGTGGTCATGGCGCAGCGGGAGATGGGCCGCAGGCTCTCCTGCAGCCGCTCGGATATGTAAATGGTATTCAGATTCCATTTCGGTTTCGGCATGGTCCCGCCCTCCGATGCGCTTCAACAGATTTCTTTGTCTATAACGGTTTCGACTTGTATGTAATTATACCGGTTTTATCCGCAAGTGTAAACTGAATAAAACCCACTTTTCGAGCATTCTATGGAAAAGAGGGTGCCTTCTTGCTACAGCGCGGATGCTGTGACAAATCTGCCATTTCCTCGCCCCTGCGGGGCGGCCGGAAATGATGCACAAAAACTTCATGCACCGGCATTTGCGCATTTTCGTGGTGCAGTGCTCACGCATGAAGTTTTATACGACAAAAAGCAGACTGCCGGAAACGGCAGCCTGCTTGAATCGGTGAGAATTACTCGGCGTCCTCTTCGTCCTCTGCGGCGGGAGCCAGCAGGGCGCGGATGGACAGGGAAATACGCTTGTGCTCCTGATCGATGTCGATGATCTTCGCGTCGACTTCCTGACCCTCGGACAGAACGTCCTCCGGCTTGCCGATGCGGCGATCCGCGATCTGGGAAATGTGGATGAGGCCGTCAACGCCCGGAATGATCTCAGCGAATGCGCCGAAGGTCATGAGCTTGACGATCTTGACCTTGACGACGTCGCCGACCTGGAACTGGTTGGTGAACAGCGTCCAGGGGTTGTTCGCTTCGGTCTTGTAGCCGAGGGAGATCTTGCGCTTTTCGGGATCGAGCGCGATGACGAAAACATCGATCTCGTCGCCGACCTTGACGACCTCGGACGGATTCTTGATGCGGTTCCAGCTCAGCTCGGAGACATGGACCATGCCGTCGACGCCGCCGATATCGACGAACGCGCCGTAGCTGGTGAGGGACTTGACAGTGCCGTGGTACTGCTTGCCGACCTCGATCTCGCTCCAGATCTTCTCCTGCGCGGCCTTGCGCTGCTCAGCGGCGACGGAGCGGATGGAGCCGACAACGCGGCGGCGGGCACGGTTGACCTCGGTGATGCGCAGCTGGACGGTCTTTCCGACCATCTCGTTCAGATCGCCGCCCTTGGGAACGCCGGACTGGGAAGCGGGAACGAACACGCGGATGCCCTTGACGTTGACGACGATGCCGCCCTTGTTTTCCTCGGTGACATTGCCCTCGACGACGGTCTTGTCCTCAACGGCCGCTTCGATCTCTTCCCAGGCCTTGCCGGCCTCGAGACGCTTGCGGGACAGGCGGACGACGCCTTCGCCGTCGTTGACATGGACGACGATCGCTTCGATCTGGTCGCCGACGTGCACGACGTCCTCGGGCTTGACGGACGGATCGCCGGAGAAGTCTTCCAGCGGGATGTAGGCGGTGTGCTTCGTGCCAAGGTCGACTTCGATCTCGGTGGAACCGATGGCCATGACGGTGCCAGTTACCTTATCTCCATTATTCAAAGTTTTGAGGGACTGCTCGAGAAGCTCGGCAAAATTCTCCTCCTGTGCAGTTTCAACTTTCAGTTCTTCGCTCATTTTGTTGTTTACCTCCTTAATTATCCACGGCGGCGTCGATGCGCCCGCCGTTATACCCACAGTAGCTGCGCCATGAAAAAAGGTCATATCTAATTCATCGGCATGATCGACGAGCACCACCTTCGGGCAATTCTCCTTGCAGATCATGGCAAGCCGCCCCGTATTGGAGCTTCTTGCATCACCGACAACGACCATCGCATCACAACTCTTTGAAAGAAAAGCTGCTTCTTCCTGCCGCATTTCCGTAGCTCTGCATATTGTATCAAATATTTCGCAATTTGTACACACTTTTTTTGCAATTTCCCGGCATGATTCCCACAATTTTTGCGTCCCTGTCGTCTGTGAAACCAGACAAAACGGCAAATCGCGCCGCTCCGGGCGCTCCGTGAGCCAGGTTTCGAGCGCTTCGGCGCTCTGGAAGACGTGCGCGTCAGAGGAATAGCTTGCGATCGCAATGATCTCCGGGTGGGTGGGCGTGCCGATGATCAGAAGGCTCCGCCCGTCCCGCTCCGCCTTCTGCGCGATCACGTGGATCTTCTTTACGAACGGGCAGGTCGCGTCGACCGTCACCGCGCCGCGGGCCGACAGCGTCCGCTGCTCCCCGACGGGGATGCCGTGCGCGCGGATGACGACGGTCTGGCCGGGCTGCGCCTCGTCTGCCGCTGAAATTTCGCGCAGGCCAAGCAGCTCAAACCGCGCGACGACGTGGCGGTTGTGGATAATGGGGCCGAGCGTGACCGCATTTTTGCAGCTGCGCGCCGTCTGCTCGGCAAGGTCGACCGCGCGCTCCACACCGAAGCAGAAGCCCGCTGTTTCAGCCAATCTGATCTGCATAGCTGTCACCGCCCAGTTCATAGATCGTTTTCAGGAGCCGGTCGGACGCCTGCTGGCAGGCGTCGTGGTCGTTCGGGTCGAGCGCGCCGACGCGGTATGGCGTGCCGAACACGACGCTGACCGGACAGAACGGCGTTTTGTTGCGCGTGACGAATACCGGCACGACCGGGACCCCGGCCTGCGCCGCCATGCGCACGGCTCCCGTTTTCGCGCGCACGTGCTTTTCCCGGTTGCAGCGCGTCCCCTCGACAAAGACGAGCAGTTTCTCCTGTTCACGCGCCAGCGCGTCGACGCACTGACTGAACGCCGCTATGTCATGCGCGCCGCGGTTGACGAAGATCACGCGGAATTTTTCCATGACCCAGCCGATAAACGGCACGCGCCGCAGCTCCTGCTTGGCCATGATGCGGATCATTTTCTTTTCAGGCAGGGCAAGCAGAATCCAGATGGGGTCTGCCATGCCGGAGTGGTTGGCGCAGAAAATGCAGCTGCCCGCCGGGATCTGCTCCCGGCCCGTCACATGAAAGACCGGGTGCCAGAAAAACAGCCCGATGCGGCACAGCCACCAGCACAGATGATACCAGAAGTTCACCCGAGCTTCCTCCTGACGATATCCAAAATGGCATTGACCGACTGCTCGACCGTATCGCCGGAGGTATCGAGCAGCACGGCGTCCGCCGCCTGCTTTAACGGCGCGATGGCGCGCTCGGAATCCTGTTTGTCGCGCTGCTTCGTCTCAGCGAGGATCTGCGCGTAGGGCGTTTTGTCGCCCTTCTGCTGCAGCTCGTCAAAGCGGCGCTTCGCGCGCACCTCGGCGCTGGCGGTCAGGAAAATTTTCACGTCGGCCTTCGGCAGCACGACCGTCCCGATATCGCGGCCATCCATGACGACGCTGTGCGTCCGGGCAAGCTGCCGCTGCATATCGAGCAGAAACGCGCGCACGCACGGCTGCGCGGACACGCCGGAGGCGTACATGGACATTTCGGGCGTGCGGATCTCCCCTGTCACGTCCGCGCCGTTGAGGATCATATGCTGCACGCCGTCCTCATAGCGGATATCGATATTGACCTCGTCGATGAGGCGGGCAATGCCGTCCTTGTCCTTCGGGCCGACGCCCATGAGGCGCATATAATAGCCGACGGTGCGGTAGATCGCGCCGGTGTCGACATACAGATAGCCCAGCGCCTGTGCGCAGGCTCTGGCCATGGTGCTTTTCCCGGCTCCTGCCGGGCCGTCGATGGCGATGGAAACAAATTTGCTCATGTCGCGTCCTCCGGTTTCTGGAATTCCTTCGCGGCGGCAGACAGCCCCGCGAGACGGCCCGTCGCCCAGGCGATCTGGAGATTGAAGCCGCCCGTATAGGCATCGACGTCCAGAAGCTCGCCCGCAAAATACAGTCCCTGCACCAGCTTCGATTCCATCGTCTTCGCGTTGACCTCGGAGACCTTCACGCCGCCGGAGGTCACAATGGCGTCCTCGACGGGCGCTTTGCAGGCAATGGGCACGGAAAAGCATTTGATCGTCTCAAGCAGTGCTCTTCGCTGCTGCTTCGTGATGGAGTTGACCTTCTGCATGGGATCAATGCCGCTGCGGGCAATGACGACCGGGATCATGGATCTCGGCAGAAGCGCCGAAAGGCTGTTTTCAAAATCGCGGTTCTGCGCGGCGGAAAAATCGCGCAGAATGCGCGCGTCCAGCGTTTTTTCGTCCAATGCAGGCTTGAGGTCGATCCTGACCGTATAGCCTGCCTCCCCGCGCGCCATATGCGCGCTGGCAGAGAGGATCACAGGACCGGAGAGGCCAAAATGGGTAAACAGCAATTCCCCAAAGTCCTCATAGACGGTCTTTCCCTTTGTGTTTACAAGTTTGACTGCAATGTTTTTCAGGGCCAGCCCCTGCATTTTCGCGCAGTCGTGCCCCTTCTCGACCAGCGGGACGAGCGAACCGGTCGGCTCTATGATCGTATGCCCGAGGGCCTGCGCCATGGCGTAGCCGCTGCCGGTCGAGCCGGTCGCGGGGTAGGACAGGCCGCCGGTTGCAAGAATGACACAGTCTGCGGGCACGGGACCCTCCGCCGTTTTTACGCCGGTCACGCGGCCATCGGAAACGGCGATCTCCGCCGCTTTGCGCGGCAGGATACGCACATGGTATGCACGCAGGAACCGTTCGAGCGCATCCAGAACGGACTGCGACCGGTCAGAGACAGGAAAAACGCGGTTGCCGCGCTCGGTCTTGAGCACACAGCCGTAGTCTTCAAAGAATTTCTTTGCGTCTGCGGGCGAAAAGCCCGCGAGGGCGCTGTAGAGAAAGCGCGGGTTCGTCGGGACGCTTTGCAGCACATCCTGCCACGGGCAGTCGTTCGTGACGTTGCAGCGGCCCTTGCCGGTGATGAGAAGCTTTTTGCCGAGCCGGCCGTTCTGCTCCAGCAGCGTCACCTGCGCGCCCGCCTGCGCGGCCATACCGGCGGCCATCATGCCCGCCGCGCCGCCGCCGACAACGACAATTTTATTCGACCCGCTCAAAGGCGTCATATTCATCCCAAATCCGCTCCAGATCCTCATAGGTTTTTGCCACGCTGTCCTCCTGCTGCAAGCCGACGGAGACGATCAGCGCGTTGACCACGCTCATCGGCGCGACGAGCGAGTCGACGAACGAGACAATGTTGCTCTTGGCGAACAGAACATAGTCGGCGACCTTCCCCGCCGGGGCCTCCGGCTTGTCCGTGATGGTCACGACGGTCGCGCCGGAGTCGTGTGCGTACTGCAGCAGCTTCACTGTCCGGCTGGAATAGCGCGGCAGGCTGATGCCGATGACGACGTCTTCGTGTCCCACGCGCAGAAGCTGCTCGAACATTTCGCTGGTGGCCGTGGAGGAAACAAGGCGCACGTTTTCAAAAATATTGCGGAAATAGAAATTCAGATAGTTGGCCAGCGCCGCGGACGAGCGCACGCCTACAATATAAATACACCGCGCACGCAGAATCGCGCCGACCGCACGGGTCATCTGCGCGCGGTCCAGCGCCTCCGCCGTCATGCGGATGGCGTTGGCGTCGCGCTGCAAAACGCTGGACACGACGTCCTGATTGCCGAACTGGTCGCTGGCGACCTCGATGCGCTGGACGCTGGTGAGCTTGTTCCGGACAAGCTCCTGCAGCGTCTTCTGCATCTCCGGATAGCCTGCGTAGCCCAGCTCCACGGCGAAGCGCACAACAGTCGACTCCGAAACCTCGACGGTCTTGCCGAGACGGCTGGCCGTCATAAACGCCGCCTTGTCATAGTTGGTCAGGATATAGGACGCGATCTTTTTCTGGCCTTTGGAAAAGGCGTGAATTTCGTTTTGAATACGGGTCAGAATATCTGCCGGCATAAGAAAAGCCCTCCGCCGCACGCGCTCAGCGCAAATATTTCACAATTTTCATATCTATTTATTTTACCGGCTTCCGCCGCGTTTTGCAAGCGGAAATCTGGGAAATGGGAATATTTTATACGGATTGCGCGCACCGGTTCGTCACAGCGGCGCAAGCAGTGCCGGAAGCTCCAGCAGGTCCGCCACAGCATAGTCGCACAGCGGCGAAATCGGCTCCGTCCGCCCATAGAGGCAGGTCGGGATCCCGGCATTGCGGCCGCCCTGCATATCGCTTGAGAGGCTGTCGCCGATCATGATGGACTGCGCGCGGTAGTCCTCGCCGATCTCGGCGAAAACCTTGTCATAAAACAGCTTGTCAGGCTTCTTGCAGCCCATCTGCTCGGAGATGAACACGCGGTCAAAATACTGCGCCATGCCGCTGGCGGCGATGCGGCGCGTCTGAATCTCCGTGTTGCCGTTTGTCACGATAAAAATTTTGTACTGCGCGTGCAGCTGCCGCAGCGCCTGTTCGCAGTACGGCATGAAATTGCACTGATCGCCCAATTCGCGGAAGTATGCGGCGTTAAACGCCGCCGGGTCGGCCTCCAGACCGTATTCCGCGAAAAAGACGCGGAAGCGTTCGACATAGAGTGCCTCCTTTGTGATCTCGCCCCGCTCAAAGCGCTGCCAGAGCTCCGCGTCGAGCGCGCGGTAGCGCTCCCACATCTCCGGCGTGAACGGCAGGCCGAAGGCGCGGAATGCGATGGAAAGCGCGTTCCGGGAGCTGGTCTGAAAGTCAAACAGCGTATCGTCAATGTCCATGAGCAGTGCGCGAATCGGCATATCGGGAGCCTCCCACAGTTTTTTGTTTGATTGTAGCATGATTTGTGATACAATACAAAAAGATTTTTTCAGTAAGGAGTAACCCATGCAGTCTATATCGGAAATTCTGGCGCAGGAATTAAACTGCAAGCAGGAATATATCGAAAACGTCATTGCCCTTCTGGACGAAGGCAACACCATTCCGTTCATCGCCCGCTACCGCAAGGAGCAGCACGGCGCAATGGACGACACAGCGCTTCGGACACTCGAAACACGGCTCCAATATCTGCGCAATCTTGCCCAGCGGCGCGAGGAGGTCAAGTCCTCCATCGCCGCGCAGGAAAAGCTGACGGACGAGCTGGCGAAGGCCATCGACGAGGCGGCGACGCTGGCTGAGGTCGAGGACCTCTACCGGCCCTACAAGCCCAAGCGCCGCACCCGCGCGACCATCGCGAAGGAAAAGGGCCTCGAGCCGCTGGCGGACGCAATTTTCGCGCAGACGCTGAAAATGGACGCGCCGGAGGTGCTGGCGCAGGCATACATTGACCCTGAAAAGGGCGTGGAGACGATCGAGGACGCGCTTGCGGGCGCGTCGGATATTCTTGCCGAGCGCATTTCGGACGACGCGGAGGTGCGCAAGAGCCTGCGCACGCTTATGAACCGGCGCGGCACGGCGCATTCGGCAGCGGCAAAGGACGAGGAGGACGACAAAACCGCCGTCTACCGGCAGTATTTCGAGTTTTCCCAGCCCATTTCCCTTTTACAAAGCCATCAGGTTCTGGCACTCAACCGCGGCGAACGCGAGGGGGCCTTGAAGGTCAGCCTGTCCGTTGACCGCGACGAGGCGCTGCAATGCATCCGGCGCGGCGTCGTAAAGCCCGGCAGCCCGGCGATGGAATTTATCAGGTCCGTCTGCGACGACAGCTATGACCGGCTGCTGGAGCCCAGCATGGAACGCGAACTGCGCACGGCGCTGACGGACATGGCAAACGAGCAGGCCATTCATAATTTCGCCCTCAACCTGCGCCCGCTTCTCATGCAGCCGCCGGTAAAAGGCGCGGTCACGATGGGCCTCGACCCCGGCTACAGCCACGGCTGCAAGGTCGCCGTCGTGGACGAGACGGGCAAGGTGCTCGACACCGCAGTGGTCTATCCGACCTTCTCCAAGGCCAAACGCGACGAGGCGCTGAACACGCTGGAAAGGCTCATCCGCAAGCACGGCGTGGCGCACATCGCCATCGGCAACGGCACCGCCAGCCGGGAGACAGAGCAGATGACGGTGGAGATGCTGCGGGGCCTTCCGGGCGTCAGCTATATGATCGTCAACGAGGCGGGCGCGTCCGTCTATTCCGCGTCGAAGCTGGCGGCGGAGGAATTCCCGCAGTATGACGTGAACCTGCGTTCGGCAGTATCCATCGCACGCAGATTGCAGGACCCGCTGGCAGAGCTGGTAAAGATCGACCCGAAGGCCATCGGCGTCGGGCAGTACCAGCACGATATGCCGGAAAAGGAGCTGGACGCTGCGCTGGGCGGCGTGGTCGAGGCCTGCGTCAACGCCGTCGGCGTCGATCTGAACACAGCCTCCGCGCCGCTTTTAAAGCAGGTCGCGGGCCTCAATGCGACGACGGCGAAAAATATTGTCGCCTACCGCGAGGAAAACGGCGCGTTCACCTCGCGTGCACAGATCAAAAAGGTGCCGAAGCTGGGGCCGAAGGCGTTTGAGCAATGCGCAGGCTTTTTGCGTGTGCCGGAAAGCAAGCAGGTGCTCGACCGCACGGGCGTGCATCCGGAGAGCTACGACGCGGCGAAGAAGCTGGCGGAGCTGCTGGACATCGATCTCAAAAATGCCGGAAAGCCGGAAATGGCCAATCTTCCCGACAAGCTCCGCGCCTATGGTGCGGAAAAGGCTGCGGCAGAATGCGGCGTCGGCGTGCCGACGCTGCAGGATATCGTAAAAGAGCTTGTCAAGCCCGGCCGCGACCCGCGAGACGAGCTGCCCGCGCCGATTTTGCGCACGGATGTGCTGGAGCTGAAGGATCTGAAGCCCGGCATGGTGCTCAGCGGAACGGTGCGCAACGTCATCGATTTCGGCGTGTTCGTCGACATCGGCGTCCATCAGGACGGGCTTGTGCATATCTCGCAGGTCAGCAATAAATTCATCAAGCACCCGTCCGAGGTCGTCTCAGTCGGCGATGTCGTCAAGGTTGCCGTTCTGGATGTCGACCAGAAGCGCGGCCGCATCAGCCTGACGATGAAGGGCGCGAAATAACCCACGCCGCCCGCCATATTTCGACAAAATTTCGATAAACGAAACACGACCGGTTCGCGTGACCGGTCGTGTTTCTTACCTGCATATTTCTCCTGCGTATGCAAACAATAGCTTTGGAACCAGCACAAAACGAAAGGCATTGGAGGAGCAATTTATGAAAGCAACAGGCATTGTCCGGCGCATCGACGACCTCGGCCGCGTCGTGATCCCCAAGGAAATCCGCCGCACCCTGCGAATCCGCGAGGGCGACCCGCTGCAGACAGCATTGACACAGTGGGAAAGGTTTTGCTTCGCAATGGACGATTTAGCCAAACGGAACGGGTGGAGTTAGTACATAATGACGAAAGCGGGAGCGGTGACCATAGGTATCCGAGAGGGATGAATAATGTAACACCACCAGCTAAGTTCGATCTTAGGGTGTATCTGAAAAGTCAAAAAAGCGAAGCATACAAGAAAAAGGCACAAATAAGTGGTAAGACACGGGCAGAAAGAAGTGCCAAGCATGAAAGCTCGTCGTTATGAATTTACCGATAAGGAATGGGAGCTGGTCCAGCCGCTTATCCCGATCTCGCATACCGGTCGCCCACAGAAGGATATTCGCGCGCATCTTAATGGCATCCTATGGCTTGCCCGCAGTGGTGCGCGCTGGAGCGATCTTCCGGCGAGATTCGGTCCGCATCAGACTGTGTACAGCTGCTTCTGCCGCTGGCAGGATGATGGAACCCTGAAAAAGATCTTCGAGCGCTGCGCGGCCCCGGGCACTGACGCGGAGCTGAGCATGGATTCAACGTCGATCAAAGCATCCGTGCAGGCAGGTCGTGGAATAAGAACGCGAGCAAAAGTTAGACATCAAGCAGCATCGGCAAAACACGATGAGGCCTGAACACGAAAATTCATGCCATTGTCGGAAAAGGCCTGCGACCTGCGGCTTTTTTGCTGCCTGCCGGAAATGTAGATGATTGCACGGAGGCAGTTTCTCTGCTGAAACTGCTTCCAGACCTGAAGGACTGTGATATTCTTGCCGATAAAGCCTATGGCGCAAAAGAGATCCGAACCTATCTGTATGACCAGTCCGCCCGCTATACGATCTCGCCGAAAGTGAACACAAAGCAGCCGTGGCCGTTTGATAAAGAGGCGTATAAACGGCGGAATGTGATAGAGCGTTTCTTCAATCGCCTCAAGGAATTTCGCCGTGCTGAGACACGCTATGACAAGCGTGACGACTCCTTCCTCGCTTTTGTTATGGTCGCCGCGATCTGCGTCGCTTTCAGCATTTTGCACATCTAAGCGCTGTT
>OOAA01001691.1_pt1 | contig 10354 bp, 11 predicted proteins | sample 1671671 | NCBI WGS metagenome assembly OOAA01 (sample SAMN06348180, study PRJEB24527) | human gut metagenome | biome: human gut; feature: ankylosing spondylitis patient; material: feces | host: Homo sapiens | place: China | collected 2015-10 | reverse complement strand
GAGGCATTTTCCAAACACAAAAAAGCCTCCTTTAATCAGAACCATACAGCAAACGCGTTTTCCAAACACAAAAAAAGCCTCCTTTAAAGGGGGCTTTAATTTTTCAGGGAATGATCACAATTTCGATTTACGGTCAGGCCTTCGCTTTAATAAAGGCGCGTACCGTTCAAATCCATACCGACCACTTTGTTGGCGATGCCGCGCGGGTAACGAAGAGTTATTTCGTCGCCGGCATGAGGTTCGCCATACTCTTTGCTCAGTCCGAAGCGCATAATCCCGCCTGTTTCGTCTTTAGCGGTAATACACCATTTTTGATCGGACACACTTTTCACGTTTTGAACTAAAACTTTTACTTCCATGGTTATAATAATTAAAGATACGTTACAAACTATACAAAAAAGACAAAAAATTGTCAATATATTATACACTGATAAAAGCATTTTCTTTTAAAAATAGACATTTTTTCCGTAAAGCCTTATATTAAGCGGCATGAAAAAACAAGAACTGTCCGAATTGCTGCTGAAATGGTATAATGCGCACGGCCGCACGCTTCCCTGGCGGGTCAAAGGCGGCGCGCATCCGGATCCTTATGTCGTCCTCGTTTCCGAATTTATGCTGCAGCAGACAACGGTAAAAACCGTGCTTGACTATTTTCCCGGGTTTCTCAAACGTTTTCCGACGGCAGAAAGTCTGGCCGCCGCCGATCTGGAGGAAGTCTACCGTTACTGGCAGGGGCTCGGCTATTATACCCGCGCCCGTTCGTTGTATGCCACCGCGCAAACCGTTGTCAACGAGTTCGACGGCAAATTTCCCCAAAACCGGGAAGAAGTGCTGAAATTAAAAGGTATCGGCGCCTATACGGCGGCAAGCTTTCTCGCTCTCGCCTTCAACCTGCCGGAAACGGTCGTCGACGGCAACGTCATCCGCATCATCTGCCGGCTGCATCATTTGACCGCCCCGGTTGCCGAAATCGAAAACCTCATCCGCGAAAAAGCGGCCGCCCTCACCGATCGAAAGCATCCGGCAGACTACGCTTCGGCGATCATGGATCTGGGCGCCATGGTCTGCACGCCGAAAAATCCCCAATGCCTGCTCTGTCCCTGGCAGCACGAATGCTTGTCCCGCGGCCTGCCGGAACTCGAACGGATACCCAACCGCACCAAACCGGCCAAAAAGGAAAAAAACGGCAGCGTCTGCCTGATATTCAATGCCAAAGGAGAAATTTTGATCCGCAAACGTTCGGAAAAAGGGCTGCTTTCCGGCCTTCACGAATTTCCCTGGACGGACGAAGGCTCCCTGCCCTTTGACGGCCTGAACGACACCGGACTGAACGTTTTTCATGTTTTCACCCACATTCGTCTGAATCTGGAAATATACGTTTTGCACATAAATTCGGACATTCCGCCCGTTGCCGACGGTTTCTTTACCGCGATCGAAAAATTGTCGGATTACCCCTTTTCCACCCTGATGAAAAAGGTTTGCGCCAAAGCTCTGCCGGCTGCGGCAGCGGCGCCGGCCAAACCGGTCAAAAGTCAGAAAAAGGCTCATACAAAAACTCTGTCGGCCGCAGCCGACGACGAAAAAACACCGGTATAACCCCGCCTGCCCGACGGTTACTTCTCCAGATTCGCGCAAACAACATTAATCACTTTAAAACTCAAATCCTGTCCCAAAAGCTTCGCAAATCCGTCGATTGAAACGGCATCTCAACATCTGCCTGCTTAGGCAGGTATTCAAATCACAGGCATCCCAAGCCAAACCAGGGGGCCGAAACAGTTGCAAGCCTTACGGTTTGACCATGGCCAAAGGCGCGGACCGCGATTCCGCACCAAAACACTCAATCTCGCACAACCGCACGCTTTTTGCCAGGCAAATCATAAAAAAAGCGCTTTTCTCCGTTGCCGGAGAAAAACGCTTTTTTATCTTTTTCGAGAATGCTACTTCTCGGCAGCTTTCAAAGCTCGACTGAGCAGCTGCGGATTTGCCGCTACCAAAGCCTGCGCCTCTTCGTTCAGAGCCTCTTTCGGTTCATACTTGAAGATGCGTTCCCACATCATCGCTTCTCCCCGAGAGAAGAAGTAAACGATTGCTTCGGGAGAAAGATTAAAACCGGCATTATGATATATGTCATACTGCCAAATGTTCATCATCTTTTGCGCGGCCAGACAAAGTCCGTCGGTTTGGCTCAAAAACAGCCCCCACTCTCTTTGGCTGTTGCAGCCGGCGTTGTTACGCACCATCTGCCGCTGAGCAAAATAAGTCAGGGCTTCTTGTGTCAGTCCGGCAATATTGCGGCGAAACGCTTTGGAACGCTCGCTTTCCTTGTCCGAACCGGTTTCCTTTTCCATCGCAAACACCTTGCTTATCAGACGAGCCGACAGGCCGTAGCGTTCAACGCAGAAAAGGAAAAGATCACCGAATTGTGCTGACAACAGCATCTGCAGCATGGCTTCGGAAGGAGTCTTCTTTTCCAGATACTCCTTGATAAGCGCTGTTTCCCCGTTTACGGTCAGTAATTTAAACTGCTCGTCGTTCAGGGTAACGCCGGCCATGATAATCTCTTCTCTGATACTCCAGTCAACGATATTTTCTGCCCAAAGAAGATTTATCGCCTTCGCAGACATATGGTTTTTCACCAAGTCTACCCGTTCTTCTTTGCCGGCAAGTACCATTGATTTGAAATAACGGCACTGCAGCTTGTCGGAATAAAATTCCACGCCGCGTACGGCCATGAAATGTCTTTTCCAACGGAACGGCAAAAGGGCGACAAACGGCCCGTAAACAGCCTGCATAAAGTCCATATAAACGGGAAGATCCCAGTCATACAGACTGTCTGCAGCCTTTTTCGGCGCCAGCAGGCAGTAAGGAATGAAAATCAGCGGATTGAAGAAAATGAACGTTATCGCCAGCAAGGCAATAATCACCATTAATCCTTTCGCCGTGTTTTCACACACATTGCCCAGCCAGACCAAAACAGCCCATGCTTTGTTTGCCACCGGATTTAACACTCTCGTTGTTTTTTGAAATTGTTGCCATAAGTTAAAATTTTAAATGGCGCCCAAGTCTCCGATCGGGATAAAATCATTAAGCTTTCCGGGAGACGATGCAAAAAGCATCCGGAAAACTGCCTATTTTCAGAGTTACTTCAAATTCGGCCGTAATTTTATCAATCGTCGCTTTGAGCAGAACTCAAAAAACAACAATCAAAAATAAACCTAATAATGAACATACGCTTAAATAAACATTTAAATGGTACCACTTTGTATAATTTTTGTCAAACAAATTTGCCGGAGCCAAAAGAAGGCCCCGCCTTGTCAAAAGCGGGGCGGCCACATCTTGCCGTCGCCGGTTTACGGCTTTCTGCAAAAAACATAAAAAAAGATACCGCCCGGCCTGGCCGAGACGGTATACAAAAAAGCCGGAAAAACGCATCCGCCTTCCGGTCACAGACTTACAACCCGACTAGGTTACGCGCGTAATCCGCCGCCCGGAACTCGTCCAAATCGTCGATTCCTTCGCCGACGCCCACATAATAAATCGGAGTCGGATTTTCACCGGCAATCGCCGCCACCACGCCGCCTTTCGCCGTTCCGTCCAGCTTGGTGACCACCAGCCCGGAAACCGGCACGCATTGTTTGAAAACCTCAACCTGCGAAAGCGCATTCTGCCCAGTAGTCGCGTCCAGCGTCAAAAGCGTTTCGTGCGGCACGTCGGGCACCACTTTTTGCATCACCCGCACGATCTTTCTCAACTCGTCCATCAAACCGCTTTTGTTTTGCAGCCGGCCGGCCGTATCGACAAACACCACGTCGTCGCCTTTTGCAACCGCTTCCTTCAGGCCGTCGAAACAAAGACCGGCGCTGTCACAGCCGTTTTCACCGGCAAAAACCCGCACTCCGGAACGCGTACCCCACACCTTCAGCTGCTCGACCGCCGCCGCGCGAAAGGTATCGGCGGCAATCAAAGACACCTGCAGCCCCTGCGCTTTCAGTTTGGTCGCAAGCTTGCCGATGGTAGTGGTTTTTCCGGCGCCGTTTACCCCCGCCATCAAAATCACAAACGGTTTTTTGCCTTCCGCAACCGCAAACTTCCGCTCACAGGGTCGCAAAAGCTTTTCCAGCTCCGCCGCCAGCTTTTCTCTGATCTCCTGCTCGGAAATTTCCTTGTCCTGCCTCATTTTGGAAAATTCGCCCACAATCGCGGCGGCGGTTCTCACTCCCATGTCGGAAGCAATCAGCAATTCCTCCAGCTCCTCCAGCGTTTCCGCATCAAGTTTCCTTTTGGTAAAAATGCCGCTGATACCGCCGCCGATTTTCTGCGACGACTTTTTTAATCCCAGTCCCAGTTTTTCCAGCCAGCTAATCATCAACCGCTTCTCCTTTCTCACGCAGAATTTTCGCCCTTTTCCGCCGCACTTCGACCGGCACCTGCGGCATCAGCGCCGCCGGCGTTCCCGGCCGTTCGGAATAAGGAAACACGTGCAGTCTGCCGATTCCCGCTTCTTCGACCAAACGTACGGTATTCATAAACGCCTCCTCGCTTTCGGTCGGAAAACCGCAGATAAAATCGGCGCCGAAGGTTGCTTCCGGCCGCACCGCGCGGATTTTGGCACACAGCCCGATCACCTCCTCGCGGCCGTGGCGGCGGCGCATTCTCTTCAAAATCGTATTGTCGCCCGACTGTACCGAAAGATGAAAATGAGGCCAGATATTCCGATACTTCCCGACCAGCGCCACAAATTCGTCGTCCACCGCCGCCGGATCCAGCGATCCGAATTGCAACGACGGCAGCGACGGAAAAGCTTCCAGAATCTTTTTCACCAACCCCGAAAAAGACGGCTTGTACGAACAGGCATCAACACCGGTCAGACAGATTTCCTCAAATCCTTTTTCCAGCAACACCCCGATCTGGCGCAGCACCTCGTCTTCGGGCACCGAACGGTTGTTACCGCGGGCAAACGGCACGATGCAATAGGTGCAGCGATGGTCGCAGCCCTGCTGAATCTGCACGAAAGCCCGCTGCCGTCCCTCAAAACCGGTAATCACAAAATCATCATATTTGTCATAGCTGAAAATGTCGCCGACAATCGTTTTTTCAATAATTTCACCGCGAATATATTTTTCCAGCTCCGCCTTTTCCCGGTTGCCGAGCACCAAGTCCACTTCCGGCATGCGGGCAAAAGATTTCGGATTGATCTGCGCGGCACAGCCGGTAACCACTATTTTGGCGTCCGGATTTTCCCGCCGCAGCTTGCGCACCGTCTGTCGGCACTGACGTTCGGCCTCACGGGTTACCGCACAGGTGTTGACAATTATCAGCCGTTCTGTCCCGGCAAATTTTTCCTTTAGAATTTCAGACTCATAGCTGTTGATCCGGCAGCCAAGCGTCACCACTTCAACCATCTTGATTTTTCCTTAAATATTTGCTTGGAATATAAGGAAAAAAACGCCGCTTGGCAAGAGCAAAAAGGAAACTCCCGGCAAAACCGGCCGCTTTCATTTCTCCGCAACACCGCAGTCACTTCTGCCGCCGTCATCCGATACCCGAACACAAAGCCCCGCCGCCGACGACAATACACACCCCACAAAAACCTCACGGCCCGATCAAACGGCACCAACCGACGCCCGAACACAAAAAACCCGCTGCCGCTCCGAACACCGCCGGCCGTTTTCATTTCTTCGCACCACCGCGGTCACTTCTGCTGCCGTCATCCGATACCCGAACACAAAGCCCCCGCCGCCGACGACAATACACACCCCACAAAAACCTCACGGCCCGGTCAAACAGCACCGACCGATGCCCGAACACAAAAAACCCGCTGCCGCTCCGAACACCGCCGGCCGCTTTCATTTCTCCGCACCACCGCGGTCACTTCTGCCCCGTCATCCGATACCCGAACACAAAGCCCCCGCCGCCGACAATACACACCCCACAAAAACCTCACGGCTCGGTCAAACGGCACCGACCGATACCCGAACACAAAAAAACCCGCTGCCGCTCCGAACACCGCCGGCCGTTTCCGCTTTCTCTAAAAAAACCGCAGCGCTGCCTAAATGCCATAGTTCAGCGCCAACCACCGCCGGCCGGCGCACAACACCACCTCACACAACCTAACCCGAATATCTCCGGCCGCCGCTTTACGGCATTTTTCGCTCTTCGATGTCTTTAAAGTACTGCACGCTGTCGGATTTCAGTTCGCTCACTGCCGGCTCGTCACAGACAATGATCCCGTAGCGGTGCATTTGCAGAATGCTGACCGGCCACATATGGTTGACCCCGCATTCGATCGCATGATGCAGCGCCCGCGCCTTCTTCGCCCCGGTGGCCATGATCATCACTTCTTCCGCATCCATAATCGTCCCCACGCCGACGGTTAAAGCCATCGTCGGCACCCGGCTTTCGTCATTGTCAAAAAAGCGGGAGTTGGCCTTAATCGTGTCGCGGGTCAGCGTTTTTACGCGGGTGCGGGAAGCAAGCGACGAGGCCGGTTCGTTAAAGGCGATATGTCCGTCCTCGCCGACACCGCCGACAAACAGATGAATTTTGCCGTATTTGCGTATTTTTTCCTCATATTCGGCACATTCCCTGCCGAAATCGCGGGTCATGCCGTTCAACAGATTGACGTTTTCCGGCCTGATGTCAATATGCTTGAAAAAATTCTCTTCCATAAAATAATGATAGCTCTGCGGATGCGCCGGCGGCAGACCGATATATTCGTCCATATTGAAAGTTACCACGTTGGCAAACGAAAGTTTGCCCTCTTTCACCATTTCGATCAAAAGCCGGTACATGCCGAGCGGCGTCGACCCGGTCGGCAGTCCGAGCACGAAGGGCTTGTCCTTAGTCGGCCGAAAAGCCTTGATTTTGTAGGCCACATAATTGGCCGCCCACAAAGAACAGTCGTCATAATCTTTTTTGATAATCACTCTCATGCTTTTTTCTCCCGTACGAACTTGCCGCCGATCATGGTATCGACCAGGTTGAAGTTCTTGTCCATAATGTTTAAGTCCGCCGCATAACCGGGAACAATCATTCCCCTGTCGCTTTGTTTCATAATCCGCGCCGGATTGGCCGACGCCATCCGCACCGCGTCTTCCGGCTGCACGCCGTATTCGATCAGATTGCGAAAACCGTCAAGCATGGTAATGCCCGACCCGATGATCACATCGTCGGCCTTGCGCTTGAAACATCTGTCAAAGTAAAAATCGGCATCCGCCGGCGGCGCGGCCCGGGCATATTTCAGGGCATCGGTAACCAGCACCAGCTTATCGGCCGTTTTGTTCTGCATCAGAAGCCTGATCAGGTTGGGATTGGTATGCACGCCGTCGCCTATGAACTCGCAGGAAATTTCCCGGTGGATCAGCCCGGCACCGACCACTCCCGGTTCCCGGTGATGCAGCGGCCGCATGGCGTTGAACATATGGGTCAGGTGCATAATGTTCACCTGCATGCCCTCAATCATCTGCTCATAGGTGGCGTCAGTATGCCCGGCCTGCAAAATGATGCCCCGTTCAATGCAGTAAAGCGCCAGCTCCCGCATGTTTTTCAATTCCGGCGCCACCGTCATATTGATGATTTTGCCGTCCGCGGCCTTATAAATCCGTTCCATCAGAGCCAAATCAACCGGCGAAATTCCTTCGGCCGGCTGTCCGCCGATCCGCGCCGGCGACAAAAACGGCCCTTCGAGGTGGATTCCCAAAATCCGCGCGCCTTTTTCCCGTCCCATCGCTTTTAAAACGGCCCTGATCTTCATCATCAGTTCCGCCTCCGGCGTAGCGCTGATGGTCGGGATAAAGGAAGTAACGCCGAAACCGGACAGAAACTCCGACAGCCCGAGGATCGATTCCGCCGTCATATCGTCGGTGCTGAAACCGCCGCTGCCGTGAATATGGGTATCGATAAAACCCGGAACGATATTTGCCCCGAGCATATCGATAACCCTCACTTTGGGAGAAAACTCTTTTTGCCGGAATCTTTTTTCGTTGTAAACGTCGGCAATTCGGCCGCCTTTAACATAAACCGCACAATTTTTCATCACCGAAAAGCCGGTATAAACGGTTGCGTTATGCAGACATACGGCGCCTTCCATGCCCTGAACACTCCATAATTCTTATGCTTTGCATTATGCCCCGCAAAAGAATTTTTGTAAAGCTTTAAAACCAGGAAAACTGTCTTTTGCTTTCCGCCTTCCCCGCGGCCGCCATCGTCTCCGGCTGATCCGTTCCGCGGTTCCGGCTGTTTTCTGACGTTTAATTTGCCCTGTGTTAACCGTCTCGGTTTTAACGGCTGCACATTTTACATGCCATAAACGCAACAAACAGCCGGATATATAAACATATTTTACAACAAAAAAAGGCTGCCTATTGACAGGCAGCCCTTTTTCAGTCAACAAAGCTTTTCTCGATTTTTCAAAGCTTTTTCCACTCACGGCAGAATTCTTCCAGCTTTCCGTTGAAAACCATCGGCAGCAGCAACAACAACATAACCGACAGTATTGCGACAATAGGAATGATAAAACTCCAAATGCCTACTTCCGCAAACAAACCGACCACCGCCAAAACGACGTAAAACACGGCCAGAACCGTCAGAAGTCGGGAAACACGCTTATACCAGATTTTCCATACGGGAGAATCCGCTGTGCCGAAATACACAAGTACGCCGATAAGCAAAAGAAATATCAAAGCGCACAAAAAGTAAACAAAAGCAATAATAAAATTCATAGATTTAAGTTTTAATAATTTCCGATTGACACAAATTCAAACATAAAAAACGACAAAAAACAACTTCTTTTTTCAAAAACCTGCCGCTCCGCCTTTTCCATGACGCTTTTCTTCAAAAAAACGGCAAAGAACGATTGCAAATAAAAATTCCGTCGCTACATAAAAAAACGGCATTGCCATGAAGGAGCAAAAATCATGAAAAAACTATTCTTTTCCGTTATCTGCGCCGTCTTCGCCTGTTTTGCCGCCCGGGCGCAAAATACCGAATACCGGCTGAGCACTCACATTCTTGACATCGGCACAGGCATGCCGGCGCCAAACGTCGCCGTCAAATTGTTCGGACAGTCCGCCGGCGGAGAATGGACGGAAATCGCTGACGGAATCACCGATTCAAACGGCCGAATTGCCGATTTTCTCCCTTCGGACCAAAACAATTCGGGAATATTCAAACTCCGTTTTGCCACAAGCGACTATTTCGCCCGGCAAAAACAAAACTCCGTCTACCCTTATATAGAGGTCGTCTTCAAAATCGAAAACAACGACCGCCATTACCATATTCCGATCACCGTATCGGCCAACGGTTATTCGACTTATCTCGGGAACTGAAATCCCGTCCGAACTTCAATCTGCCATAAAATCAGGATGGCTTCTGACACCGCCCGTTGCCGACAAGATATGAAAACTTCAACAAAAATTCCCGATCCCGTACCTTTCGTTTTTTGCACGTTTTGCTTTTTCCGCTTTATTGAGGAGAATTGCCTGTCAGCCGTTTTCTTCCCCAGGCAATTAATAACGAACACGGGATTCCCCAATTACAAAACATATTAAACATATCCGCAACCTTGTTAACAGTTTCATCAGACCATTCATACACGGTGGCGGCAGGCGGCAGAAAAACAATACCGGCAATCATAAAATACGGCACCCATCCAAACGAAACCAAATAATACGACAGCACCGGATATTGCCTAAAAGCATGGCTAATCACAGACGGGACCTTGTTAAAAAAGAGAAAAAACAACAAAATAACAAAACCTCCGGTCAACAAAAAAGAAAAGCTTTTTGCGATCGGATTTTGAAAATAAGCCGGAGGATAACTCAAAACAGTATATACCCCGCCTGCAAACAATGCTTCTTGTGAATACAGTTTCATAACTAACACACCTTGTTTTCTTTGAAAATTGCCCCTTGTTTTGGTAACTTTGTTTATAAGCGGTCACACCGTACGCCACCCCCACGGTTCCCGCTGACTGTATTAAAAACTTTTCTCTTCACATTCCGCTTTAATATTATGAATATATTTTCTTACGGCTTCCCTTATATAATAAGTTGCTTCCGCTTCAGCGCTTTCACTATCCACTGCGGCCATATGATTCTCGGCGGCAAAATCACTTGCCAGCATATTATCGTAAAAATAATCATAGATTGATTTGGTCAAATTTTTAAAATGCGCTTTAACTTGTTTATTATTTTTAACATAAAAATTGTCAAAAAGCTTGTCTGCAACATCAATCATACATCTGGCACTGGCACGATGAGCCTGAATCAAAGCTTCCGATGAAACAACATCGTAATTTCCTTTACAATCATCAAGCTCCTTTTCCAAACGGGCAATAACCGTTGCATTCTCATTT
>OOAA01001673.1_pt1 | contig 10469 bp, 8 predicted proteins | sample 1671671 | NCBI WGS metagenome assembly OOAA01 (sample SAMN06348180, study PRJEB24527) | human gut metagenome | biome: human gut; feature: ankylosing spondylitis patient; material: feces | host: Homo sapiens | place: China | collected 2015-10 | reverse complement strand
CGACTGAAGCCCGGGAAATTTTGGGTGAAGAATTTATAATCGGAGTAACAGCCAACACAATAGATGACATCGAAGCCGTCCGCCATCTTGATATCGACTATATCGGACTCGGTCCGTTCCGTTTCACTCAGACAAAAGAAAAACTTAGCCCGGTACTGGGACTGAACGGATATCAGGACATCATCACCAAGAAAAAAGCATTAAGCATCAATCTTCCGGTTGTTGCCATTGGTGGTATCAAATATGAAGATGTCGAAGACATCATGTCTACAGGAGTTGACGGTATTGCTGTATCGGGCGGCCTTATCAACGCTGACGACATGACTGCGGAAACTGAAAAAATGATAACATTGCTTGAAAAGATTGTTGAACAAAGATATAACCAAAAATAATGGATAAACTAATTATTGGCGGTCGTGAATTCACTTCACGATTGTTTGTCGGAACAGGCAAATTTGCCTCCAACGATTTGATGCTGCAATCCATCCTGGCATCAGAATCTGAAATGATTACAGTTGCGATGAAACGTCTTGACACGTCAGACGCTGCTGACGACGACATGCTGCGTCACATCAATCGCGAACATGTTCAATTTCTCCCGAACACATCTGGAGTAAGAAATGCGGAAGAAGCTGTATTGGCAGCCCAATTGTCCAGAGAATGTTTCGGTACTAATTTCATCAAACTTGAAATCCACCCCGACCCCAAATATCTGCTGTCAGACCCGATTGAAACATTAAAAGCAACAGAAGAGCTGGCTAAATTGGGATTCGTTGTCCTGCCTTATATTCAGGCCGACCCGGTGTTGTGCAAACGTTTGGAAGATGTTGGTACCGCTGCTGTCATGCCGCTTGGCGCACCCATCGGTACAAACAAAGGACTGGTAACGAAAGAAATGCTTGAAATCATCATCAGCCAAAGCAACGTACCGGTTGTCATTGATGCAGGTTTGGGGGCGCCTTCTCATGCCGCAGCAGCTATGGAAATGGGCGCAAGTGCCGTTTTGGTCAACACAGCCATAGCAGTTGCCGACAATCCGGTTGAAATGGCAAAAGCATTCAAATTAGCGACAGAAGCCGGACGTATGGCATACCTTGCCGGTTTGGGAGAAAAGTCTGACCACGCAATGGCAAGCAGTCCATTAACTTCTTTTCTTGATTAATTAAAACAACCCTTTCACTATGGAATTTACGGATATCAACATCAGCTCATACCCTAATTCTGAAAAAATCTATATCGACGGTACTCTTTTTCCTATCAAAGTGGGAATGAGAAAAATCAATCTGACTCCAACCGTCAAGATTGAAAACGGCAAGAAAAAAATCACGCCGAACGCTCCTGTCGTTGTGTATGATACAAGCGGTGCATACACTGACAAGAACATCAAGACTGACATCAATGAAGGGTTGCCACGCCTTCGTGAACAACTGATTGCCGACAGAAACGACACCGTTCAGCTCGACAGCATCACTTCCGATTACGGAAAAACGCGTCTGCAGGACAAAACTCTTGACGGCATCCGCTTCAAAAAGCAATACAAGCCTCGCAAGGCAAAACCCGGCAAAGAAATCACCCAAATGGCCTATGCCAAAGCCGGCATCATTACAGCCGAAATGGAATATGTTGCCATTCGTGAAAATCTGAACAACAAAGAGTTGGGTATTGAATCATACATCACACCGGAATTCGTTCGTAACGAAATAGCTGCCGGCCGTGCCATCATTCCGGCCAATATCAACCACCCGGAAGCTGAGCCGATGATTATCGGACGGGCTTTCAGTGTGAAATTAAACACCAACATCGGTAATTCGGCATTGTCTTCGGGTATCAAAGAAGAAGTCGACAAGGCTATGTGGAGCTGCTATTGGGGCGGTGACACACTGATGGACCTTTCTACCGGCGACAACATTCACGAAACACGCGAATGGATTATCCGCAACTGCCCTGTTCCGATGGGAACTGTGCCTATTTACCAAGCATTGGAAAAAGTACAGGGAAATGTAGCCGAACTGACTTGGGAGATCTATCGCGACACTTTGATTGAGCAATGCGAACAAGGTGTTGACTATTTCACCATCCATGCAGGTGTATTGAAAGCACACGCGCAGTTGATTGGCGAACGTCTTACGGGTGTCGTTTCACGTGGCGGCAGCATTATGACACAATGGTGTGTACTCCACAATCAGGAAAGTTTCTTATACACACACTTTGACGAAATCTGCGAAATCCTTGCACAATACGACGTTGCCGTTTCTTTAGGAGATGGCATGCGTCCGGGTTCTATTTATGATGCCAATGACAAGGCACAGTTCCTTGAACTTGATGTATTGGGCGAACTTACAGAAAAGGCATGGAAACATAACGTACAAGTTATCATTGAAGGTCCGGGACACGTTCCCATGCAAAAGATTCGTGAAAACATGGACAAGCAATTGTCGGCCTGTCACGAAGCACCGTTCTACACCCTTGGCCCGTTGACAACCGACATTGCTCCGGGATATGACCATATCACATCTGCAATCGGTGCGGCACAAATCGCATGGTACGGTACTGCCATGATTTGCTATGTAACACCGAAAGAACACCTGAGTCTGCCAAACAAGGAAGACGTAAGAAATGGTGTTATCGCATATAAGATTGCCGCTCATGCCGCCGACCTTGCCAAAGGTTTCCCCGGCGCACAAGTTCGTGACAATGCAATGAGCAAAGCACGGTTCGAATTCCGTTGGAAAGACCAGTTCAACCTGTCGCTCGACCCAGCACGCGCAAAGCAATATTATGTTGAAAGCCACGAATCCGACGATAAGTTCTGCACTATGTGCGGACCAAATTTCTGCGCAATGCGCATCACACAAAAGGTATCTGAAGAGATTTGTAAATAACCATCAAAATGTTTTCTGAAGAATTAGAAAAAATAAATTGGGAAGAGACAACCGCACGTATTGCATCGAAAACAGAAACCGATGTAATACATGCGTTGTCAAAAGAACATCTGAGCATTGACGATTTTATGGCACTTATTTCGCCTGCCGCTGTTCCTTATCTGGAACAGATGGCAAGATTGTCAATGAAATATACGCAAGAACGATTTGGCAAGACTATCAGCATGTACATTCCACTGTATTTGAGCAATGCCTGCACAAACTTCTGCGTATATTGTGGATTTAATCACAACAACGATTTTGCTCGAACAACACTTAACGACGAGCAAATAGAAGCAGAATGCAAGGCCATCCGTGCATTAGGTCCGTTTGAGAACCTGCTGATTGTAACAGGTGAAGCACCTACAATTGCCGGAGTCGACTATTTGGAAAATGCGTTGAAAATAGCACGGCCATACTTCAACAATCTTTCAATTGAAGTGATGCCGTTAAAGGCTGACGACTATGCGCGCCTGACAAAAGTCGGCCTGAACGGAGTTGTCTGTTTCCAGGAAACATACAACAAGGCAAACTATAACCTGTATCACCCAAAAGGCATGAAGTCAATTTTCGACTGGCGACTTAATGGTTATGACCGCATGGGTCAGGCAGGCGTTCACAAAATCGGCATGGGTGTATTGATTGGACTTGAAGACTGGAGAACAGATGTCACTATGATGGCCATTCATTTACGCTACCTGCAAAAACATTACTGGAAAACCCGCTATTCTGTCAATTTCCCGCGTATGAGACCGTCAGAAAGCGGATTCCAACCGAATGTCACCATGACAGACAAGGAGTTGGCACAGCTCACGTTTGCATTCCGCATTTTCGACCACGATGTTGACATCTCATATTCTACACGCGAAAATCCGGTTTTCCGTGCAAACATGATGAAATTGGGTGTCACATCCATGAGTGCCGGAAGCAAGACAGAACCAGGCGGCTACACAAGCACTCCCGATGCTCTTGAACAATTCCACGTCAGCGACGAGCGCACGCCAAAAGACGTCGCCGAAGAAATTAAGAACCTCGGCTACGAAGTTGTTTGGAAAGACTGGGACAAAATTTTTGATTAATAATCTACGGATTAATACAACAAGAGGAAGGATTAAACCCAAATCGGTAATTAGACTTTATGGTGAATTTCGCGTTGCTGTCAGGCAAATTGATTTCTGCGTTTATCGAAGATGTAGCGGGCTACATCGAGAAAAAGCAGGAAGCAAGATGCCGGCAGCAGTGCGAAAAGCAACTAAAGAGCCAACTAAAGCACACTATCAACAGTTTAACCTTGTTTGGCGGTCTAATGACCGTTTTGGGTTAAAGTCCTTCCTCATCTTTTTGCCATTCTATTTCTTCTTGCACTTGCCGGCAGAGCATCTTTGACTTGCAATCAGCTCTGTTGCCCTCTTCTAATGCGAAGGCATATACTTTATCTTTCTCAAAAAGATTTCCTATAACCAAAAGATTCATGGCCAAACGCAGGGCAAAATAACGCATCATCGGAGCAGCTTCTGCCTTAAGGTTTTCCATCAGCAAATTTTCCGCTTCCGGCAAATGACGAACCAGACGGAAGCACAACAAATCGACAAGTTCTACGGTGTCGCAATCAGCGACCCATTCTTTAGCTTTCGCTACCGTAAATGCTTCCAACGGATAAACCATTGTTGCCATCAAACGGCTCTCCCGTGTCGATGTATTTGCCCACAAGGTTTCCGCCAATTCAACAGACGGCTCAACGCTTCCTGCTACCATCTCAATTTGAGGCAACAGCAATCCGAATATAATTTTATACGGACTCCCTGCTTTTCGTAAGCGATCGGCTATCTCACCGTTTCTTAAAGCGAAGAACTGACTTTTTATATCTCTAATCGTTTCCTTTTCCATATTGCAAAACTACAAAAAAAGGCATCCTCAAACAAGAGGATGCCTCATTTATCAATCAATCGTTCCCGATTATTTTGTCAATGGTGAATAGTCTTTAGAATAGCGGAGCATTTGCTCAACATAGCCTTCAGAATAATCAACTGTCACATCTGTGATATTGCCTTCCGCATCCTTGACAGCGGTATAAACCGGATTTACGAATCCCTTGTATGGAGCAATGTCAAGCTTACCGTAGCGTTCCAACACTTCCTTGTGGATTTCCGGATTAACCTTCACTGCATAATCTTCCACCAACTTCTTGCCGGCTGCATAGTCGCCTTCCGACTTGATGCGCTGAACTTCAGCCAACAATTTGCCAAACAAGCCGCGAAGTTTTTCGTAATCATTAATCTTGATGAATGTCTTGCCGTCTTTCTTCACGAGTTCGATTACGTTTTCAGCTTTACCGTTTTCGTATGCCCACATAGAAATAAGCTGACGGTTGCGCATGTGTGACTCTTCAATGTTCTTACCGTATTCAATACGCATCAACTGAGTCATCATTCCGTTCAGAATATATTTATAGTACTCTGCCTTATAAGCATCCTTATTGTCTACCAAGCCAAGTTCCAAAAGTTTCGGGTCAGCCAAATAATACAAGGCAAACAAATCGGCACGTGTTTCTTCAAGCGTAGAGCCATGTTCTTTCAATGCATCATCGTGAACACCCGGAAGGAGTTTTCCAGAGCCGTGGCCAAGACATTCGTGCAAGTCTGTATGAAGATTGTCAACGATAAACAGATATTTGTCCATCAAATCGCCTGTTTCCTTGTCAATGACAAATTCTTCGTTGAAACCGTTCCCATGTGAAGCCTGGTCATATGCTTCAGTTATATTCTCAATAGTTACCGATTTTGAACCATGTGCAGCACGAATCCAGTTTGCATTCGGAAGATTGATACCAATCGGAGTCGCAGGATAAGCATCACCGGCAAGGATAGCGGCAGTGATAACCTTTGCTGTTACACCTTTCACTCTGTCTTTCTTGAAACGTGCATCTACCGGTGAATGGTCTTCAAACCACTGTGCGTTTGCACTGATTACCTCAGTACGATGAGAAGCCTTTTCGTTCTTGAAATTAACAATTGACTCCCATGCTCCTTTCAATCCAAGCGGATCGCCATAGCTTTCAATGAAGCCATTGATGAAATCAACCGTGCTGACAACATCTTCCACCCAAAGAATTGAATATTCATCGAAAGTCTTCAGATTACCGGTAGTATAATATTCTATCAATTTACCGATATGCGCTTTCTGCTGTTCATTTTCAGCAACAGCCTGAGCCTTCTTCAGATTTTCTACAATTTTTTCGATTGCTGCGCTATAACGGCCACCAACTTTGTAGACTTCCTCTTGAACCTTTCCGTCTTTTTTCACCAATCGGGAGTTCAAGCCATAAGATATCGGAGTCGTATCTTTCGGGTCTTTCATTGCAGCATAGAACTGTTCAACTTCAACCTGAGTGACACCATCGTAATAGTTGTTGGCTGATGTCTGAATCAAATCCTGTCCGTCGGCCTGATTTACACGTTTCGCCATCACTGTCGGATCGAAAATAACCGGAACCAATTCTGCCACAAAAGCGTCGACCGTCTGGCCTTCAGCCAAAGGCAATGATTCTGGAGCAAGTTTCGCAACCTCCGCTTTGAAAAAATCCTGAGAGAATTTCGGTACGAACTTGTCTGTTGAGTAGTGATGATGAATACCGTTGGCAAACCATACTTGCTTCAAATATTCAACAAAACCTTTATAATCCGCACTTTCCTTGTCGCCGTTGAAGTTTTTGTAAATTTCCTCCAATGTCGTACGGATAGCAAGGTTATATTTACCGTTCTGATCTGTCAGAATGTCTCGGCCATACAATGCCGCTTCTGTCAGATAATAAACCAATTCTTTTTGCTTTGGAGTCAAGTTTTCGAAATCCGTTACCTTGTAACGAAGAATTTCAATATCAGCAAATCTGTCCACTTTGTAATTAAATTCGGCTGTTTCCGTTTTCTTATCGGAAGAACAAGACACAGAAACCAACGCCATTGCTGCCATAGCAGCCGCTAAAAATGATTTCTTCATATATTAATGGTTTAAGGGTTATTCAACGTAAAGCACCAACCCCTTCAAGTACTCGCCTTCCGGATGATAGATATTTATCGGATGGTCGGAAGGTTGGGTCAGCTGATGCAAAATACGGACATGGCAGCCGCACTGAACACCGCCAGACGGAACTGTTCTTTTGACACAGCCTGTGAGCAGGAGAACGTGAAAAGAATACCACCCGGACGGATTTTCTCAAACGCTTTGGCATTCAGCTTACGATAACCTATCAACGCATTTTTCAAAGCACTTTTATGCTTGGCAAATGCCGGAGGGTCAAGAATAATCAGGTCGTATTTGTCATCCATGTTGTTCAGGAATTTAAAAGCATCTTCTGCAAATGCCTGATGGCGTGGATCACCCGGGAAATTCAATTCCACATTCTCGTTTGTAAGTTGAATGGCCTTTGCCGAACTGTCAACAGAATGTACAAGTTTGGCATTGCCGCGCATGGCATAGAACGAAAAACCACCCGTATAGCAGAACATGTTCAAAACCGAACGCCCGTTTGCATAATGCTCCAAAAGAGAGCGATTGTCGCGCTGATCGACAAAGAACCCGGTCTTTTGACCTTTCAGCCAGTCAACATGGAACTTCAAACCGTTTTCAACAGCGACATTGGTATCAAATCCGCCTACGATATAGTCGTTTTGCGGATCGAGCTGTGCCTTGTAAGGCAAAGTCGTTTCCGACTTATAATATACATTCTTAATCAGTCCGTCAGCAATGCGCAACAGTGCATCTGCAATAATGTTGCGGGCAAAGTGCATACCCGGAGAGTGAGCCTGAACAACTGCTGTACGGTCATAGACATCAACCACAAGACCAGGCAGGAAATCACCTTCACCGTGTACAAGACGGAAGGCATTGTTATCCGGACGAATCAGTCCTATGCTTTTACGCAAATCGAAAGCCTTCTGAAGACGGTCGAAGAAAAAATCGGCATCAATGTCACGTTGCGCAAAATCAAGTACACGCACCGTGATGCTTCCAATCTGAAAATGTCCCATCGCTATAAATTCACCGGAATAGGAATAAACGGCAACAATGTCACCTTCTTCCACCCCGTTGTCCATCTTGGCAATCGCACCGGAGAAAACCCACGGATGGAAACGCTTCAGCGATTCTTCTTTTCCTTTCTTTAAAAATACTCTCTTATATTCCATAAACTACACTGCTGCTATTTGATAAAAAATCTGTAAATATCATTGGCGTTGGCATAAAGCATCAACAATACCAACAGTCCCAAACCAATCATTTGGGCATATTCCATAAACTTCTGATTCGGCTCGCGACCGGTTATCATTTCATAAATCAAGAAAAGAATATGACCACCGTCCAATGCCGGAATCGGAAGAATATTCATGAACGCAAGAGCAAGGCTGATAAACGCAGTAATCACCCAGAACTGATACCAACTCCACGTGTCAGGGAACATATTCCCGATAGCACCGAAACCACCAAGGCTCTTCGCTCCTTCACTGGTAAATATATATTTCATCTGGCTCACATAAGAAACCAGTTTATCGACACCGATTTCAATACCACGTGGAATCGACTGCCACAAATTATATTCAATCGTCTTAGTCTTATACAAATCCGTAATCGGCGTCAGCATGATACCAATTTTTCCGGCTTCGGAAATCTGTATCGTAGTTGCCTGCTCTTTCCCGGCACGCACATACTGCAATGCGACAGATTTTCCTTTGTTTGCTGCCAATTCTTTTGAAAACACGTCGTATGTTTCAGCAGGAACACTGTCAACAGCCACGATACGGTCACCTGCTTGCAGACCGGCATCTTCTGCTGCCTCCCCTGCCACGGCCTCTTTTACAACCACCGGAATACGGTAAACCATGAATCCAAAGCCGCTGTCCTCTTTTTCCATTTCGCTGTTGATTTTCAGCACAGCGTTTTCTGGCATATTGATGACTACAGTGTCCTTACCGTTACGAAGTACTGTCACCTGCTTTGATTCAAGCATTTTCAGCAAATCATAATTGGCGGCATCAATTTTCTGACCGTCCATCATCAATGGAATGTCACCATCAACAAAACCAATGCGATGAGCTGGTTCACAATACTGCATACCATAGGTAGCATCTTCATAATCAATATACTTGTCACCCCAAGTATAGGCAATGCCGGCATAAATAATGATAGCAAGGATGAAATTAAAAAGCACACCAGCTACCATAACCAACAAACGCTGCCATGCCGGTTTTGAGCGAAATTCCCATGGCTTGGCAGGCTGTTTCATTTGCTCCAAGTCCATTGACTCGTCAATCATACCCGAGATTTTACAATATCCGCCCAACGGAAGCCAACCGATACCATACTCCGTGTCGCGCCAAGAAGCCTTATCTTCCGTTCCCGGTTTCTTTTTAGGCTTATATTTAAACAGGCTGAACCAAGGGTCAAAGAATATATAGAATTTCTCCACTCGGATACCGAAAATTCTCGAAAAAATGTAGTGTCCGAACTCATGGACAATCACAAGCAAGCCGAAAGCCAGAATCAGCTGCACGGCTTTAATAAAAAAGGTTGAATCCATTATAATTTATATACGTTTTTATTTTCCAACAATTGACGAGGCGATATTTCTTATTTCTCTATTTGTTTCCACTAAATCATTGTAAGTCGGTTTCGAGATGAACACATTCCGCTCCAACGCTTTCTCCACAAGAACCGGCATATCCACAAAGCGGATTTTTTCCTCAAGGAATGCAGCTACAGCTATTTCATTAGCAGCATTCAGCGCACACGGCACATTTCCGCCTGCCTGAATGGCCGAGAATGCCATGGAGAGCAACGGAAATTTAGCCATATCGGGAGCTTCGAATGTCAGTGTTGAATATTGCGACACCTTCAGTTTCTCGCATGCCGAGGGCAAGCGTTCCGGGTAATTAAGTGCGTAGCGGATAGGCAGACGCATATCAGGCAATCCCAATTGAGCCTTAACCGAACCGTCGTTGTAAGCAACCATCGAATGAACAATCGATTGCGGATGTACCACAATTTCAATCCGTTCCGACGGAATACCGAACAGCCAACGCGCTTCAATCATTTCAAAGCCTTTGTTCATCATCGAAGCAGAATCAATAGTTACCTTTGCGCCCATATTCCAATTCGGGTGCTTTAAGGCATCTGCTTTCGTCACCAGCTGCATTTCCTCCAGCGTTTTCGTACGGAACGGACCACCGGAAGCTGTCAGAATCAGCTTGTCGACCGATTGGATATCCTCGCCTACCAGACACTGAAAAATTGCAGAATGTTCAGAATCAACCGGAATCAATTCCGACTTTGAGCCTTTCAGCATATCGGTAATCAGTTCTCCGGCTACGACAAGCGTTTCCTTGTTCGCCAAAGCTATTTTCTTACCGGCACGGATAGCACCGATAGTAGGTTCCAACCCGCTGTAACCCACCATGGCTGTCACAACAATATCAATGTCTTCAGCCATCACGGCATCAGCAATTGCTTTCGAGCCGCACTCGACGGCAATCCCCGTTCCGGCAAGAGCTGATTTTA
>OOAA01001663.1_pt1 | contig 10532 bp, 9 predicted proteins | sample 1671671 | NCBI WGS metagenome assembly OOAA01 (sample SAMN06348180, study PRJEB24527) | human gut metagenome | biome: human gut; feature: ankylosing spondylitis patient; material: feces | host: Homo sapiens | place: China | collected 2015-10 | reverse complement strand
ATCCTAAAAAATTGCATATAAATATGCAATTTACAAAATATTATAATAGAATATATACTGCATTTAATATTTTGTAATGAAAGTTTGTCACTTATGAAACACAAATAAATACTCATGTGCTATAAGCAAAAAGTTATATTTCACGCTGTTTGTTTTCCAATAACCTGTTGCCCTGCAATTATGCTGTTCCTTTATGATGATTTCCTTTAGCTTAAAGCCTGCGTCTTGAAAGATTTTCATTACCTCAAAAGACATCGGAACCATATGCCCTTTCTGACGGGTATCTCCCATAAGCACTGCACAAAACTTATCTTTCTTTAGTACCCGAAAACTTTCGGCTGCAACCTTTTTCATTTCTTCAAGAAAATCCTTGACTTTGAGTTGGGATAAATCTCCGTCTATACCGTCGCTGTATTTGATGATATTAGCGTAGGGTGGATGAGTGCATATCAGGTCAATACTCTCATCCGGGATAAACTCAAGATTTCGTGCGTCGCCTTTTTTTATATACACTTTTCCTGTTGCAGGTTCGTAATCAAAATCAATCTTTTCTCTGCACCGTTCTAAAGCAACATCGTTAATATCCACTCCGATTATATCACGATTCAGTAGCTTTGCTTCAACAAGCGTTGTTCCGCCGCCTGCAAACTGGTCAAGCACTAAATCTCCTTCTTTTGAATAGCGGAGAAGAATATTGCGAGGAATGTACGGCGACCAGTTACCTCTCCACTTTGCATCGTGAGTTGCCCAATCTCCACGTTTCGGAAACGACCAATGCGTTGTCATTTCCAATTCAAAATCTTCAGGTTCCCATTTAGTTATCTTTTTATTTGGCACTATACAAGCCCCATTTCTATAAGATGGTTATATAACATATTTCTTCCTGACCAATTCCAATATGTAATATCCTGCTCTATAAATAACCACTTAATGGCAAGTAAAATAATTGCAATAGGTCTTAATATTCCATCTCCATCCGGAAAAACTACATTTTCTAATCCCCTAAAACTATATCGTATTCATGCTCATAGTTGTTTTTTTTTACATAGTTTAAAACTTTAAATATATCATTATGAGAAGGGTTACTATACCTTCTATTCTTTTTAAAATACATTCCACTAATATTTACCGTAAAATCAAAACCCTTGTTCAAACCTGTTGGTCTTTTGAGAACAATTGAATATTCACCATAGTGCTCTACGATATAGTGATATTTGGAACAATTTTCACCTTTACCAATTCCGGGTTCTTCTAAAGTAAATAATTTAGCAACTTCTATTCTGATGCCAGTTCTATTATCAGATTGAAGATTGTATTCAATATTATGCAATGCCATGTTAACCTCCATATGCAATTCTTACATCATAAACAAATTGCTTTTGAAAATAAAAAGCATGGTTTTTGTTTGAAACTTTCCGTCCGTATATTTTTGAATAAATTGGATGATAAGGCTTAGAGTCCTTGCTCCTAACCTGAATATGCCTACCGTTTGATGTATGTATAAATCCATCCTTTGATGTTTCAATGTGTTCTTTTAACTGTCTGCAAATAGAGTAATAATCATCTCTCCAAATGTTCAAAAGAGAAGAAAACTCGGGTTTTGACAAATCAATATGAATTGCATCAAGAAACATCCAGTTATGCGGATCTCCGACTTTGCAAACAGGTACATACAACATATTGTTGATTTTTTCGTATAAGTGTGTTTCTTCAAACGGTTTTTCAACAATTAGTTCGTCAATAATACTTGCAATTTGCGTAATAAAAACTGTCTCAAGAGGTCTACCTGTTGCATCACATTTATTGCTCTTTAGTTCTCCGTCCTCAAAGTCGATGTTTGCATTATCAAGTTTCTTTCCTAAAGCCATTTCCAGTAATTGACCGGTTTTGCCTTTGTTCTTGATAATCATAGGAAAATCTAACTCTTCAAAAATATCCGCAAAAGGGATATTGCAAATGGTTTTAATTTTTGCCTGTGCTTCTTTTAACTTCATAGTTATTGACCTTCTTTCCAAAGGAACAAACTGCACATATTGCGCAGTTCAAATAATCATATATAGGGTATTAAGTATTAATCTGATAGTGCAGAAAAAACTTTTCTGCACCATCAGCACTTTTGTTAGGGATTTAACTATCACTCCTACATTCTTTGCACCAAGACTTGCGGAATGATTTTTTCATCGCCCATATTTCTGTAACCAAAAAGCTCTTCTATCTCTTCTTCTCCGTGAGCAATTTTACCACAGTTTGGACATTCTGCATATTCACCATATGGCATCATTTTCCCCTTTTTTTTTAATAATTTGTAATCAAAAGCTCTTTTATTTTTCCTCTGCCTTTACCTTTGCTGTTAATAGCTCTGTTTGCCGACACACGATTTATGTTAAGTCTGTCATACAGGTCATCAAAGAATTCGTCATTTTCATCTACATTCTTCGGATCTGAATTACTTGCCATTACCTTTGCCGATTTGAGTGATTTTATAAATTCAGCCAATTTAATCTGATCTTCATCGTTAAAGTCATCGGCGTTGTATGAGGTAAATTCTGACGTCTTTGTCAGCGGTCTGTATGGCGGATCGAAATATACCAAAGTATTTTTATCAACTACTTTTTCAATGCAGGTGTAATCACCCGTAAGGATAGTAACGCATTGCAACAGCTCTGATGTTTTTTTGAGGTTATCAATATCGCAGATTTTCGGATTTTTATAAGTTCCCATCGGCACATTATACAAGCCTTTTCTGTTGACTCTATACAAACCGTTGAAACAGGTCTTGTTCAGGTAGATAAACAATGCTGCCCTCAACAACGAATTGTTTTCATCCGGTTTCTGAATTTCTGCGTTGAACCGCTCTCTCTGCTGATAATAGTATTCTTTTCTGCCCTCATCATCTCTTTTAAGGTGCTCATTTTCATACTTCATCAGCAATTCTATTAACTGGTTTACATTTTCTTTTACTGCTATGTAAGCGTTCATCAGCTCGGCATTCGTGTCGCATATATAGACCTCGTCCATTTCATATGTGTTGAGAATATCAAACAGCACAGCTCCTGCGCCGACCATAGGCTCACAATATTTGCGTATGGTTGTTCCCGTTCCGGCAGGATAGAATTTTCTGATTGTAGGCAACAGCTGTCCTTTACCGCCTGCCCATTTCACAAAGGGCTTTGCAGGATTTTTCTTGTCATATCTTATTGTTCTTCCGTCAACAGGCTTTACAGCGTCCTTTGGTATTATCCACATATTTCCGAGCATAGCTACATCGGGAATTCTGTTTTCCTGACACAAAGTTATAACTCTCCTATGGGATATACTCCATTTTTCTGCGGCTTCACCAGCAGTCATATAAGCAAGCATTCTATCACCTCAAATATTACTGTTTTTATTATATTCTAATTCTGGAATAATAGCAATACTATTTTTATATAAAAAAGAAAATTCAGATCTATGTACTTTATCCATAAGAAAAAACTCACTTTCTTTTGTAAAAGTTATTTTTCCCTTGAACACACTATTTTCAGGTGATATACTAAACATAAAGAATATACTTACCAAAATATTATGGAGGATACTTTGAGCAGAAATAAGAGCAGAATATTAATGCTATACAGAATACTGGAAAAATACACTGATGAAGATCATCAATTATCTATGGAGGAGATTTTACAAAAGCTCTACAACAAAGGATTTGAATGTGAACATGACTCTGTAAAAAGAGATATTAAATTACTGCGTGAAGATTTTGGCGTAGAAATAATTTCAGGCAGAGGTAGAAATGCTACCTACTTTATCGGAGACCGTCTTTTACAAAACGCCGAAATAAAATTATTGTTAGACTCTATTTATGCCTCTAATATTATTCCAAACGGCATTGCGGAGAGTATATCAAAGAAGTTGAGAAGCACCGTCAGCATATATGATGCAGAAGCATTAGACAGGAGTATTTTAGGTATCAATATTGCAAAAAGTGAAAACAAGAGAATACTAATCAACATAAATAATATTATGCACGCAATAAATAATAAAAAGCAGATTTCCTTTGAATACCGTCATTGGACTAAGGATAAGGTCCTGAAAAACAGAAATGGAAAATCATATTCATTAAATCCGTTTACACTTATTTGGGCAGACGGTAGATATTATCTTTATGGATATGACACCAAGGAAACTGATGGTATTCTTAAAGAAAGAGTTTACAGAGTTGACAAACTTTACCATATTGAACAGTTGGAATTTGAAATAAGAGGAAAGGAAAAGTTTTCAGAATTCAATCCGGATACATATGTATCCCGAAGAATCGGCATGTTTTCCGGGAAAGAAGAATGTATTACTGTAAAAATCCCCGAATACTTGGTAGGTGCGTTTCTTGACCAATTTGGTACAAACATTGAAATTTGTGATGACGAGCAAACAGAATATTTACAGGTTTCCTTTTATGCTGTTCCGTCTAATATATTTTTAGGATGGATAATTGGTCTTGGTAATGTAGAAATTTTACAGCCCGATAATGTGAAATCAAAAATGCTCGAACTTTTAAAAAAGAATATAGATTTATGTCAAGGATAAATAGGGGGTACTATATGCCCTTATTTATCCTTTTTATTATGTTATACTATATAGTGACAAATCTTAACGAGGTGATAACTACGAAACAATACATAGACTCAGTTTTAAACGACAATGTAAACGGCCTTTTTCTTTGTGAACTTCCCACAGGATACGGAAAAACTTACACAATCACAAATTGTATGCGAGAATACGCCGCAAATCCTAATAACACAAGAAAAATAATATACCTTACAACCCTCAACAAAAATCTTCCGGAAGAAGATTTAAAAAGAGCATATAATGATGAAAAATTATACAATAAAGAGGTACTGCGAATACGTTCAAATTTTGATGAAGTTGTAGATAAAATCCATGTTCTTGATATTCCTGAAGAATTTATATCCGCTGAATATTATGAACTTGAAAAAGCAATAAGAAATTACACAAAAATAAAAAACAGCAATATAAATGATACTCAATATCAACAGATGTTAGTTGATAATGTTAACAGGGCAGAAAGATATTTCAGGCACTTTGTTTCCGATACACTGAAAAAGAGGTTTTCAAATAAAAAAGACAAGCTAAAAGCAATAAAGAATGATGCAAATTACAAGTGGATAGGTGCACTTTATCCTGCAGTATTTACTGATGAAAGAAAGATTATTCTTATGAGTATCAGCAAATTTATGAAGCGAAATTCTGTTATAGTAGAACCTAGTTATGAATTTATAAAATCTCCTTTATTTACCGATTCAATCATTATTGTTGATGAATTTGATGCGACAAAATCCACTATTGAAAATGAGCTGATTGAAAGAGCTGTTTCAGTTCGAGAAGATTATATTTCTGTTTTCAGGCAGATATTAAGAACTTTTAACACGGATTATTTTTCAAACAATCTTAAAAAGGCTATTGACTCAATTGACTATAGTAAAGGTAAAATAATTACCTTTGCAAAGTTGAAAAAAGAGGCGGATGAAATTGCCAATAAATATCACACTAATCTGAGTATAAAGGTAAACGAAAATCATATTGACAGAAAACAAAATTTCCTGTTCAAGGATGCTACCTACCACTCTATACTAAATGGAAATGCAAAGTATATTCGTGCAACAAAGGATAAGGAGGAAAACATTGTTAAGGTTTTCTTTGAGGATAAAAAAACATTCTTTGAAAACCGCAAAAAAGACGATATTGTAATTTATAGCTTTTTAAGAGATATTAACAGATTTTTACTTCACTTCAGAAGATTTCTTTTTCACTGGGCTAATGAATATATGAACATCATCAACAAGGAAAGACCGTTTATTGCTGATGCTATGACTATTGAAAATGCTATATCTACTATTATGAAAAAGCTTGAGCTTAGCAGTAACCAAAGCAAACTCCTGCTTGGTGAATTATGTGAGCAGAAAATAAGTCAGAAAGAAAAACACAATATTCCAGACGATTCTTTCTACCAAAAAGGAATTGAAATCTTTGAATTTGAAGATAGCGACTCACACTTTGACTTTACAAATCTCAGTTTTATAAAACTATATGATACACCTGAAAAAATTATAGGATATATTTCAAAGCACAATGCTGTCATCGGACTTTCAGCTACCGCTGAAATACCTACTGTTGTCGGCAACTACAATCTTGATTATCTCAGAAACTATCTGGAGAACGACTTTCATTCTACACCTGAAGATATGAAAGACAGAGTTAAAAAACAGATGTTCAGGCTTTATGAACCATACAAGGACAAAGGAATTAGTCTTAGCACCGAAGTTATCAGTACTGAGTACAGTGAAAGCAGAAGTGAAGATATTTGGAGAGAATTATTTGGAAACAATGATTTTGCAATGGTATGCGGTAATATTATTGACAATGAGTGCGAAGAAATATATTACCGAATCAGGTACTGCAATATTCTGTATGCTATGGTATCCTTCCTTAAAAATACAACACTAAAATCCATGCTTTACCTTGGAATGGCTCTTCCTGAGGAAAACAAAGCATCTATGAACTATAATCTGCTTTTAGGATTAATGGAAAAGGCAATTTTATTTTGCGGACTAAACTATAACGCAACAGATACACTGTTTGTGCTTAAAAGCAAAAATTTTGAAGAGGATAAAAAAGTTCTGATTAATAAATTGGAGCAAGGAGAAAAAATTCTTATAATTTCTTCTTACAGTACAATCGGCGCAGGGCAAAATCTGCAATATGCAGTTACAGACAAAACAAACTATATTGAACTTGCCGAATGTAAAAATCCAAAGGATAAACGCCACTTTACAAAGGATATTGATGCTCTGTATCTTGGAAATATTACAAATCTTACTACCAATATTTATACAGATGAAAAAATTACAGTTAACCAGCTGATAAGTATGTTGGTACAAATAGAAAGTCTGTATGAAAACGGAGAAATCAAGCGTTCACAACTTAATAGTCTTATTAGAACAGCCTTTAATTCCTACTCTACAGGGCATACCTATGAAAATAATGAACTATATAAAATTAAAAGTATCCGTATGCAGGCAACAAGAGAAGTCATTCAGGCAGTAGGCAGAATGTGCCGCACATTTGTGAAAAACAGAAACATTAATATTTACATTGAGGACAAGCTGCTTGAAAAGATATATAGCGGTGAACTACGGAAAAGAATAATGTCGCCTGAGATGGAGGCTATTGCTGTTTTGAGAGAAACTCTTGGAAGTGATTATTTGGATGAACGGCAGTGCATCCTTAATACTGCAGAAAAAATATCTTCAACCGGAATGTGGACTATTAAAGGCTTGCTTTACAGAAAATGGAACGAAAGGAGTATGCAAATATGGCATGAATTAAGAGAGCTGGTGTTGACTTTTCCTACTGCAAATCAAAGCCAATATAATGCTGACTATAATTTGAAAATGCTTTATATTACTGCCGGTAAAAAAATCAACAAATACCTTTACTCTCAGTACTATGATTTTGATGATGTAATTATTGATTTTGGTACAAGTAAAATTGACTTTCAAAACAGTGGCAGAGCAAAAATGAAGGGTATAACAAACGAAACTATTATTTATGAGGCAGGAGAGAAAAACTCTTATCTTCCATACGCGATGAAATATAGCGGTATGAGAGAACACTTCATTAAATTAGGTTATGCAACAACTTTTGTAAAAAATATGTATATGATGAGCCCTGTGCTTTTCCACAACATCTATAAAGGTGCATTAGGAGAAGTCTGCGGCGAGTTTATACTAAGCAGAGAACGGGGAATGAAATTAAAGCCAATTAATGACCCTGATAGATTTGAGTTCTTTGATTTTGAACTTAATGACGGTATTTATGTTGACTTCAAAAACTGGAAGCCTACTTACCTGCAGGACAGAGAAAGCACTACTGAAAGAATACGGCAAAAGCTTGATACTATTAAGGGAAAAAGGGCATATATAATCAACCTTGTAGGAAACAACAATACGAAACCTACTATAAGCTGTGACGGAAAAATTGTAGAGATTCCGGGATTGATTGACCAAGACGGAAAACCTATAACCACAAATATTAATATGATAAGGAGTGAAGATTTTTTATGATACTTACCAACAAGTTTCGAGCAGAATACAACTATGAAAATATAGAAAGGGATTTTGACATTTACTTTGTCAAAGGCACAACAGGTTTATACAATACAAATATCCTTGATATTCCTACCGCTGAATACAAAGCACTTGCAGTACAACATTCTTTTGGAAAAGAAGCACTTGTTCTTTTTCAAAAAGGCAAAGAATATAATCTCAATTTTAGCAGAAAGATAAAAGAGCAGTATCCAAATGTTGCCGTAGAAAAAATCAATGTGCTGGATAAGGCTGAAAGAAACAGGGTTTTCTATTACAATGACAGACTTCTTGCGCAACTGCTTATAAATTCTATGAAAACTCCTAAAGGCGAGTTGTTCTCCTATAATAATCTTACAGGTAAGTTATACTATGGCGACAGCACATCCCCGATAAGAGACAAATCAACTAAAGAAATATATATGTTCCGATTCCTCCAGATTTCACTTAAGCCGGGAATGTACTTAACCCTTGATGTCAAGACATTCAGGAAAAACAGTTATTCAAAACAGGGCAGTTTCTACATAATAGACGCCGAAACAGGAGCTTTTAGAAAAAAACTGAAAAGTGACAAAGTTGACCTGAAGGACACCTTTGCGCCGGGTTCATATAAAAATTCCCATAATACGGTAGAATTTTTATGTTATGAAAACCCAGAAAAATTTTCCAGAAGCAAACTGGGTATAATGAATAAGTTCCTTGAAGATGTAAAGCTAAAACTGTCTGATTACTTAACACTTGAATATGACTCATACGATGCTGCTGATAAAACGGAAATTAAAAAAAGCAAAAAGACTGAAATCAGCGTAGAAGAATTCGGAAAAATGCTTAGTGAAAAAGACGTTACCATATCCGACTACTGCAAGGACAAACAGTCCGAATCAATGCTTGACAGCATTGTTCGCATTCTTGAAAGTGATTACAATATACACCCTCTGATAGATACAACCTCAGAAAGCGGTTACAATATCCGTATTATCTATGGTGAGGAATACTATGAAAATAATAAGTTACCGGACCCACACAAAGATGATAACAACGGTCTGATTGTTCAACATATTATAGTTGAAAACCATAGCGAGGAAAAATTAAAAAACATGGTAAAAAAGGTAGTCCAGGAATTAATAATTAAAGGGGATATTTATAGTCGTAAACTCTCTATTTATGATTGGACACAACTAAAGACAGAAAAAACCTGGTCGTTTGTAACAAGAGAAAAGATAGAAGAATATACATACCCTGATTCTCACTTTGAATACAATATGATGACAGTAACACCAACAGGTGATTTGAATTTTGAAACCTTTAATGATATTGAACCCACAGAAAGTACTGATAAAGAACGAATAATGCTTATGTATTCAGAATACAACAAAGAAAACAGCAGGGTATGTAACAGTGTTGAAGGCCTTGTGTTTTCTGATATTAATAATATACACGCAATTGTGAGGACCTGCGAATTTACCATTCCTGACATTTACAAACTCAACATGGCACTTAAAGAAACCAACCCAAACACAGCAGTACGAAAAGAAAATCTAATTAATATGATTAATGCATTTTCATCAGAATATCCACAGTACGCTGATGAAACAAACAATCTTATAGCAATTATAAGAGAGCAGCAACCTGTTCTTACAAAGTATGAAATTCGCAGATTTATGAATATGCAAAAAAAGTATGCTATTGATCTAAATCAGTATATGCGCGATAAATATGGTGTGTGGATGCATCCGAGAATCCAAAGTCTAAAAAATGACGAATACCTTATGAGTAATATCGTAAATATATGCTGTTTTAAAAAGGATTTTGTTCTTGAAGAGGGTGAAGAAGTGTACTATTATGCAGGAGAAAAATCGCTTAGAAGATTCGGTGTCAGCAGAGCTTGTATTATTCGTAAAATAATATCAGAAAAGAAAATGGAATTCAAGGACCTGCTACCACTTCTCTCCGTTGAATTTGTACGCAACGGTCAATATACCGTTGTACCTTTCCCATTCAAATATCTGCGAGAATATATAAAAATCAGCAAAAACATATAGTTTAATATACTGAAAAAATAAAACGAATCTGTTTCCGCTTTGTATTCTTTGTTTACAGCGGCGCAAAATTTGAGTTATGAATTGATTGACAGATGGATTTTAGCATGTTACCATACACTGCAATAAAGGATGTTATTTTAGCATATCGTCAGCATTTGAAATTTCTATAGAATAAAAAAGTCATCAGCTATTATATTGTAAGCTTAAAAATACCAATAGCATCAAAAAAGCATCAAAACCACGAAAATGTAATTTTGATGCTATGAATTTGGCCTAAATAGTGGCTTGTCTATGCAGTTTTGAGCTTTCAACAGTCGCTCCAAAACCGCGTGCCGAGGGTTCA
>OOAA01001660.1_pt1 | contig 10551 bp, 11 predicted proteins | sample 1671671 | NCBI WGS metagenome assembly OOAA01 (sample SAMN06348180, study PRJEB24527) | human gut metagenome | biome: human gut; feature: ankylosing spondylitis patient; material: feces | host: Homo sapiens | place: China | collected 2015-10 | reverse complement strand
CCGCCTGTTCCGGAAAAGTTCCTATTTTCCGGGAAGCACCGGCGCGGCAGCCTTCAGCTGATGATGCGCCCCAGCGGCCGCGCCTTTATATGCACGAAGGCCGGAACCCGATGGTTCCGGCCTTTTGATGCGCCTGTATCGTCTTCAATGAACTCAGGATTCCGTTTCCGGTTCTACATACTTGGGGTTGTAATTGATGAGAATGCCGATGTCCTGCAGCTGCTTGACCTCGTCGGCGTTCACAGGATTGTCCCAGAGGTTCATCCGCACGAGCATGATGCACGATTCCAGCTTCGAGATCGATTTGATCCGGTTATAATCAGCGTCAATGAAGTTGACGGCGAGGTTCCCCTCTAATCCGGCCAGACTTTCGATCTGGTTGTGGCTGATGTCGACGTGCCAGAGCGGCGTATCCGCGTCGAACTGCGGAAGCTCCGTGATCTGGTTGCTGCTCACATTGAGGTCGACCAGCTGCTTGCAGCCGGACACGACGGAGATATCGGAAATGCTGTTGCCGCTGAGGTCGAGCGTTTCGAGCGCCGTGCAGCCGGCCAGCGCGGAAATGTCCGTGATCTGGTTGCCGGGCAGAACGAGCGTTTTGAGCTTCGTATGATCGGCAAGGCCCGCAATACGCGTGATCGCGCACTGCCCGGCGTAGAGCGTTTCCAGCTCCGTGCAGTTTTTGAGATTGTTGAGTGAGGTGACGGGATTGTTGGTCAGATTCAGCTCCCTGAGCGCCAGCAGCCCGGAAAGCGCCGTCAGATCGGAGACGGTGTTGTTGGACAGATCGAGCGTTTCCAGCTTCTGCAGGCTGATGAGCGCGTCGATCTCCGCCACGGCGCAGCCGGACAGATTCAGGCTCGTCAGCTCCGGCAGCGTCACGATGGTGTTCATCGCCGCAGTCGAGAGCGTGCAGCCGGACAGATCGAGCGACCGCAGCAGCGGCAGCCGGGACAGGACGGACAGATCGAGCGACGCGCCGTGGTGCAGGGACAAGGAGCGCAGGCCGGTGAAGTAGGAGAGATCGTCCAGCGAGGCGACCGTGTCGGGAAGGTCCAGCGCCTCGACGGCCCAGAGCTCGTCGGACATGATGGCGCTGCCCGCCGTCTTGCCCAGCAGCTCGCGCACATAGGCGTCAAGACCTGCGTCGGCGAGCTTGACTTCTTCCACAACGTTGCCGACGGTATAGCCCGCGTAGGCCGCGTCGCTTACAAGGCCGTTTTCCGCCACGCTCAGCGCGACGATGCGGCTTTCACCGGCTTCCAGCGAAATGGGGCCGGTATAGATGTCCTGCGCCGAGGCGGGGAAATCGCTGTTGCACACGGCGTAGACCGTGCCCGACGAGCCGGTAACGGTCACGTCGATGTATTCCGAGTAATTGCCGCTTTCCGGCTCGATGACGGGCGCGGCGGGGCGCAGCGCGTCGATCTGTGTGCGGACGGCGTCGTTTGTAATGCGGCTGAGCATTGTCTCCGCGTCGAGCAGCTTGTCCTGCTCCACATACGTTCCGGACAGCGCGACATAGAGGGAAACGGAATCCGGGATCTGTGTAATGGCGCTGACAAGGGTGTATTCGGCCTTTGTGTAGTTGCCGCTCTTTTTATAGGCGTCGGCCAGCCGGATGGCAAGCTCCGCGTCCTTCGGCGCGAAGCGCATAGCCGCTTTGTAGAACGCGACCGCGCGGGAATAGCGCCCGGCCTCATAGAAATGCTCACCCCAGTAGACGAAGATGCTTTCGGTCACATCGCGGCGTGCAATCAGGAAAAACCAGCACGCGCCGATGACGATGGCAAGGATCAGGATGATCGGGAGAATGATTTTCAAAGTGTGCTTCATATATAAGCTCCAATCCGTATGCAGCAGAAATTTCGAATGTTTTTATACATTATACGTCCCATCGGAATTCGTGTCAAGATTTGCGATTATGTCAATCAGAATACCGCCCATTCACGCGGCATAGACTTGTCCGAAAGGACGGTGCTTGAAATGTCGGTGATCACAAAGGCGGGGCTGTTGGCGCTGGCAGCGGTACTGCTGCTGCCGTCGGCGCAGACAACGCAGGCTGCGCAGCCGGAGCCATTGATCGTAATCGTGCAGAAGCGGCAGGACGCGCAGGAGCGGACGCTCCGCGTCCTGCGGGACGGAAGCGTGGAGGAGGCTGCACTGGATACCTATCTGGCGCAGGTCGTGCTGTCGGAAATGCCCGCCTCGTTTGCGCCGGAGGCACTCAAGGCGCAGGCGGTGGCCGCGCGCACGTTCGCCTGCCGGCAGACGGCGGGCGGCAAGCACGAAAACGCAGACGTGTGCGCGCAGAGCGCCTGCTGCCAGGCGTGCCTGACGGTCGAGGACCTGCGCGCGCGGTATGGAGACGGCTTTGAGGCTGCGTGGGACAAGGCGCTTGCCGCCGTGCGGGAAACGCAGAACGAGGTGCTGACATACGAGGGAGCGCTGATCGACGCGGTCTATTTTTCCTGCTCCGGCGGCTCGACGGAGGACGCGGCTGCTGTCTGGGGAACGGACGTGCCGTATCTGCGGGCGGTCGAAAGCCCCGGCGAGCAGGACGCGGCCAAATATGAAAGCCGGGTCTGTGTGACGGCGGAGACATTTGCCGAGACGCTCCGCGCGCTCGACGCGTCGGCGCAGCTTTCCGGCGACCCCAGCGGCTGGGTGCAGTCCGTCACGCGCACGCCGGGCGGCGGCGTCGACACGCTCACAGCGGGAGGCCGGCCGTTTTCCGGCGTTCAGCTGCGAAAGGCGTTCGGGCTGAACTCCACGCGCTTTACGCTTCTGTACGAGGATGGCGCATTCAGCTTTGACGTGCTCGGCTACGGCCACCGTGTCGGCATGAGCCAGTACGGCGCGGACGCCATCGCCCGCCTCGGCTTCGATTATAAGACCATCCTGCGGTTCTATTACCGCGGCGCGTCCATAGAAAGCATGCAGACGAACTTTAAGCGGCAGAGCCGCACTGGCAACGCTCCTTCGCCGCAAGCAGGTGAATCCGCATAAACGCAATATGTTCGGCCAGCAGCCTCGCGCTGCTGGCCGTTTTTGCGTATGAGGGGGCGCTAAGGAAGTAGGCTGAGGGAAGCCTTTCAGATATCAGCAGGTCGGCGCAGGCGCCTCCGCGCCGTACTGACGGGTGCAGAGGTTCCAGTATGCGCCTCGTTTCTCCATCAGGTGTTCGTGCGTACCGCGCTCGACGATCCGGCCATGCTGTAAAACGCAGATCTCCGCGCAGCTCCGCACGGCAGCGAGCCGGTGCGAGATCATGAGACAGGCCATATCACGGCTGAATGTGTGCAGGGCATCGCTGATCGCAGCCTCTGTCTGCGCGTCGAGACTGCTTGTTGCCTCGTCGAGGATCAGAAGCTGCGGCGCGCGCAGAAGCGCGCGGGCGATGGAGAGTCGCTGCCGCTGCCCACCGGACAGATTCGCGCCGTTTTCGTCGAGCGGCGTTTCATAGCCCAGCGGCAGCTGCTCGATGAAGTCCGCCGCCCGGCTGAGGCGGCAGACGCGGCAGAGCTCGTCGTCGGATACGCCGTCCAGACCCAGCGTCAGATTGTTCCGGATGGTATCGGCGAACAGGCAGGCGTCCTGCCCGACATAGGCGACGTTCCGCCTGAGCGCGGAAAGAGAAAACTGCGGCAGCGCCTCGCCGCCTGCCAGAATCGCGCCGTTTTCCGGCTCATAGAACCGCAGCAGCAGCCGCGCCAGCGTCGTTTTGCCGCTGCCGCTCTCGCCGACGACTGCAAGCGTCTGCCCGCGCCGGATATCCAGACAGATATGATCGAGCAGAAGTTCCCGCGTTCCGTACCGGAAGCAGACGTCCCGGAACGACCAGCATTCGACACGCGGCGGCAGCGCCTGCTGCGCGCCGGTGTCCTCGCAGTGCAGATCAAGGACGTCATTGAGCCGGTCTGCGGCGGCGATCGCGGCCTGGATCGCGGATTGCAGGCCGGTCAGATCCTTGACCGGCTCTGTAAAATATCCGAGCAGCGCGTAAAAGGTCATAAGCGACCCGACGCCGATTACGCCCTGCTCCGTCAGGGAAAAGCCGGCCCATAAAACGAGCAGCGTACCGAGCAGCTCGATCGCGCCGGAAAGAGAGTCCTGCGCCGCGCTGACCAGATTGTTCCGGAAAACCGCGCCGGAGAAAGCCTGCGCGCGATCTTCGGCGCGCGCGGCTGCCTGCGGCTCAGCGCAGGCGGCCTTGAGCGTTTCGGCGCCGTCGACGGTTTCCTTGAAATATGCCTGCATGCGCGCGTTGCTTGCCATCGCGGCCTGATTGCTCCTTGCAATCGGACGCCGGAAGCATAGCACGGCGACGGCATACGCGGCTGCCATCCCGGCGGCAAACCAGAAGAGCTTTGCGTTTACCGTGTACAGGGCGGCTCCGGCCATCAGAAAGGCTGCCGTATCGAGGATCAGCGTCAGCACCGCGGAGGAGATCGCCAGACGGATATTGGATGCGTCGGAAAGACGGGTCAGATATTCGCCGGTCTGCCGCATGGCGAGCGCCTGTATGGGAAGGCCGAGCAGGTGGTTATAATAGGTAAGCGTCAGCCGCAGATCGATCCGCTTTGCGGCCAGAGACAGCAGAAAGCTGCGCAGGAAGTGAAACAGCGCCTGCGCCGCATATAAAACTGCCAGACCCATAAACACAGCATGGATCGAACCGGCCCGCTGCAAAAGCGCGGCAAGCGTACCTCCGGCGACTTCTGCGTGTGAGGCTTCGGCCTCCGCGCCCGGCAGCACGTCGATCACAAGCTCAAAGACAAAGGTTCCGGCGACGCTGATGGCCGTGATGAGCAGGGACAAAAGAAGAACGCCTGCCAGCGCGCGGATATTTCCCTTCAAAAGTGCAAAAAAGCGCGCAAGGCTGCCCTTCGTTTCCGTTCCGGGGATAAAGGCGTCTGTTTTCTCCACCGCGAGAATGTGTCCCGTCCAGCCTGCGGCGAACGTGTCGGAGTGCAGCGTATATTTTCCCTTTCCGGGGTCTGCGATCCGCAGCCGGTTTCCGGAAAGGCCGTATACCACAACGTAATGGAGCATGTTGTCCTCTGTTACGATGTGCGCGATAAAGGGACAGCGGATCGTCCCGGCCCGCAGCTCCTGCAAAAGCCCCGGCAGATCGCCGGAGAGCGCCCGCGCCGCAAATCCGAGCTGCTCCGCGCCGCTGGCAAGGCCGTACAGGCTGGCGCCGCTGCGGTCTGTCCGGGTCAGCTCACAGAATCTGGACAGCGGCAGGCACTTGCCGTAATGTGCTACGAGCATTGCGAGGCATGCCGCGCCGCAGTCTCGTTCGTCATGCTGTAAAATCAGTTTCATAGATTCCTCAAACAGAAAACGGGTAAGGGCAAAAGCTGCTTTTTTGCCCTTACCCGCTTGTCATGTACCGATCAGATTATCAAGGTGCAAACTTCGTTCTCAGGCACCAGGAGCAGGTCTTGCAGTGCAGCCAGATCCGGAACCAGCCGCTCACCTTCAGACCGCAGCCCATTCTGAACGTCACGCCGCCGTTGACCGCGCGCATTTCATTGGAGTTCATTTCCTTCATCGATTTTCACCTCCCTCATGCAGATGTCCCGCAAAGGACGAAGCAACCGTCCGGACGCCCGGGCAGGCGGGGCGGTTTGCAGATATTGCATTTGCAGTGAACCGCTTCCATTCGCGAGTATACCCGATATATCGGGAATATTCAAGTGCTTTTTTCAAAAATATAATATTATATAACGCAATTTTTACGCGGGGAGGTGGTCCTATCATTGTTTATGACCCGCTTTGGCAGACCATGCGCCGCAAGGGGATCACGACCTACACGCTGATCAAGGACTACTCGTTCAGCAAGGGGACGCTTGACTCGCTCAAGCATAACCGCAATATCTCGACTGCAACGCTGAATGATTTGTGCCAGATCCTCGATTGCAGCGTGGAAGAAGTGCTCTGCTATATCCCGGCCGGTACGCCGGAGCCGGACGCGAAAAAGCGCCCGGACTGAGTCCGTGCGCAGCATCTTTGAATATGTTTTTCGGAAGCTCCCGCAGCGCTGGCTGCGGGAGCCTTTTGCGTCTATCCAACAGGCGTCCCGTACAGTATCGGCTGAACCTGTTCGCCGCGCAGCGCGGATTCGACGGTCTGCGGCAGCCTTGTGAAATCCGCGACGAGGGAGCGCGGCTTTTTGAACGCGCTGTCCTGTCCGAAGGGGACAAAATAATATCCGCGTCGGTTCAAAAGCGTGCCGAGATTTGCCGCGTTTCCGGCCAGAGCGTCGTTGGTCGACACGGCGACGATCACGGGACGCTCGTTGCGCAAATGTGCCTTTGCCGCCAGCGTGACCGGACCGTCGGCGATGCCTGCGGCCAGCTTTGCAAGCGTGTTGCCGGTGCACGGCATGATGACGAGCGCGTCCAGAAGCTTTTTCGGGCCGAACGGCTCTGCTTCTTTTATTGTATGGACGATCTCGCGTCCGCACAGCGTTTCCAGCCGCTCCCGGAACTGCGCCGCAGGCCCGAAGCGGCTGTCGGTTTCAAAGCTGGCCTGCGACATGATGGGTACCAGCTCATAAAGCTCCCGGTCCAGCGTCTCAAACGCGTCCAGAACGCGGGAAAACGTGCAGAATGAGCCGCACATGGCAAGCCCAAGCGTGCGTTTTTTCATGTTGCTTCCTCCAAATTCAGGTTACGGAATATGGCGCTTCGGATGATGGCGGCGGCAGCCTCCGGCGCGTATTTGCCCGGAAGACCACGCGCGGCGCAATACCCCGGAAGCGCCTGCGCCTCGGCGCAGAACCCGCCGGGCAGGCTGGCAAGCTCCAGCAGCACGCAGTCCCGGCGGATGCATGGCAGCTGCGCCGGGCCGATGATCGGTGCGGGAACGGTGTTGACGATCCCGTCGTACTGCGCGGGCGCGTCTGCCCAGCTTCCGGCCGTGACGCGGCGATAGCCGAGAATGCGCGCAAGCTCCAGAGCCTGCGCCTTCCGCGCCGAGACGGTCACGTCCGCGCCAAGCGCTTTCAGCTTGCGCGCCAGCAGCTTTCCGATGCGCCCAAAGCCGCAGAGCAGGACCCGGCTTCCGGCGAGCGGGCCGGGAAGCCGTTCCAGCAGCAGCGCAAGCGCTGCTTCGGCGGTCAGCTCCGCGTTTTGCAGCAGCAGCGCCTCGTCCTTCGCATAGTCATAAAATGAGATCCCGCGCGCCTGCAGGAGCGCCTCCGCCGGGTCAAGCATCCCGCCGCAGATGAGCGCGCCCGGCTCCGCCGCGTCCAGAATGTCCGCCAGCGGCACACCGCTGCCCTCTGCGCGGACGGCCCCGGCCCTGGCAAGCGCCGGCATCGGCAGGATCAGGATATTCGCATCCCGCATGCAGCCGGACAAGTCCGGCGCGCTGTCCTCCGCATCCGGCACGCGGTACGCGGAAGCCGGGAAGCCCAGCCCGCGCAGCTGCCGCAGCAGACACCGCTGCCGCAGATCGCCGCCAATGACGGCAAATGATCGCTTCAAATGCATCCCTTCTTTCCTGATATCCTATGCAGCACGCAGAAAAAAGGCCCCTGCCTTCGCGGCAGGGGCAAGCGTATGGACACGGCTTTTTCTATCTATAATAAGGATGTCTGGTCAGCCGATGAACCACTGGGTCCAGTACCCGTCGTCTTCGACGTGGCCGACACCGAGCGTTGTATAGTTCGCGGACAGGATGTTCGCGCGGTGGCCCTCGGAGTTCATCCAGGCGGCCACAACGGCTTCCGGCGTCGAATAGCCCATGGCGATGTTTTCACCCGCCGAGCGGTACGACACGCCGAACGAGCGCATCATGTCAAACGGGGAGCCATAGGTCGGGCTGGTGTGGGAGAAGTAGCCCTGATCGTGCATATCCTGCGATTTGACGCGGGCATAGCCGCAGAGCGTCTCGTCCAGCGTCAGGGCCGCGAGGCCGTATTTTGCGCGCTCTGCATTGACGAGCGCAGCGACCTGCTGCTCATAGCTGGATACGGATGCACCGCCGGACGGCTCAGAGGGCTGTTCCGGTTCAGACGGCTCCTCCGGCTCGGAGGGCTGCTCCGGCTCGGAGGGCTGCTCCGGCTCGGACGGCTGTTCCGGCTCCGACGGAGCGCCGGGCGTCTGATTGCCGCAGCCGATGCCGAAGCGGTCACAGAAGAACTGTTTCCAGCAGTCAGGCGGCCACGACCGGACCGCGCAGCGGTAAGCCGCCGCGCCTGCGGGGAGCGCTGCTGAAAAAACAAGGAGCAGCGCAAGGAGTAATGCGGGGATTTTTCTTTTCATGGTAATACCTCCTTCTTCTTCGTTTTACGCCCATTTTCGCAGGAAAACAAGCGGTAAATCCTTCCTCGCGGTTGGAAAAGCGCGCGAAGGGCTTGTGTTTTCAGGACTTTTTTGCTATACTGGATGCATCGCAGAAATGTTTACCAACGAGGTGACAAGCATGGAACAGCACGGTTTTATTCAAGATATGCTCGACGTCAAGGTCCTCATTTTGTTCGTCATGGCCAAGCTCTCCTATCCGGTGACGCTGCAGACGATCTACGAGCTGTGCTATCAGGACGATAAGCTCAGCTACTTCGACGTCAGCGTTGCCGTCCCCCAGATGGTACAGAGCGGCCATCTGCAGCAGCTGCCGGACGATACCTACGTCATCACCGACAAGGGGCGTGAGCACGAGGAGATCACCTGCGACGCCATTGCCTACCCGGTCATGCAGCGCGCGCTGATGGCGGTGCAGCGCTATAATACCCGCATCCAGCGCAAGGGACTGATCGAGACGAAGATCGAGCAGGAGGAAACGGGCGACTATCTCGCGCAGCTGTGCCTGCGCGACGATGCGGGCGTTCTCATGAAGCTGGAGCTTGCCGCGCCGACGCTTTCGCAGGCCCGCACGCTCGTGCGCGCGTATGAAAAACAGGCGGACGCGGTCTATCAGCAGCTTCTGTGCCAGCTGCTCGATGAAAAGGAGAGCGGCCATGCGGAGCTTTAAGGCTGCGCCGGAGGTGCTCAGCGCGTGGATGGACGAGCGGAAGCTGACGGCGGCGGAGCTGTCCCGGCAGACCGGCATCGACGCCGGGATCCTCCGCAAGATCATGACCGGCCGTGAAACGGCCGTCAGCACCCGGAACCTCATGACGCTTGCACGCTACTTCGGCCTGAGTATGCAGGAGCTGATCGATGCATTTTCCGGACAATAACGACAGGAGCGGCCACATCTGCGGCCGCTCCTGTCTGTTCACACAATGTTTACTGCGTCCGACCTGCGTCAAACTTGCAATTTGACGGAATCTGTGGTATACTATGGTCACAGGGAGAGATCCTTGGGAAGTATGGCATCACGAAAGGAGCGGTAACTATGAGATTTCAGTACACCGAAAAGAAGGTAACCCTGCCTGAGAACGTTCACAAGTACGCAGAAAAGAAAGTCATGAAGCTGGAACGTTTCTTCGGCACCGACGCCGACGCTCTTGTCACCTTCAGCGTTGAGAAGAACCGCAACAACGTCGAAATTACGGTTCACGCAGCGAACACCTACTTCCGCGCCAGTGAGAGCACGTCCGATATGTTCGCGTCGATCGACGCGGCCGTGGCGACCATCGAACGCCAGATCCGCAAGAATAAGACCCGTCTGGCCCGGCGCCTGCGTCAGGACGCGTTTGTCCGCACTCCGGACGAAACCTCGTTTGCACCAGAGGAACCCGAAGAGGGCACCTTCGAGCTTGTGAGAACCAAGAAGTTCAACATGAAGCCGATGACCCGCGAGGAGGCCATCCTCCAGATGAACCTGCTGGAGCATACGTTCTTCGCGTTCCGCGACGAGGACAACGACGGCGCGTTTGCAGTCGTGTACAAGAGAACCGACGGCGGCTACGGCCTGATTGAGGACGTGGCTTAAAGTACCGTGAAATACAGATGGACGCCCTCCGGGGCGTCCATTTTGCGCACTCCGGGCATAAGAAAAACAGAAGACGGCCTTCTATGGTGCTTATGGCTAAAACGACCAAAAACGCAGGGCATGTTTTTGTGCAGGATTTAATATAAGTTTTTGTTGACTTTTGCATCAGTTTTTGGTATCATAGCAAAGCGTTCTGAAGGGGCGCGGCAAATCGGACGGGGTTCAAGAAAAAGCTCGAAGAGATTCGAAAAAAGTTCTTGACAAACGGATGAAGATGTGCTAAACTAAATGAGTTCGCTGCTGAGCGAGAAATCGCGAAGCGACGAGCGGATCACAAAAAGTTCGAAAGAATTTGAAAAAAGTTCTTGACAAATGAAACTTGATGTGATACAATAAAAGCCCGCGAAACTGCGGAGTGCACCTTGTAAATTAAACAACGAGAAACATGAACAAACACCTTGGACAATTAAGGTTCTGAAAAAGAACCAAAAGAGTTGTTCAGTGAATGTCAGAAATGAGATTCTTTGAATAGCCAACGAAAATTCTTGAGTTAAGCTAAGAGCGAACGAAGAATGAAATTGATTTTAGAGCTTCGGCTTTAAGATACCATTTTATTGAGAGTTTGATCCTGGCTCAGGACGAACGCTGGCGGCGTGC
>OOAA01001657.1_pt1 | contig 10557 bp, 7 predicted proteins | sample 1671671 | NCBI WGS metagenome assembly OOAA01 (sample SAMN06348180, study PRJEB24527) | human gut metagenome | biome: human gut; feature: ankylosing spondylitis patient; material: feces | host: Homo sapiens | place: China | collected 2015-10 | reverse complement strand
GCTGGCTGATCTGTCCGGCAGAACCACGGGCTCCGGAATCCAACATCATATATACGGCATTGAAACCTTGGTCGGCTTCTTTCATGGTCTTCATCAAGACCTTGGAAAGGTCATTGTTGACGTGTGTCCAAGTATCGATGACCTGGTTATAACGTTCGTTGTCCGTGATGAAACCCATACCATAATCATTGGCAATGCGTTCCACTTCTTCGTTTCCGCGACGAACCAGTTCCTCTTTTTCTTCCGGAATGATAATATCACCCAAGTTGAAAGACAAACCGCCCACGTATGCCATACGATAACCCAGATTCTTGATACCGTCCAGGAATTCGCAGGCACGAGCCACACCTACCGTCTTGATCACGTCGGTGATGATGCCGCGCAAAGTCTTTTTGGAAATGATGTCGTTGAAATAACCGACTTCTTCCGGTATGATTTCGTTGACAATCACACGGCCTACGGACGTTTCCACCATCTTCTTTTCCAGCTCGCCATTCGCATTCAGGTCCTTTACCACAACTTTAATAGGCGCATGAATGTCTACACGCTTCTCATTGTAAGCAATGATAGCCTCTTCGGGACCATAGAATGTCAAACCTTCGCCCTTAGAACCTGGACGGAGCTTGGTAATATAGTACAAGCCCAACACCATATCCTGAGAAGGCACCGTAATCGGCGCGCCGTTTGCCGGATTCAGGATATTGTGAGACTGCAACATCAAAATCTGCGCTTCCAGAATCGCTTCGTTGCTCAAAGGCAAATGCACAGCCATCTGGTCACCGTCGAAGTCGGCATTGAACGCCGTACAAGCCAACGGATGCAACTGAATAGCCTTACCTTCTATCATCTTGGGTTGGAAAGCCTGGATACCCAAGCGGTGCAATGTCGGAGCACGGTTCAACAACACCGGATGTCCTTTCATCACGTATTCCAAAATATCCCAAATCACAGGCTCCTTGCGGTCTACAATCTTCTTGGCAGACTTCACGGTCTTCACGATACCGCGTTCTATGAGCTTACGGATGATGAACGGCTTATAAAGTTCTGCGGCCATCAATTTAGGCAGACCGCATTCTCCCATCTTCAACTCCGGTCCTACAACGATTACCGAACGGGCTGAATAGTCCACACGCTTACCCAACAGGTTCTGACGGAAACGGCCTTGCTTACCTTTCAACGAATCGGAAAGGGACTTCAAAGGACGGTTGGCATCCGTCTTTACCGCACTGGACTTGCGGGAGTTGTCGAACAAGCTGTCCACGGCCTCTTGCAACATACGTTTCTCATTACGCAAAATCACCTCGGGAGCTTTGATTTCAATCAGTCGCTTCAGACGGTTGTTACGAATAATGACACGACGATACAAGTCGTTCAAGTCGGAAGTGGCAAAACGGCCGCCATCCAACGGAACCAACGGACGCAGTTCGGGCGGAATCACCGGAAGGATTTTCATAATCATCCATTCGGGCTTATTGCGTCCCCGACTGGCACGGAAAGACTCAACCACCTGCAACCGCTTCAGGGCTTCGGTCTTACGCTGCTGGGCCGTATCGGCATTGGCACTGTCACGCAATTCGTATGACAATTTATCCAAATCCAAACGGAGCAAAAGGTCATAAATGGCCTCTGCACCCATCTTGGCTATGAACTTATTAGGATCCGAATCATCCAAATACTGGTTCTCTTTGGGAAGTTTCTCCAGATAATCCAAATATTCATCTTCGGTCAACAAGTCATTGGCTGCGATTCCTTCTTCGGCCAGCACGCCCGGCTGAATGACTATATAACGTTCGTAGTAAATGACTGCATCCAGCTTCTTTGTCGGTATTCCCAACAGATAACCGATTTTGTTCGGTAACGAACGAAAATACCAGATATGAGCCACAGGCACCACCAATGCAATGTGTCCTGAACGTTCGCGACGTACCTTCTTTTCTGTTACTTCCACGCCACAACGGTCGCAGACAATACCTTTATAACGAATCCGTTTATACTTTCCGCAATGGCATTCATAATCCTTCGTCGGACCAAAAATACGCTCGCAGAACAAACCGTCACGTTCGGGTTTATAGGTACGATAGTTAATGGTTTCGGGTTTCAAAACCTCACCATACGAATTTTCCAGGATTTCTTCGGGCGAAGCCAATCCGATGGTTATCTTCGTAAAGTTACTCTTTATTTTAGATTCTTTTCTAAAAGCCATATTCTGTTATTAATAAAAGAGTTCAACTGTTATTCAAGCGTAATGCTCAACCCCAAGCCTCTCAGCTCGTGGAGCAACACATTCAGTGATTCCGGAATACCCGGAGTTGGCATCGGCTCGCCCTTGACAATCGCTTCGTATGCTTTCGAACGGCCTACCACATCGTCCGACTTGATAGTCAAGATTTCCTGTAGCACATGAGATGCACCGAACGCCTCGATGGCCCAGACTTCCATTTCTCCGAAACGCTGACCACCGAACTGCGCCTTACCTCCGAGCGGCTGTTGGGTAATCAATGAATACGGACCGATGGAACGGGCGTGCATCTTGTCTTCTACCATGTGGCCTAACTTCAGCATATAAGCAATACCGACAGTGGCCAACTGGTCGAACTTCTCACCGGTCTCACCGTCATACAACTGCGTAGAGCAATAGCGCGGTAAACCGGCTTTATCCGTCCATTCACACAAGTCATCCAACGTAGCACCATCGAAAATCGGAGTAGCAAACTTCACTCCAAGTTCTTTTCCGGCAGCCCCTAAAACAGTCTCGAAAATCTGACCGATGTTCATACGAGAAGGCACACCCAACGGATTCAAAACGATATCGACCGGCGTTCCGTCAGCCAAGAACGGCATGTCTTCCTGACGTACGATTTTTGATACAATACCCTTGTTTCCGTGACGTCCGGCCATCTTGTCGCCGACACCGATCTTACGTTTCTTGGCGATATAAACCTTAGCCATCTGAATGATACCTGAAGGCAATTCATCACCAATCGTAATCGCAAACTTCTTACGTTTCAGTTCGGCATCAAGCAACTTGTATTTCTTCAGGAAGTTTATAATCAGTTGAGATATCAAACCGTTCAGATGCTCGTCGTCCGTCCAGCCACTTAACTGTATCGTCGTAAAATCGAGTCCTTCCAAAGCGGAAGCCGCAAACTTACGTCCCGAAGCAATCACATCGCTACCCATATAATCTTTCACGCCTTGTGAAACCTTGTCTTTCGTCAGCTCCAACAATTTGTCTATCAAGATGGCCTTCAAATCTTCAACCTTGCTGTTGAATTCCTCGTCTATTTTCGGAAGAATCAGTTTGTCCGCAGCCTTGGCAGCACGTGTCTTGATGGCACGGGAGAACAACTTCTTATCTATCACCACACCATTCAATGACGGAGAAGCTTTCAAAGAAGCATCCTTCACATCACCGGCTTTATCACCGAAAATGGCACGCAGCAGCTTCTCTTCGGGCGAAGGATCGCTCTCACCCTTCGGAGTAATCTTACCGATCATAATATCACCCGGCTGAATGCGGGCACCGATGCGGACAATACCATTCTCATCCAAATCTTTAGTAGCTTCTTCGCTTACATTCGGAATATCAGCCGTCAACTCTTCCACTCCACGTTTCGTTTCACGAACTTCCAACGAGAATTCTTCCACATGGATTGAGGTCAAAATATCTTCGCGTACCACGCGCTCGTTCAGCACAATGGCATCCTCATAGTTATAGCCTTTCCATGGCATGTAAGCCACCAAAAGGTTCTTACCCAAAGCCAATTCCCCTTGCTGGGTAGAATAACCTTCCGTCAAAATGTCCCCGGCTTTTACGCGTTGGCCTTTATCGCAGATAGGACGAAGGTCAATCGTCATATTCTGGTTTGTACGACGGAACTTCGGGATGCGGTATTCTTTCAACGCAGGCTCGAAACTTACGAACTCTTCTTCTTCCGTACGGTCGTACAAAATACGAATAGTCGTAGCGTCCACATATTCAATCACGCCATCACCCTCGGCCGTAATCATCGTACGGGAATCCTCACATACCTGTTTTTCTATACCGGTACCTACAATCGGAGATTCGCTACGCAACAAAGGCACGGCCTGGCGCATCATGTTTGAACCCATCAACGCACGGTGCGCGTCGTCATGCTCCAAGAACGGAATCAAAGATGCGGCAATAGAAGCAATCTGCTGCGGAGCCACGTCCATCAGATTCACATCAGAAGGGGGAACAACCGGATAATCGTCATCCTGACGACACTTTACTTTCTTACGGATAAACGTACCGTCATCATTCAACGGTGCATTACCCTGTCCAATAATCTTGCCTTCTTCCTCTTCTGCTGTCAAATATTCAATACCGGTTTCCAATGATAAATCAACCACTCCGTCTTGCACCTTACGGTAAGGGGTTTCAATGAAACCGAGGTCGTTAATCTTGGCATATACACACAAAGAAGAAATCAAACCGATGTTCGGTCCTTCAGGAGATTCGATAGGACACAAACGGCCATAGTGTGTATAGTGTACGTCACGCACTTCGAAACCTGCACGTTCACGAGACAAACCGCCAGGACCGAGGGCAGACAAACGACGTTTGTGCGTTACCTCTGCCAGAGGGTTGGTCTGGTCCATGAATTGCGAAAGGGCATTGGTTCCGAAGAAAGAATTAATCACGGAAGAAATGGTCTTCGCATTAATCAAGTCCGTCGGAGTAAAGACTTCGTTGTCACGTACATTCATACGTTCCCGAATCGTACGACTCATGCGAGCCAAACCAATAGCAAACTGATTGCTTAATTGTTCGCCTACAGTCCTTACACGACGGTTGCTCAAATGGTCGATGTCATCGACAAGTGCCTTTGAGTTTATCAACTCTATCAGATACTTGATAATCTCGATAATATCTTCTTTCGTCAATACGCGGACATCCATATCCGTAGAAAGATTCAGCTTTCTATTGATACGGTAGCGTCCCACTTCACCCAAATCATAACGTTTCTCTGAAAAGAACAAGTTATTGATGACCTCACGTGCACTGGCATCATCTGCAGGGTCGGCGTTACGCAACTGACGGTAAATGTATAATACAGCCTCCTTCTCAGAATTACTCGGATCCTTCTGAAGTGTATTGAAGATGATAGAATAATCAGACGTATTTATCTCTTCCTTATGCAACAACACACTTTGAACACCGCTATCCAAAATGATGCAAATATTGTCTTCGTCCAATATAGCTCCACGGTCTAAGATGACTTCATTACGCTCTATTGAAACCACCTCACCGGTGTCTTCATCCACGAAATCTTCAATCCAACTCTTCAGCACACGTGCAGCTAACTTCTTACCAATGTATTTCTTTAAATTGGTTTTCGTCGCTTTGACTTCTTCCGCCAAATTGAAAATCTCCAGAATATCCTTATCGTCCTCGAAACCTATGGCACGCAACAAAGTCGTAACAGGCAATTTCTTCTTACGGTCGATATACGCATACATGACATTATTGATGTCTGTAGCAAATTCAATCCATGAACCTTTGAATGGAATGATACGTGCCGAATATAGTTGCGTCCCATTCGCATGAATACTTGAACCGAAGAAAACACCCGGAGAACGATGTAATTGGGAAACTACAACTCGTTCAGCTCCGTTAATAATAAAAGTTCCATTATCGGTCATATAAGGAATAGGACCTAAGAACACATCCTGAATAACCGTATCAAAGTCTTCGTGATCCGGGTCGGTACAATACAACTTCAATTTGGCCTTGAGCGGCACACTATAGGTGAGCCCACGCTCTAAACACTCTTCAATTGTATAGCGCGGGGGATCAATATAATAATCAAGGAACTCCAAAACGAAGTTATTACGCGTATCGGCAATTGGGAAGTTCTCTGAGAAGACTTTATATAAGCCGTCGTTTTTACGTTTCTCAGGAGGAGTATCCAACTGCAGGAAGTCCTTAAACGACTTCAATTGCACATCAAGAAAATCCGGATAAGGCATCGGACTCTTAACTGTTGCAAAGTTAACTCTCTGATTTACAAGATTAGAAGACATCTATATTATTATTAGTTGAACTTGTTGATAGTTTTAGACACAAAAAGGTAAAGAACCCTCTACCAGAGGATTCTTTACCGACAAACCTGCTAATACAGGCTTTTAATTACTTCAACTCGATTTCAGCACCAGCTTCTTCGAGAGTCTTCTTCAAAGCTTCAGCATCAGCTTTCGGCATTCCTTCCTTCAATACGCTGGGAGCACCGTCAACCATTTCTTTTGCTTCTTTCAAGCCAAGGCCGCAAGCTTCTTTCACAGCCTTAACTACCTGCAACTTAGCTGCACCTGCACTCTTCAATACTACATCGAAAGAATCTTTTGCAGCAGCAGCTTCAGCGCCACCAGCAGCAGGACCAGCAGCAACAGCAACAGCTGCAGCAGCAGGTTCAATTCCGTACTCATCCTTCAGGATAGTTGCCAATTCATTAACTTCCTTAACTGTCAAATTTACCAATTCTTCAGCAATAGCTTTCAAATCTGCCATTTTTATTCTATTTTTTATTTGTTTGATACTAATTTAATTTATTCGGGTCTTTCACCGAGAGTCTTGAGAACTCCATGAATAGTGTTTCCACCTGATTGAAGAGCAGAAAGTACGTTCTTCGCCGGTGACTGCAACAAAGCCACAATCTCAGCAATAACTTCATCCTTGCTCTTGATAGCCGTAAGAGCTTCGAGTTGGTCTGCACCTACATAGAAACCTTCTTCTGCATAAGCCGCCTTCAATGCGGGCATTCCATCCTTAGCAAAATCTTTCAACAACTTTGCAGGGGCATTTGCCGTGTTTGCAAACAACACAGCAGTCGTACCCTTTAAGCAATCGTACAAAGGAGTATAATCTGTCTCAGCTGCTTCCAAAGCTTTGTGAAGTAGTGTGTTCTTCACAACTACCATTTTAATTTCAGACTGAAAACATTTTCTTCTCATCGCACTGGTTGTCGCAGCATTCAATCCCGTCACATCAACCAGATAGAAATGAGCATACTCATTCAAGACTTCGCCAAGCTGGGCTATAATATTACCTTTATCTTCCTTTCTCATGATTCAATTACTTTTTAAATTTCCTCAACAGCCTTCGGGTCAATCTTGATACCGCGGCTCATCGTACTTGAAAGATAAATACTCTTAATATAGGTACCCTTAGCGGCTGTAGGTTTCAACTTATTGATAGTTGAAATAAACTCTTTCGCATTCTGTGCAATTTGCTCAGCAGTAAAAGAAACCTTACCTATAGAAGTGTGTACAATACCTGATTTATCTACTTTAAAGTCAATCTTACCTTGTTTCACTTCTCTTACAGCCTTGGCCACATCCATAGTTACAGTACCACTCTTCGGGTTAGGCATCAATCCACGAGGACCGAGTACACGACCGAGGGCACCGATTTTTCCCATTATTGAAGGCATAGTGATAATGACATCCACGTCAGTCCAACCGCCTTTTATCTTCTCGATATATTCATCAAGACCTACATAGTCAGCGCCTGCTTCCTTAGCAGCAGCTTCAGCATCCGGAGTACACAAGCAAAGAACCCGCGTAACTTTACCCGTACCATTTGGCAGAGACACAACACCTCTCACCATCTGATTGGCTTTACGGGGATCCACACCTAAACGTACATCAATGTCTACGGAAGCATCAAACTTGGTTGTCGTAATATCCTTAACCAACTGAGAAGCTTCTTTCAAAGAGTATGCTTTCCCTGCTTCAATCTTGTCAGCGACCAACTTCTGATTTTTTGTCAGTTTACTCATTTTAATTGAAGATTTTAATTATTAACCCGGGAAGTCTCCTTTTACAGTGATACCCATACTTCTTGCTGTTCCTGCAACCAATTTCATCGCAGCTTCTATTGTAAAGCAATTCAAATCAGGCATTTTATCCTGAGCGATCGTACGCACTTGCTCCCAAGAGATTTCAGCAACCTTTTTACGGTTCGGCTCTGCAGAACCACCTTTTAACTTCGCAATCTCCATCAACTGTACTGCTACGGGAGGAGTCTTTACGATAAAGTCGTATGACTTATCAGTATAATAGGTGATTACCACCGGGAGCACCTTGCCGGCTTTCTCCTGCGTTCTGGCGTTGAATGCTTTACAGAAATCCATGATATTGATACCCTTGGAACCCAAAGCAGGACCTACTGGGGGTGATGGATTTGCAGCGCCTCCTTTAATCTGTAATTTGATTAATCCAGCAACTTCTTTAGCCATTTTTTTGTTATTTATTGAATTTGATATTCAAGAACAATACGCGTAACAAAACGCATCATTCTTTCTCTACTTGCATAAAACCTAATTCCAACGGCGTTTTACGACCGAAGATCTTGACCATTACTTTCAGTTTCTTCTTTTCGTTATTCACTTCTTCGATTACGGCAGAAAAACCACTAAAAGGTCCTTCTGTCACCTTAACCGTTTCCCCTTCAGCATAAGGTATCAACACTTCTTCCGGTACATCTTGCATTTCGTCAACAGCACCTAAAAGACGATTAACCTCAGACTGTCGCAACGGAGTAGGGTTACTATTAGATTCACCCAAAAAGCCCAATACGTTCGGCGTATTACGCAACAATACAGGTATCTCACCCACTAAAGCTGCTTCTACCAACACATAGCCCGGTAAATGATTACGCTCCTTAACGATACGTTTACCATTACGAACCTGAACTACTTTTTCTGTCGGTATCAACACCTGAGAGACGAATTTTCCAAAGTCACCTTTTTTAATTTCGGCATCAATGTACTCCTTCACCTTGCTTTCCTTTCCACTCACGGCACGCATAACGTACCATTTCATTTCAGTATCAGCCATCTCTCTACTTAATTAGGATAAATAACTTCCATTGCGCTTTGGAATACGAAGTCCATAGCGAAAACAACCAGTGCAATGAGTAGGGAAGCAGATAATACTACGACTGCACTGTTAGTAAGTTCTGAACGAGTTGGCCAAGTTGTTTTATGGACAAGCTCATCATAAGATTCCTTACAATATTTAAAGATCTTCTTAAACATATTCTTTATTATTAGCACGGGAGGAGAGGCTCGAACTCCCGACACCCGGTTTTGGAGACCGGTGCTCTACCAACTGAGCTACTCCCGTAAGTGGCTCTCCCCTAAGAGAGAGCCTATGATGACCTTAAATTAGTCAAAAACTTCAGTAATCTGACCAGAACCTACCGTACGTCCACCTTCGCGGATAGCGAAACGCAAACCTACGTTCAAGGCTACCGGATAAATCAAGTGTACTGTAATTTCTACATTATCACCCGGCATTACCATTTCAGTTCCTTCCGGCAAGTGAATTTCACCTGTACAGTCCATAGTACGCAGATAGAACTGAGGACGGTATTTGTTTCCGAACGGAGTGTGACGTCCACCTTCTTCTTTCTTCAAAACGTAGATAGAAGCCTTGAAACCAGAGTGAGGAGTAATAGAACCCGGATGAGTAATTACCATACCACGCTTGATTTCTGTTTTATCGATACCACGAAGCAACAAACCAACGTTATCACCAGCTTCACCTTCGTCCAACAACTTACGGAACATTTCTACACCGGTAATCACAGACTTCTTGTCTTCGCCCAAACCGAGGATCTGAACTTCATCACCTACTTTCACAACACCAGTCTCGATACGACCAGTTGCTACAGTACCACGACCAGTAATAGAGAATACGTCCTCAACCGGCATCAAGAAAGGCTTTTCAACGTCACGAACAGGCTCCTGAATCCAAGTATCACAAGCGTCCATAAGTTCCATTACCTTATCTTCCCATTCAGGTACACCATTCAAGGCACCCAAAGCAGAACCACGGATAATCGGAGTATCTTCTTCGAAGTCATAAGCTGCCAACAGCTCACGCATTTCCATCTCAACGAGCTCCAACATTTCTTCGTCGTCAACCATATCGCACTTGTTCAAGAATACGACCAAACGCGGAACGTTTACCTGACGAGCCAACAAGATGTGCTCACGAGTTTGAGGCATCGGACCATCAGTTGCAGCAACTACGATGATAGCACCATCCATCTGCGCAGCACCAGTTACCATGTTCTTTACATAGTCGGCGTGTCCCGGGCAGTCAACGTGTGCATAGTGACGGTTTGCAGTTTCATACTCAACGTGTGAAGTATTGATAGTAATACCACGCTCTTTTTCCTCGGGAGCGTTATCGATCTGATCGAACGATTTTACTTCTGACAAACCTTTCTTTGCCAATACTGTAGTAATAGCAGCAGTCAAAGTAGTCTTTCCGTGGTCTACGTGACCGATAGTACCAATGTTTACATGAGGTTTGGTACGCTCAAACTTCTCTTTAGCCATAGCTTTTTCCTTTTTATTTAATTAATGAATAATCTAATGCTCATCCGAGCTGTTACCGAGACTTGAACTCGGGACCTCTTCCTTACCAAGGAAGTGCTCTACCGCTGAGCTATAACAGCAAAAAGAAAAAAGAGCGGAAGACGGGACTCAAACCCGCGACCCTCAGCTTGGAAGGCTAATGCTC
>OOAA01001653.1_pt1 | contig 10575 bp, 9 predicted proteins | sample 1671671 | NCBI WGS metagenome assembly OOAA01 (sample SAMN06348180, study PRJEB24527) | human gut metagenome | biome: human gut; feature: ankylosing spondylitis patient; material: feces | host: Homo sapiens | place: China | collected 2015-10 | reverse complement strand
CCACATTCGGCATTTCCCGGAGCTATGTATCGCGTATTGAGAAGCGGGCATTGGAAAAGCTGCGGGCAGAACTGGAAAAGCCTGTGGGCAGCGGAGCCGGTCAATAGCAGGACCGCAGGCCAGTTTCGGAGACGCATCCGGAAAAATTGCGGACTTTCAGCAATCCATCAAAAATCTTTGCGGATATTTTATGCCTGTTTTCCAGTTTTTAACTTGTAAAACATGGAATTTTATGATATTTTGACAATACACACAAGATCATGCCCGCAGTGATATCTGCGGGCACATTCTTATTGGGAAGGAGTTGTGGGAACATGGAACAGCGCAGAACGGTGCTGCTGGCAGATACCAGCACGGAATTCCGCATTCTGCTGCGGGAAGCCATGGAAAAAACAGGAGAATTTTGGGTGGATGTAGCTCAAACCGGTGACGAAGTTCTGGAAAAAGTTCAGGAGCAGGAACCGGATATTCTGATCATGGATGTGATCCTGCCGGGGCTGGACGGTCTCAGCGCTCTGCGGGAGCTGCAGGAGCTTGGCAAGCCCTTTGTGGTGCTGTTGAACTCCGCCCAGCCCCAGGGCTCCCGGGCCCAGTCCATGGCGGCGGACATCGAGCGGCGGTATGACGTCCGCTGCCTGCCGGTGAACTGTCTGGAGCTGGGGGAGCAGGAGATCACGGAGCTGCTGCAGGGGCTGCTGTATGAATTCCCCCTGCGGGAGCTGGACCTGTTCCTGCCGGCCTGGGTGGAGGCTCTGCCGCCGGACCACCCCATCAAAACCGGCGTATACCAAGCGGTGCGCCGGGAGGCGGCGGACCTGGCCCATGTGCGGCAGCTGCGGGACTGCCTGTCCGCCCTGCAGGGGGAGGGGGATATCTCCGCCGCCTCCATCCGCAGCCTGAACCTGGGGATCGGCATTGCCGAGGCGGACCTGGACCTGCCCCGGAGCCTGTTTTACGACACCCTGAGCCGCCAGTCGGGCCTGTCCGTGACGGACGACGGAGACCTGATGCAGCTTCTGACCAGCCTGGCCGCCATCCGGAAGGAGTATGACCGACTGGCTCCCGCCATGCAGGCGGCGCTGGACACGGGCTACGGCATTGTGATGCCCAGCGTGGAGGAGCTGAACCTGGAGGACCCGGAGATCGTCCGCCAGGGCGGCCGCTACAGCGTGCGCATGAAGGCCAGCGCCCCCTCCATCCACATGATCCGGGCGGACATTGCCACCACGGTCTCGCCTATCGTGGGCAGCGAAAAGCAGTCCGAGGACATGGTGAACTATCTGCTCCAGGAGTTCGAGGGAGACACCGGCAAGCTCTGGCAGTCCAACATCTTTGGCCGCAGCTTCCACGAGATCGTGGGAGACGACCTGCAGGCAAAGCTCCGGCGGATGCCGCAGGACTCCCAGAAGAAGCTGCGGGAGGCCCTGGAGCGGATCATCAATGACGGCAGCGGCGGCCTGATCTGCATCATTCTGTGATTTTTCCCGGCAGGGACCGTTTTGCGGCGGTCTCTGCCGCATTTTATACGGAATATGTTGCATAAAATGCTTGTAAATTTGGGAAAAGTGTGCTAATATACTTAATTACTGAACAGCGGCGCAGTATCCTAGTCGGATCTGCCGTCTTGTAAGAAGGGCCTAAAAATCCTTTAAAGGGCACAACTGTGAAGCCTTTGGTGCCTGCTTCTTACGCCCAGTTTGGGGTGGGTGCTGAAGGGAGGCGAAAGCGAAAGCTGCGCCTGCGGACTCCGGGCGACCCCTAATGGCATGGGGGAACCGACCCTGTTTCTGCGGAGACTCGTTGCTGTGCCGGAGCGGACTCCCGGTTTCGGGTATCGACTTCGGTACGGGACGGGATATGAACCTGCATTGCGGTGCTACCCGGCCTTTGTGCCGCGAACGCTGTGTGCAGCGTAGCCTGCCTTGCGTGGGGAATTCGGATAGGAGAACAACGTACAGACTCCGGCCAAGAGCGAGGTACGATCGCTCCTTGAAATTTTTCCTGCAAAAGAGGATAAGAAACGGCGTGACTCCGGGGTGGAAATCACCTAGGCTGTCGCAAGGGCAGCGAAAGGGTTACAGTGCGGACTAAGTGGCAATCGGGTACCTCGTCTGGTAACAACGGGGTGCAGCGCCTAAGGGGGAACCGCCTCCATCGGCAACGAGAGGTGCGCTGCGGGGAAAGCCAACCCGACCTATGCCGCAGGATTACCTTTTGCTGCTGCCGCTGATTAGCATGATTATGAAATAACTGTGGAGAAGAAAGCCTTGGAAAACGAAGAAGACCGAAAGCAGAAGAAAACGGAAAAGACGCCCAGCCACGCGCGCTGGGTCATCCGTGTGTTCCTGATCGCCATGTCGCTCTCCGCCGCGATGAGCCTGTGTTCCGGCGCGGTACTTGAGGACGCGGGCTATGTGAGCGCAACACTGATTTTGCTGCTTTTTATCCTGTTGGGCATCATGTTCGACATTATCGGCGTCGCCGTGACGGCGGCGAATCCCAAGCCGTTCAATTCGATGGCCGCGCACCGTGTCAAGGGCGCGAAGGAGGCGCTGTACCTCATCCGCAACGCGGAAAAGGTCGCCTCGTTCTGCAACGATGTGGTCGGTGACATCTGCGGCATCGTCAGCGGCTCGACCGCGACGGTCATCGTCGTGCTGCTGCAAAACAGCTTCGGCTGGCGCAGTATCGTCGTATCCACCGTGGTCACGGCGCTCATTTCCGGATTGACGATCGGCGGCAAGGCCATCGGCAAAAAGGTCGCCATGAAAAAGAGCAAGGATGTCATCTACCTGACGGCGAAGGTGCTGTCGGTGCTGCATCTTGTCAGATAAAGAAGGAAACCGTATTGATTCTTGAAACCATCCATGATCCCCGGGACATCAAGGCCCTGAACGACTCGCAAACGCAGCTTTTATGTACGGAGCTGCGTGAATTTTTGCTGAAAAATGTGTCGAAAACGGGCGGGCATCTGGCCTCGAACCTCGGCGCGGTCGAGCTGACGGTGGCCATCCACCGCGTGTTCGACACGTCGCGAGACCGGCTGGTGTTCGACGTGGGGCATCAGTGCTACACCCATAAAATTTTGACCGGCCGGCGCGAGCAGTTTTCGTCTCTGCGCCAGTACGGCGGCCTCTCGGGCTTTCCCAAGCCGCGCGAGAGCGGGCATGACGCCTTTATCGCGGGACATGCCTCCAACTCCGTCTCCGTCGCGCTCGGCATGGCGCGGGCGCGGACGCTGCAGCATCAGGATTATTCCGTACTGGCGCTGATCGGCGACGGCGCGCTCTCCGGCGGCCTCGCCTATGAGGGACTCAACAATGCGGGTTCGTCCGGCGAGCCGCTCATCGTGATTCTGAACGACAACGGCATGTCGATCGACGGCAATGTCGGCGCGGTGAGCGAGCATCTGGGACTTTTGCGCTCGAAGCCTGCGTACTATGAATTCAAAAAAGCCTATCGTGATGCACTCGACCGCAACGCGGCGGGGCGCGCGCTGTATGAATTTAACCATCACCTGAAAACAAGCATCAAAAAGGCGCTGCTGCCGAATTCGACGATGTTCGAGGACATGGGCTTTACCTACCTCGGCCCTGTGAACGGACACGACGTGGGGCAGCTCACCAACACGCTCAAATGGGCGAAGGACCTGAACTGTCCGGTGCTGGTGCATGTGCATACGAAAAAAGGCAAGGGCTACCCGCCCGCCGAGCGCGAGCCGGAGCGCTATCACGGTGTCGGCAAATTTGACCCGCGGATGGGCGTGCCGCGCGAGCATAAGCGAGATTTTTCCGCGGTGTTCGGCGACGAACTCTGTAAGCTCGCAAAAAATGACGAAACGATCTGCGCTATCACCGCCGCAATGCGCGACGGTACTGGCCTGCACGATTTTTCCGAGCAGTATCCCGTGCGCTTTTTTGACGTCGGCATCGCCGAGGGACATGCCGTGGCGATGGCCGCGGGCATGGCCAAGCAGGGGCTCACGCCGGTTGTGGCGATCTATTCGAGCTTTTTGCAGCGCGCCTACGACCAGCTCATCCACGACACGGCGCTCTCCGACCTGCATGTTGTCTTCGCGGTCGACCGCGCGGGCATGGTCGGCGCGGACGGAGAGACGCATCACGGCATTTTCGATGCGACATTCCTCTCGGAAATTCCGAATATGACGGTGCTGTGTCCGTCGAACTTTGCAGAGCTGCGCACGATGCTTGACCGTGCGGTGAACGAGATCAAGGGCCCCGTCGCCATCCGCTATCCGCGCGGCGGCGAGGGAAATTATAAGGAAGACAGCGGGCGGCAGAACCTTGTCGTGCTGCGCGAGGGAGAGGACATCACCCTCTGCGCCTACGGCACGATGATCAACAATGTGCTCGACGCGGCGGAAATCCTGCACGAGCAGGGCATCGAGGCACGCGTTGTAAAGATCAACGCCATCTCGCCGCTCTATGACCGCGACATGCGCGAGGTCATCGGCAAAACAAAGGCGATGCTGGTCGCCGAGGAGTGCGCGGGCGTCGGCTGCATGGGCCAGCGCATGGCGGCCATTCTGGGCTGGAACAAAATTTCGCCCGAACGGCTGGAGCTGTGCAACCTCGGCAAGGCGTTTCCCGCGCAGGGAACAGTGGAGGAGCTGTACCGCGAGTTCGGGCTGGACGCGGAATCGCTGGCAAAAAAGGCTGCGGAGGTGCTGCGATGAGCAATAAAACAAGACTGGACGTGCTGCTCGTTGAACGCGGGCTGGAACAGAGCCGCCAGCGCGCGCAGGCGATGATCATGAGCGGGCTCGTCTTTGTGGACGGGCAGCGCGTGGATAAGGCGGGCACCGCCGTGCCGAACGACGCGCAGATCGAGGTGCGCGGCAACACGCTTCGATATGTGAGCCGCGGCGGCCTCAAGCTCGAAAAGGCGATGACGACGTTCGGCCTCAAGCTGGACGGCTGTATCTGCGCCGATATCGGCGCTTCGACCGGCGGCTTTACCGACTGTATGCTGCAAAACGGCGCGACAAAGGTCTACGCCGTCGACGTCGGCTATGGCCAGCTTGCGTGGAAAATTCGTTCCGACCCGCGCGTGGTCGTGATGGAGCGGACCAATATCCGCTATGTTACGCCGGAGGATCTCGGCGAGCCGCTCGACCTGTCCGTTGTGGACGTCTCGTTTATTTCCCTGAAAATCGTCCTTCCGGCCATTCAGAAGCTGCTCAAGCCCACCGGACAGGTGCTCTGCCTCATCAAGCCGCAGTTTGAGGCCGGAAAGGAAAACGTCGGCAAGAAGGGCGTCGTGCGCGACCCCGCCGTGCACGCGCAGGTGCTGCGCGACTTTACCGCGCTGGCCGCGTCGCTGAACCTTACCATCCGGAATCTGACGTTCTCTCCGGTCAAGGGGCCGGAGGGCAACATTGAATTTCTCGCGCATCTTTCCATGCAGCCTGGGCAGGAAACGCTTCCTGATATCGACACGCTCGTCGCGCAGGCGCATACAGCGCTGAAAGGGTAACATACGCTATGAAGATCGTCGTTTCGCCGAATCCCTACCGTGACAAACAATTCAAAAACGCCCGGCAGGCCTGCTCGATTTTAAGGGAAGCGGGCGCAGAGGTCGCGCTCTGCCTGCCGTTTGACGTGGATAAGACGTTTGAAATTCCGCATGATCTCCGCTTTCAGGACATTCAGAAAGAGATCAAGACGGCGGATATGCTGATCTGCTTCGGCGGCGACGGGACAATTTTGCACTCGTCCAAGATCGCGACGGAGCATAATCTCCCCATTTTTGGCGTCAATATCGGCACAATGGGGTTCATCGCGGAGTTGGAAGCGGGGGAGATCGAGCTGCTGCGGAAAATTCCGAAGGGCGATTATACCGTGGAGGAGCGCACGATGCTGGATGTCAGCGTCGGAAACGGCAGACAGACGCTTTTCCACGAAACGGCGCTCAATGACGCAGTCATCACCAAGGGCGCGATTGCCCGCGTGGTGCAGCTCGGCATCTACTGCGACGGCATAGAGGCAACCAGTTACTCAGGCGACGGCGTGATCCTCTGCACGCCGACCGGCTCGACCGCCTATTCCATGTCCGCAGGCGGGCCGATCGTGGAGCCGTCCGCGAAAAATTTCCTGATCACACCCATCTGTGCGCACGCCATGCTGGCAAAAAGCATCGTCGTCGCGCCCAGCCGTGTCGTGACGGTCAAGGTCGGCAAGATCGGGCGGCACAACGCGTTTTTGTCCGTTGACGGCGGCCGGGCCTTCCGCCTGAACACCGGCGACGAGATCACGGTTAAAAGCTCGCAGAAGGTCACACGGCTCGTGCGGCTGAAAAACACCAGCTTTTTTGAGATCCTGAACCGAAAATTCATTGAAAAAATGAGGTAAACACGTCTATGAAATCAAAACGCCAGGAAAAAATTCTGGAGCTTATCGCAGACCACAGCGTCCAGACGCAGGAGCAGCTGCTCGCTGAGCTGAACGAGGCCGGTTTCTCTACCACGCAGGCTACCATTTCCCGCGACATCAAGCAGCTGCGCATCATCAAGGAGCTTGGCCCAAACGGTGTTTACCGCTATGCGACCGCGCCCAAGCCTGCGGAGCATACCTTCTCCGCCAAGCTGAACCTGATCTTCCGGCAGTGCATCACGAGCGTGGACTATGCGCAGAACATGATCGTCGTCAAGACCATGCCCGGACTTGCAAACGGCGCCGCCTCCGCAATCGACAAGCTGAACATCCCGGAAATGCTCGGGACGCTTGCGGGCGACGATACGTGCTTCGTTGTGCTGAAGGACACGCAGGCCGCTGCCGAGCTCTGCGCCGAGATCCGGGAGCAGATCGAGCACTGAGGCCAGAACGGAACAGGAGGAAGACCGATGCTTTCTACCCTGCATATCGAAAATATTGCCGTGATCGAACAGGCAGAGATCGTCTTTGACAGTGGTTTCAACGTCCTCACCGGTGAGACAGGTGCGGGAAAATCCATCGTCATAGACGCGATCTCTGCCATTTTGGGTGAACGGGCCTCGCGCGAAATGATCCGTACCGGCGCGCAGAAGGCGTTTGTCAGCGCGATTTTCTCCGGCGTGCCGGAGCTGCCGTGGTTCGCCGAGAACCAGATCCCGTATGAGCCGGAGCTTGGCATTTCACGGGAGATCTTCGCCGACGGAAAAAACAGCTGCCGCGTCAGCGGCAAGCCCGTCACAGTCTCCACGCTTCGGAAGCTCGGCGTCCAGCTCATCCAGATCCATGGCCAGAACGATTCCCAGCAGCTGTTCGATGAGGCGACGCATATCGGCTATCTCGACCTGTATGCCCATGACGAAGCGCTGCTGGCGGATTACCGGCAGGCGTACGACAAGGTCAGCGTCGTGCAGCAGGAGATCCGCCGCCTGTCCATGGACGAATCGGAAAAGCTGCGTCTGGTCGAAACGCTGAAATTCCAGATCGATGAAATTGAACGCGCCGAGCTGCAGTCCGGAGAAGAAGACGAGCTGCTCGAACGCCGGAAGGTGCTCCAAAACGCTGAAAAGCTGACGGACGCGATGGAGGCGGCTGTTTCCGCGCTCTATGGGGATGAAACGTCGGACGGCGCGGCAGCCATGATCGCAAACGCCGCGCAAGCGCTGGAACGGGTCAGCCGCGTGTCAGATGAAATGCGGCAGCTCAGCGGAAAGCTGAACGACCTCATGTATACCGCGCAGGATATTGCCGACGAGCTGCGGGACAAGAAGGACGATCTAACCTATTCTGCCGATGAGCTTGAGCAGATCGAAGAGCGCCTTGATACGCTCCACAAGCTCAAGCGCAAATACGGCGGCAGCGTCGAGGATGTGATCGCGTTCTGTGAAAAGGCGAAGCGGCAGCTCGACGAAGTCGAATTCGCGTCCGACCGCATCGAGCAGCTCCAGAAAAAGCTGTCCGCACTGCAAACAGCCATGCAGGAAAAGGGCATGACACTCTCTGCCGCGCGGAAAATGGCGGCAGAAAAATTACAGGCGGCAATTTCTTCCGAGCTGATGCAGCTGGATATGCCGAAAATTCAGTTTGTCTGCGAGTTTTCCGCGCAGCAGCCGCAGGAAAACGGCCTCGACGCCGTCCGTTTCCTGATGTCTGCCAACGTCGGCGAATCGCTGCGTCCGCTGTCCAAGGTCGCCTCCGGCGGTGAGCTGGCGCGTATTATGCTTGCCATGAAAAACGTGCTGGCGGCGGAGGATTCCGTCGGGACCATGATCTTCGACGAGGTCGATGCGGGCGTCAGCGGCCGCGCCGCGCAGAAGGTCGCGTATAAGCTCTGGACAGTCGCAAAGGGCCGTCAGGTCCTGTGCGTGACACATCTGCCGCAGATCGCTGCCATGGCCGACACGGAATTCACGGTCGAAAAACGGGTGGAAAACGGCAGAACGTATACAAGCGTTCTGCGCTTGGATATTGCCGGACGGCGGCAGGAGCTTGCACGCCTGATCGGCGGCAGCATGATCACCGAAACAACGCTTGCCGGTGCAGCAGAGCTGCTGCGTCTGGCGGAACAGACAAAGAAGGGAGCTTCACATGAAAGTACGTAACATCCTGTTTCTGGTCCTTGCGTCGCTGCTGCTCTGCACGGCAGTCAGCGCGGCGGAATACACCGACGTATCCGACACGCATTGGGCATATAAGCAGATCGATTATCTCAGCGCAGAGATCACCGGCTATCCGGACGGCTCCTACAAGCCGGAAAAGAGCGTTTCGCGCGCGGAATTCCTCACGTTGTTCGCCCGCATTGCCTTTCCGGACGAGTGGAAGCGTGTGGAGGGAGAAGAATGGTGGAAATCGGCCTATGAGGTCTGCACCGCGCACGATCTTCTGAACAATATCACTGCCAGCCGCTCTGAGGCCATGCCGCGCGGCGAAATTTCCGCGCTTCTCGAACGGTTCTGCTCCGGCTGGGGCGGCGTGCATGAACGCGCAGACGCTGCGGAACAGTATGTTATCAACTGGAAGGAGCAGCGCATGGAGTTCCCGGAGTGGCAGCCGCTGTTTCCAGATGCTGCGGAGTATTGGAGCAGCGTGCTCATCAGTGCCAATCAGGGGCTTCTGACCGGCTATCCGGATGGAAGCTTCAAGCCCGGCAAGGGCGTGACCCGGGCGGAGGCTGCGGCCATCCTTGCCCGTCTTAAAGCGCAGCTGGTGCTCCGTGAAAAGAAGGGCTGTGAATACGTCTGCACAGTCGGGGAGTATTGGCTGATGCAGTACTCAGACTCCGGCTCCGTCGGCCTTGCGCTGTATGAGCCGCTTACCGGCAAGCTGGTTCAGACGGTCGGCCTTTGGAAAGCTGCGCAGGGAGTCAGCGGGTATGCCGCGTTCGACCGCCTGCTGAGCGGATCCGACGGTATATATGTCTGGGGACGCGCGGGCCTTTATAAGCGCAGCGGCAATACGCTCGAGCAGATCGTGGCCGAGCCTGTGCTTGATTTCTGCTGGTATGGCGACAATACGCTCTATTACCTGAGCTGGGACGATACCAAGCAGATACCGGCATATTATTGCTCGGCCGCATATTTCCCCTGCGCCTCAAGCGTGATGAAGCTGGAAAACCCGGGACAGAATGCCGTGCGCACCATCCTTGCCGAGCGCGACGAGAGCAGTCCAATGCAGAATCTGACCGATATCTATGTGGAATATGGAACGCTGTATGTCGCGGGTTCGTATTGCATGGGCATTGGGGATCTGCACGCCGCGCTCTACGAGGTCAAAGACGGCAAGCTCACCGCACTGTTTGGCGAATACTGATTGACAAACCGAAAAAAATACGGTATACTGCATTTGTAATAAGATCACAGTGACGAAGGGAAGAAGTACCCTGATACCCCGTCTACAGAGAGCTTTCGGTCGGTGCAAGAAAGCAGACGGCGTCAGGCGAATACATCCCGGAGCTGCCCTCTGAAACGCGTTTTCGCGCAGTAGGGGTGTGTCGGGTGCGCCCGTTATCGCGCAGGGGCGTGTCTGCGCTCCGTAAGGCCGCTTCCGCAAGGAACCGGCAAACCAGAGGTGGTACCGCGTAACAACGCCCTCTGTCCGTGATTTCGGACAGAGGGCTTTTTGCTGCAAAAGGGGGAGCTGCGATGAAGACATGTCTTGGCTGCGGCGGAAGGATGCAGAGCATCGGAAGTTTTCCGCTGCAAAAGGGGAGAGCCGGTGCGTTTCTGGGTGTCTGGAACAATGTGCTCGAGGGCGCGCTGGACGTCAGCGCATTTTGCTGTGAAAACTGCCGGAGACTCGAGTTTTATTTGACAGACGAGGAAAACGGCCCCTCTGAGCAGGACCGCATCGCGCAGGCGGAGTGCCCGTTCTGCTATACGATGCACGACCTCGACGACGCGGTCTGCCCGCACTGCGGCAGGCGGCTGATGGACTGACAAAGGAAAAAATATCATAACAAGGAGAACAACAACATGGGTATTTACGAAGAACTGCAGGCGCGCGGCCTCATTGCACAGGTCACGAACGAGCCGGAGATCCGCGAGATGGTCAATAACGGCAAGGCAAAGTTCTATATTGGCTTTGACTGCACGGCAGACTCTCTGACGGCGGGCCATTTCATGGCCCT
>OOAA01001647.1_pt1 | contig 10590 bp, 7 predicted proteins | sample 1671671 | NCBI WGS metagenome assembly OOAA01 (sample SAMN06348180, study PRJEB24527) | human gut metagenome | biome: human gut; feature: ankylosing spondylitis patient; material: feces | host: Homo sapiens | place: China | collected 2015-10 | reverse complement strand
ACATGGCTAAACGAGCTGGCATTACAAAGGTTCTCGGATTTCACACAAGTCGGCATACTTTTGGAACATTGGCTATCCTCGCAGGATGTGACATTTTGACTGTGAGCAAACTATTGGGTCATAAAAGTGTTAAGACAACACAGATATATGCTTCCGTAGCCATGCAGATGAGAGCGGATGCCGTCAGGCGAGTGGAAAAAGTATTTGGAAATTAGGGAAGAAAAGGAAGGGAGTAAGGAGGATAAAATCTCTTTATTCCCTTATTTCGTTCTGATTTAGCTACAAAACCACAAAAACACTCGTATAGTCACTAAATATAGCATAAAACAAGCGGTTTGATGAAATAAAAGTACTACATTTGCGTTATTATAGGAAATAAAGGTTTGAAAAATGAAGCTGAACAGAATAAAACTGGTTCTGGTTGAGAAAGAAGTCTCCCAAACCGAATTGGCAAAGAAACTCGGAAAAAGTTTCAGCACCATAAATGCCTATTGCAGCAACCGCAAACAGCCATCATTGGAATTGCTGAATGATATAGCCGATATTCTCTCTGTCAGTATGAAAGACCTCATAGTGGATAAATAAAATCGTATGACTATGGCAAAAGATGCAAAATCAGCGTTCTGCGAGGACAGCAGGGTGAAGTTCCCCACACTCATGCACCTAATGTGTATGGGTTTCAAGTATGTTTCCTTGAAAGGACTGAAAACAAAATATGTGGAGGCTCCTAAAACGGAGTTTGACCCACTAACGAATATTTTGACGGATTATTTTACAGATGCTTACTGCACCCTCAATCCTAAGGCGGAGAAAAAGGATGCAGAGGATATGCTTGTCAAAATACAAAAGTCATTGCAGAATGACGATTTGGGCAGACAGTTCTACAATGAAATACTGTTGAACACTGGAGAAAGGATTATAGATTTGTCCTCTCCTGTAAATTTCTATAAGAACAACACTTTTCAGGTTGCCACAGAAATGACTTGTGGCAGCAAGGACAGCGACAACTACCGTCCCGACATAACGATTTTTGTAAACGGTTTGCCATTGGCTTTCATTGAGGTAAAGAAAGAGAATAACCATAAAGGCATACAAGCGGAAACAGACCGCATGAAACAACGTTTTGTCAATCCACAATACCGTCGTTTCTTGAATATCACACAGATAATGGTGTTCAGTAACGATATGGAATATGACAATAATGAGGTTACGCCAACTATCGGTGCTTTCTATGCCACTATCGGAAAGAAGAATACAAAGTACAACTGTTTCCGTGAGGAGGGACAGGATAGTTTCCCTACTGCACGGCATATTCACCAAGTAACGCCCGAAGAGGAAGAAGTCCTTTTGCGTGACAACAATGTGCCACAATATAAGAACAGCAGTGAATACAAGACTAACTGTCTGGCAAATACTCCAACCAAGCGTATTTGTGACAGTCTGTTTTCTTTCAATCGTTTCCATTTTCTTTTGAAATATGGCATCGCATACGTTGACTATCCCAACGGGCTGCAAAAGCACATCATGCGCTATCCACAGTTGTTCGCCACAAAAGCTATAGAGCGGCATTTGGAGACTGGCAAAAACAAAGGTATCATTTGGCACACGCAAGGTAGCGGAAAGACTGCCTTATCATTCTATAATGTGAAATACCTGACGGATTATTATTCTGCAAAAGGGATTGTTCCGCAGTTCTTCTTTATCGTTGACCGCTTGGACTTGATGATACAAGCCCAAAGGGAGTTTTCGTATCGTGGTCTGAAAGTCAATTCCGTGCAGGATAAAGGGGCTTTTGCAAGTATAATAAGCAGCGGTTTGACCACTCAGAACAGAGAGGGTAAGCCTGAGATAACCGTAGTGAACATACAAAAGTTCTCTAACGATTCAAAGGCTTTGGCAAAGAATGCCTACAATGTACCTGTGCAGCGCATCTATTTCATAGACGAGGCACACCGCAATTACAGTCCAGACGGCAGTTTCCTTAAAAATCTCATATCCAGTGATACGAATGCCGTCAAGATAGCCTTAACAGGCACACCAATCATCAGTAAGGAGTATAACACCAAAGATATTTTCGGTGATTACATACACACCTATTTCTATAATGCGTCCATTGCTGACGGTTATACACGCCGACTGATACGTGAAGATATAGGCTCAAACTATAAAATCAAGTTGAAAGAGGCTTTGAACAGCATCCGTGTAAAGGTACACAGCGTAAAGGAAAGCGATGTGTATGCCCACCATGTGTATGTGCAACCGCTTCTTGATTATATCATAGAAGACTTGCGCACATTCCGCCAAAAGAACGAAGACAACACGTTGGGCGGTATGGTTGTGTGCAACAGCAAGGAACAGGCACAACTCATGTACCGACTATTCCTTGAAAAGTATGCCGATGAAAGCGAACTTGACAACGAAACGGACGAGGACGGTTCAATCGTGTACAAAAGTATCAGTGCTGGCGAAATGGAAGTCAAGAAAAAGCCTTGCAAGAAAGGTTGCTATCGTGCAGCACTTATTACATACGACAGTTTCGACAAGGAAACTCGTGCCAAGTGGATAGAACTGTTCAAGGATGGCAAAATTGACTTGCTTATTGTGTTCCAGATGCTCCAGACAGGCTTTGATGCTCCACGTTTGAAGAAATTGTATCTGCACCGTATGGTCAAGGAGCATAACTTGCTCCAGACATTGACACGTGTAAACCGCCCATACAAGGACATGAAGTATGGTTATGTGGTGGACTTCGCCAACATTGAGGAGGAATACAGCAAGACAAACAAGGAGTATCAAGAAGAACTTGAACATGAGGTTGGCAAAGACAATATACAGAACACCGATCGCTTGTTGGTGTCAATGGATGAAGCCAAGAAAAGGGTTGATGAAGCCAAGAAAGTGCTTGACAACTATGAACTGGGCAATCCCGAAATCTTCTCTCGCCAACTCAATTTGGAAGATGACAGAAATGTTGTCCGCACAGTCCTCAACTCTCTTGAAGATATGCGGAGTTTGCAGAACATGCTTACTTCGCAAGGTTCTAACGCTGACGAGGTTGTGGAAATCAGCGACATTCACAACTTGATAAAGGCAGCGAAGAACCGTCTTGACCTGTTGGGCTTCATAGACAATTCCGACGAGAACGCCAATGCAAAGCAACTGCTCAATATGGCATTGGAAAACATTGAGTTTTCTTTTGAAAAGCGTGGCGAAGGTGAGTTGGAGATACAAGAACAATACAAGCAGAGCGTGGAACACGCCAGACAGCAACTGAAAGCGTGTGTTGATACCGATGACCCAGAATATCGCTCTATCTTGGAAGAGTTCCTGCGCCTGTTCCGTAAAAAGGAAATGGAGTCACAGGAGGAGTTTAATATGCACAAAAAGGTACAGAACGTGAATGACATTCTGCGCCGCATCAAGAAACTGAATGAACGTGACGCTTTGGAAGCCATCAAGTACAATGGTGATACCAAGTTTGTGCGTGTGGAGAAACGCCTGAAAGAGAAAGACAAGGAAGAAACCGAACGCAAGGTTACGCCACGCAACTACGCATGGACGGAGGAAAAGGAGAAAATGACCATCATTCTGCTTGCCATCAAGGAAGATGTGGACGATGTGTATTTCCATAACCAATCCATCTTGGAAGTTCCAGAGTATTTCAAGAAGAACATCCTTACTTATGTCACACGCCATTTCAAGGAAGAAGCGGTAAAGACCGACCGTGAGGTGCGCAAGTATGTGAGTGAGATAATAAACAGAGAATATCAAATAGCAAGATAACAAACGAATGAAGAATATAGAAGAAATAAAAAATCAGACCTATGCGCTGATTGATGACTTGAAAAAGACTACCACAGAGAACGGACTCGCTGGTAGCGGTAACGAATATGTGGTTATTGTGGAGATTTTCCTCTACAAGTTCCTTAATGACAAGTTTATCTATGAGGCTAAAAAAGAAAATCCAGGACTGGCTAATGCCGAGGATTTCTTTGCAGCTATTGATGCCATGTCGGAAGATGATTATGAGGAGATGTGCGATTCCATGCTCGACACAATCATCTTGAAAAAGGAACATCTTATTCCGTTCCTTGCCAAGCGACAGAACGAGGATAAGTTTGCCGAGTTGTTCGATTCTACATTGGAGAGTATAGCAAGCGAAAACTCTGACATCTTCTATATCCTCAATGAGGACGAGACCAGAGTTTCCATTATGAAGCCTATATCTGATGTGGTTTCTGGTGGAACGAACAAGAAGAATGCCTTTTGCCGTTCGCTGATTGGTGATGTGGCAAGTTTCTCGTTTGAGAATGCCTTTGAAGCTGGCTATGATTTCTTCTCCACGATATTTGAATACCTTATAAAAGATTACAATGCCAATGGTGGTGGCAACTATGCCGAATACTACACGCCTCACGCTATTGCAGCTATCATGGCTCAACTGCTTGTTGATCCGTTGGAAGATGTAAGGAGCGTGACTTGCTACGACCCATCGGCAGGTACAGGAACACTTGTTATCGCCTTGGCTCATGCCATCGGTGAACAAAACTGCACAGTTTATACACAGGACATCAGCGATAAGTCCTCAACAATGATGATGTTGAACCTTATCCTTAACAGCATGAGCCATTCTCTGACCCATGTCATACAGGGTAACACGCTAAAGCATCCGTTCCACAAGAATGAGGACGGCTCATTGCGCAAGTTCAACTATATTGTCAGCAATCCGCCTTTCAAGTTGGACTTCTCCGACTACCACAACGACTTGAAGACAGACAGTTACAAGGGACGTTTCTTTGCCGGTATACCAAACATTCCGTCTAAGAACAAGAAGGGCATGGAGATTTACCTTTGCTTCTTCCAACATTTGCTTTACAGTCTGAAAGAAGACGGTAAGGCGGCTATAGTCGTGCCTACGGGTTTCATCACGGCTAAAAGTGGTATCGCTTTCAAGATACGTAAGCACTTGGTCGATGGCGAGAAGTCCATTCTGCGTGGTGTGGTAAGTATGCCAAGTAATATCTTTGCAAATACAGGCACCAATGTAAGTGTGGTGTTCATCGACAAATCTGGCGTAGATAAACCAGTACTCATTGATGCAAGCAAACTTGGTGAGACAATCAAAGAGAATGGAAACCAAAAGACAAAACTGCGCACAGAGGAGATACAGCAGATTGTCAACACATTCCGCAACAAGGAAGTGGTTGAAGACTTCTCAGTCACTCCAACTTTTGATGAGATAAAGGAGAAGGGCTACAGTTTCTCCGCTGGTCAGTATTTCGACATCAAGATTGACTATGTGGATATTACGGAAGATGAGTTCAACCGTCGTATGGATAATTTCAAGACCACGCTAAGACAGCAATTCAGCGAGAGTCACCGTTTAGAAGAAGAGATTATGAAGCAGTTGGATTGTATCGGTTTCAATGAAAATGTTGGAAAGGAATAACAGGATGAACGAAATAACAAAAGACAGCAATACATTGTTGCCTACAGGCTATGTTCAATGGCGTAAAAACATTGAGCATCTAATTGACACTGCAAAGTTGAAAACAGCTATTAGTGTCAATATGGGTACTTTGTCGCTATATTGGAATATCGGGAAAAGCATATTGCAGAAACAGGAACAGGAAGGTTGGGGTAAACAGGTCATAGAACAACTGTCAAAGGATTTAATCTCTCGTTATCCAGATGACCGTGGATATTCCAAACGCAACCTTGGCTATATGAAGAGTTTCGCCATGCAATATCCTGATTTTCCATTTTTGCAAGTGCCACTTGCAAAATTAAAAGAACTGCCAATTTTGCAAGCGACACTTGCAAAATTAGAGGGTGAAGGTAAGGATTTTGTGCAAGTACCGCTTGCACAAATATCTTGGTATCATCATATCTCATTGCTACCCAAGGTGAAAGATGAAGCACAACGTGCCTACTATATAACGGAAACAGCCCAAAATGGGTGGAGTCGTGATGTGATGCTCCTTCAGATAGACAATGGGTATATCCATGCAAAAGGTCATGCCATCAACAACTTTGAGCAGACATTGCCACCCCCTCAGTCAGACTTGGCTCGCTACATATTCAAAGACCCTTACAACTTTTCATTCATTGGAACGGTTGCATTGCAAAACGAACTGGATATAGAAAAGTCTTTGACAAGCAAGATTACCGATTTTCTCCTTGAAATGGGACGTGGTTTTGCTTATATAGGCAGACAATACCATATTTCGGTTGACGGTGATGATTACTATATCGACTTATTGATGTATCACCTCAAATTGCATTGCTATGTTGTAGTGGAATTGAAAGCTGTGGAGTTCAAGCCAGAGTTTGTAAGCAAACTAAACTTCTACATTTCGGCTGTTGACGATTTGGTAAAGTCGCCAGAAGACAAACCTACCATAGGCTTGCTTCTTTGCCGAACCAAGAGCAACAAGAAAGCTGAGTTTTCACTTCGTGGCATTACCCAACCAATGGGTATTGCACAATATGAAACGGAAAAACTCTTTGCTGATGTAGCATCGGCATTGCCGCAGATTGAGGAAATAGAAAAGTCTTTAGAAAAATCCCATGATGAACATCAAGATGATGTGTGACAAAGTGGATAATTCAAAATACAACAACTATGAAAGTATTGAAAATTAAGGATATAGTTCGTACTATTTCAATAACACATAAATTTGATAAGGACAAATTAATTGCTATCAACACCTCAGATGTTGAGAATGGAATTATGCACGATGGTACGCTAACTGCCATAGAAGACTTGAAGGGACAGTTTAAGAAGACTGTCCAAAAAGGGGATATTCTATTCAGTGAAATTCGACCTGCAAATAGAAGGTTCGCATTAGTGACAAAGGATGATTGTGCAGATTATGTAGTTTCAACCAAATTAATGGTTCTGAGGAAATATAACAATGAAGTTGACCTAAGATATTTCTATTATTGTTTAACCAATCAGCCTTTCTTGGATATGCTCCAAAGAAAGGCTGAAAATAGAATTGGGTCTTTCCCTCAAATAACGTTTGATTTGCTATCTGAGTATGCTTTTCCCGTACCATCATTATCAGAGCAAGAGAAAATAGCCAACATAATATTCTCTCTTGACCATAAAATTGAACTCAACAAGCAGATAAATGATAATTTACCGTGGCTTGACCATTCATTAAGAGGGGCAAGAGTTCGTCGCGTTGCTTAGTTAAAGTCATAATTTCTTGGTTATTTTTGACTATTTCGTCAAAAATTGGGCAAAGCTTTTCTTCTAACTTGTTAGCTATCTCTACATTTGGTGGAAGGGCGATAGTGCTTTGCCTTAAATGATCTTGCGTTATATGTCCCATTGTTGTCTTTCTTGCCTCTGCCATTTGCTTGAATACACCAACATAATGTATTAGCTGGTAGAAATAGAAAGAGCGTGGATAACCATTCTTTGATGTAACCTTGAATATATGTTGGTTCAATCCGCCATTGCCATAAGCCCACAGCATTACTTCCAAAGAAGCAGACCATGAGAACAAAACATCACCATCAAAAACCTTTACATCATCGGGAATATCAGCCTTAACCCATTCCGTGTCAGCAGATAAACCGTCGTGCATTTCTTTAATTTTTATAACAGGTAATTTGTTATTATCTGTTGGGCGGTATTTCTGACACGCCAAGCCGTTTGTGTATTCTGCAATATCCAACAACGTACCACAATGCCATCCTTGTGGTATCTCACGCTTCAACTTCTCATTCCACACCATAGCTCCGCCACTTGACTTGTATGGCTTGCCCTCCTCATTCGGGAAGTCAAACTGCACAAACCAATAGTCGTAGAGCTGTTTTGCCATTGCCTCTAAATTATCATTTATCCGACGATTGATAGCAATTTTATTGTCTATATCAGTGAGAATACGCCCTATATTCTTCTGAGTATAAAAATCTGGCACCCAAACGGTACAGTCTTTGATTTTTTCGGGAGAAGTATGGCGTATTTTCGTTTGTTGGGCAGCAGCACTTAATTGTTGTCTCACAATAGACGAAGAAATTAAATAGTAGCAAAAATTAGGGTCAAGAAGTCCCTCTTTGCATCTTACAAGGGCTACATCTTGACTTTGAATATACTTGCCACTTTCGGGAATACGTGCAGTTGTTCCCAACAATCCAAGCGATTGCTCTGTAAGAGGTGTGATAATGTCACCTTTGTTAAGTATAAACTCGTCACGAACTGTACCAGTAAAATACAAATCCGTCTTGGAAGTGTTTTCTTTGAATCCACCTCCATTCATATTGAAATTTCCAAGGGTTAAACGTATTAGTTTCCCCTCCTCTGCGTAAAACTGACCAGAGAGACTTGCACCACGAGTAACCTCTACCAGTTCGCCCAGCTTATATTTTGTCATTTTCATATTCTGCTTGCTTTCATTTTGTGATGCAAAGGTACTCAAAATCAAGCAGAATCTATAATTTGTAAACCTTAATTAAGGAATTTGCGGTGTGCTATCTTTACATTTGTCTGATTTACCATAGCGTAATGCAGCGTTGTGTCAATCTTCACGTGTCCCAACATCTTTTGCACTTGTTCTATCGGCATACCCTTGTCAATAGCCATTGTTGCCAATGTCCTACGGAATTTGTGTGGGTGTACCTTGTTGAGGTTTACTCGTTTCCCGAGTTGGCGCAAACGCACTTCCACGCCACTAATGGTCAGCCGTGTGTGAGGTTCATGCAGACTCACAAACAATGCAGGATTAGTATCTGTGCGTTGCTCCAAATATTTTTTGAGGTGGATCTTAGTCCTTGCGTTGAAATAAACCTCACGCTCTTTGTTGCCCTTGCCAAACACTACACACTGGCGTTCTTGAAAGTCAATGTCGTCACGGTTGATTTTTACTAACTCCCCTACACGCATACCAGTACTAAGCAGCAAATCTATCATCGCAATGTCACGCAATTCATGGCAACTATCACGCAACACTTCAATATTCTCATCTGTCAGCACCTCTTTCACCAAAGCATCCGTGCGTACCTTATGGATTCTGCGCACAGGGCTTTTGGTGATATAGTCCTCGTCTTCCAACCAAGAGAAGAAGCTGGAATAGATACGGCGTAAGTTGTCAATCGTAACCTTACTAAGCCCTCGTTGTTCCTGCTGGTCAGCGAGATAGCAACGAATGTCATTAGTGGCAATGTCGCACACATTCTTCTTCACAGTCGCTATCAGCTTCTCAATGGAAGACTTATAATAGTGGATTGTCTTGTCTGAACAGCCCTCCACTTTCTTTGAGGATATAAAAGCCCCAAGAAGTTCAACGTTTTCCTTGTTGCGCTGTTCTTCCTCTGTTGCCTTTGGCGTAATTTCACACTCTGACAGTGCCTTTCGGGTCACATCTGTCAGCAAATCCAACTGATTTTCAGTCAAAACCGCTCGCATGCCGTCTAAAACGGTTTGTATAATTGTTTCTTTCATGTCATAAAACTTGTATTGGTCTCTATATAATATAAGGGAAGAAAGAAACGATGCCGATAAATGATAATTTACCGTGGCTTGACCGTTCATCAGGAGAGGTGAAAGTTCATTTAGCTGCTTAGTTAAAGCGTTGATTTCTTCACCGATTATCATTTGTTTGTCGAATATCGGCTCACAAACTTGCTCAAACTCCAAAATAACAGACTTTGTAGGAATGATAACAGGAAGAGAGAATAGTTCATCCTTTGTTATAGACCCAAATGTCGTACCAGCAGAGTTCATTCCTTCAAACTTTAATCTAAAGTCATTCATCAAATAGTATAAATGGGTCATAGAACCTATTTTTGACGATAAGGCAGAAAGACCACGACCAATACAGCAATCATTATTTGCAATGTTCAATGCTCCAACAGGTGCTCTTACGCTCATAAGAATATCGCCCTTGTTTGCGTATCGGCTTGGCGAAGTTGTGTATTGTCGAATGTCTGGAAAACGAAGTCCAAAATCTGTACTACCTTGATAGAAAATAATGCCTTCACCATCTTCATTGTAAGAAGAGCCGTCAGGTGATTGCCCCATCGTGATGTTGGCAACATCAGATAATATGCCATTGCTCCACCCTTGCGGTATCTTACGCTTCAATTTCTCATTCCAAACCATAGCACCGCCACTTGATTTATACGGTTTTCCCTCCTCATTTGGGAAGTCAAACTGTACAAACCAATAGTCGTAGAGTTGCTTTGCCATTGCCTCTAAATTATCATTTATCGGCAAGTACTTCTATATCTTTTGATATATCTGTCTTGTTCTTAAACTTTACAAACGGCAATTCACTTTATAAAACAATCAGTCTTGATTATCAGTGCTTTGCATTACCTTTGCACTCAAAAGAAAATACGCATGGGACTATTCAAGAAGATAAAAGACATATTCAGCAACGACAAAGGCAAGGAGACAAACACGCAAGAGAACGTTTCCTTGCCTTCTTCTATAAATGTACCTCAACAGTCCACCAAGCAACCTTTGGTAATGCCTGGTGTTACAGAGGTTATAAAGGCAAGAACATATCTGAAAGCAAATAACACAGAACAGACTAAATGCCAATACGAGAGTGCGGTTCAAAAAGGATATTCATT
>OOAA01001642.1_pt1 | contig 10632 bp, 5 predicted proteins | sample 1671671 | NCBI WGS metagenome assembly OOAA01 (sample SAMN06348180, study PRJEB24527) | human gut metagenome | biome: human gut; feature: ankylosing spondylitis patient; material: feces | host: Homo sapiens | place: China | collected 2015-10 | reverse complement strand
CGTATTTTGCAAAGGTTGCTGCAGTAAGTGGTGAAATGTCATCTGCATACTGCGACAGCTATACGCTTGCTCCGATTCTTGCAGGTCCGGTAGGAATCGCTCCGACCGACTATGACGGCAAATCGTTTACCGCTGCTTGGGAACCTTATGAAGATGCTGACTATTACCTGCTCAATGTCTATACTTACACAAAAGAAGGTGATTTCCCTTTGCCAATTCCTTATATTATAGACCGTGAGGTAAAAGAAACATCTTTCTTTGTTAGCAATTTGCCATACGACGGATATATCTATTACTTCTCAGTTGTTGCCGTTCGAAAAGACGGTGAAATAACCAAGGCTTCAAAAGAAATTCCGGCACTTCCGATTCTTGAACGTCCGACAGCAAAACCGGCAACGCGAGTAACATCCAACTCTTTTGTTGCAAACTGGGAAGGTGTTGAATATGCAAATACATATCAAGTGAACGTATATCGCAAACACACAGCTAAAGCTGACGAAGCTTACACTTTGGCTGACACTGATTGCGACGTATTCAGCTCAACTGGAACAATCGAAAATCCGGAACGCTTGTCAGGTGCATTTGTGTTCGGTTCTGCTTCAGGTGCTTTTGACTGGTACATATCTATGGCAGCTGCAATCGACGGAGGTATCGGTATGGACAACATCTATTCCGATATCATGGGCAACAGCTATATGTATTCACAGATGTACGACCTTACAGGTAGCAATGGAAAGGCTACTTTCGAGTTCACACTTGCCAGCCCGGACGCAACTACTGCTGTAGTGTCAATCGCCAAACTGTTGGATAACAACCGTCTCCAACCGATTGAAAGCTTCGATATCGAAGTTACTAAGGAAATGACAAAACACACTGTTGAATTCACTAAGGGTACAGACTACTGTTGTGTACTCGTTGAGATGAGAAACGGATCATTCCTTATCTTTGACGACTTCAAGTTGACAATGGATCTTCAGGCAGAAAAATCTATCGAAATCGGTATTACAAATGCGTTGCTTCAGGATCCTAATGCGACAAGTGCTGAATTTACTCGCATAGATTTCAACAACGACCGCATTTCGTATGACGTGCTTGCTGCAATGGTTTATCCGACACTTTCTTCTCCATTGGTGAGCGAACTTTCAAACAGAATTGAAGTGGAAGATATCAGCTCTGTAGAAAATACAGAAAATGTTTCAGCTTCAGCTTATGTTGAAGGCGGTGTTCTCTATGTGGAAAATCCGAATGCTGAAAAGGTGGAAGTCTATAACCTTTCAGGTGTAAGAATCTTCGCCGACAATTCAGGTGCATATAAAGTGAATACTAATCTGGATGCAAACGGTGTGTACATCGTTCGTGTCGGTGACAAGGCTATCAAAGTAGTTCGCTAAGACGCTTTTCAATAAAGAAAGATACAATGGGGCAGGTTGCTGCTTCATTGTATCTTTTTTATGCCCTGACCGAAACGGCTTTTGTCGATGTAAGCAATGACAAAAAATAGTGAAAAGGACGAAACAAAAGTGTGGAAAATCCAAACTTTCGGATGTTTTTTGCTGTTCATGCAAAAGATATTATATTTGCATATTAATAAAGACGTAAAAAACAATGCAAGAAAAGTCCAAGGCTAATCAGACAGAATTGTTTATTCCGTGGAAAGAGGCACCTGTTAAAGCAACTCAGGAAAATCCCTATCGCGAAGGTCCGGCGTTGGACCGGAAAGGAAGGGTGACAGGAAAGGCTCCGGAATATGACGGAGACGACGAAACGAAAAAGCGGGCGGTGCTTGACTACTACGACTTGTGCCGAATGGCTCCTGTTGCGCGGAAGCATCCGAAAATTGTACGGTGGCTGATGAAGGTTCTGAAGTTGGACGATGTCAACTATTTTCATCATAGAAATCTGAATACTCCCGGCGCGCCTTTCGTCAGAGGCATACTTGATGATTTCCGCATTTCCGTCAGAGTAGACAATGCACAGGTGCTGGAGCATCTTCCGGAAGGAGCGTTCATCACCGTGTCCAATCATCCGTTCGGTGCGGTCGACGGCATTATGCTGATCGACCTGTTCGCATCGCGGCGCGAGGACTACAAAGTGATGGTAAATCTGATTCTGAATCACATCCGGGGTATGCGTCCCAATTTTATTGCCGTTGATCCTCTTGCTTCCGACAATCCGGAAAAACGTGCCATCACGATGCGCGGCATCAAGGAAGCGATGCTGCACGTCAAGCGCGGCCATCCGCTGGGCTTTTTCCCTGCCGGAGCCATGTCGAAACTGAACGGCAGGCTGCAATTGGAGGACCGTCAGTGGCAGCCGTCGGTCATGAGGCTGATACAGCAGTTGAACGTGCCGGTGATTCCCGTGTTTTTCCACGGACGGAACAGCTGGCTGTTCAATATTCTGGGTGTAGTTTGCTGGCAGCTCCGCACGGTGCGTCTTCCGAGCGAGGTGTTCAGCCATCACGATACGACATACCATATTTCCGTGGGCGACATCATCACTCCGGAAGAACAGAAAAAATATACGGATTTGGAATCGTTTACCCAAATGCTGCGCTCGCGTACCTATTCGCTGCGTTCGCGCAAATAAGGCGGATTTGCGTTTCTGAACAGATTGCATAAAACCAACGTTATAATTAGCATAGAATAACGAGATAGACAAATGAAGAAATACCATTATGCGCTATTGTGTCTGGCTTCGGCGATGGCCGTTCCCGGGCAGGCTCAGCTAAACAACGCTGATGCGGAAGGGTATGTTGCCCGAGGCGTACAGATGTACAACAATCAGAACTATACGGGCTGCATCGACCAACTGAAGGAGGCGAAACGCCAGTCCATTCCCGAACTGACAATTGAGGATGTGGACTACTATATCGCCATGGCCAAGTACAAACGCGGCGACAAGGACAGTGTGGAAGCATTGCGGGCCTATTTGGAAGCCTATCCGGCTTCTGTCCATCGTTTCCAAGTGCGGATGACGATAGGCGACTATTATTTCTTCAAGGGCGACTATGAAAAGGCGTATGCCGAGTACGACCGTCTGTCGGCAAAGGTGTTCGGCAAGGAAGAGGCCGCCGACCTGATTTACCGCAGTTCGTTCTGCTGTTTGAAAAACGGAGACTACGAACAGGCGGAAATAGGCTTTGAACGTCTCCGCGGCAACAGTAAGTACCGCAACGAGGTTGATTTCTACACGGCCTATATCCTTTATGCCAAAGGTGACTACAAGAAAGCGGAAGAAGGTTTCCGCAAGGTTTCTCCCCGCAGCAAGATGGGCGAGAGCGCACAATACTATATTTGCCAGATTCGTTACAGCGAAAGCGACTATGCGAATGTAGTAGCCATCGGCAAGAAACTGCAAGGCGCGGAACTGTCGCCGGAAATGGAGGCGGAACTGCTGCGCATTGTGGGTGAGAGCGAATACTATCTGGGCAACAATGCACGGGCCATTGACCTGCTTACGAAATATCTTGACAGCATCGACGAGCCGCAACGTTCCTCGCTCTATATTTTGGGTGTGGCCGAATATCGCGAAGGCGACAATGCTTCGGCGGTGGAACATCTGGACGGTGTAGTAGGGGAAAGCGATGCATTGGCTCAAAGTGCATATCTCTATATCGGTCAGGCTTACCTTCGCAACGGCAACATGACTGCCGCTTCCATGGCTTTTGAAAAGGCCTACAAAATGGATTACGACCGCGACGTGCAGGAAACGGCATTCTACAACTACGCCATTTCGCAGAGCCGTGGCGGAAATGCTCCGTTTGCCAATTCCATCAAGGTGTTCCGCGATTTTCTGAACAAATTCCCTCAGTCGAAATATGCTTCCAATGTGGAGGACTATATCATCAGCTCTTACCTTTCAAACAAGGACTACGACAACGCGCTGGCAACAATTAACGCCATTCAGAAGCCGTCGGGCAAGATGCTGAAAGCGAAGCTCAATGTGCTTTACCGTCTGGGTGTCCGCGAAATGAAGAACGGCAATGCCGAGAACGCGAGAACTTATCTTGAAAAGGCAGAGCAGTTGGGCGGTTATGACCGGGAAATTGGCAATGAGGTGGATTTGTGGTTGGGTGAAGCCAACTATTCCGTCGGTAATATGGCAAAAGCCAAGAACTATTACCAGAGTTATCTGCGTAATGCCGGAACTTCCGGTGAAAACTATGCCACAGCCAACTACAGCCTCGGTTATGTATGCATTGCTGAAAAGAATTACGGAATGGCGGAAGACGCGTTCCGCAAGGTGGTGGGCGTGAAGTCGCTGGATAAGGAACTGCTCGCCGACTCCTACAACCGTATCGGTGATTGCCGCTATTATGCACGCGACTATGCCGGTGCGCAGTCATACTATGACAAGGCTCTTGCCGCAGGAACGGTTCAAGGCGACTATTCGATGTATCAGAAAGGTTTCATGCTGGGCTTGCAGCGCCGTCATGATGCGAAAATTTCCGCTATGAACGAACTGATTGAAACCTATCCGTCGTCGGCCTATGCTTCGAAGGCACAGTATGAAAAAGTACAGGCCTATATCGCGCTGGAAGATTACGACAACGCCAAGAAAGGGTTCCGCCGTTTGCTGAGCGACTATCCGCAGACAGCCGAAGCAAGAAAGGGACAGTTGCAGTATGCCGTGCTTCTGAACACCTTGAAGCAGCGCAGCCAGGCAATAGAAGAATACAAGACCCTCGTGCGCAACTATCCGACGAGCGAGGAGGCCAAGGTGGCACTGGAGGATTTGAAGGTGCTTTATATCGAGGACAACAATTTGTCGGCGTTCACGCAGTTTGTCGCTTCGGTGAACATCGACTATAAGATTGACGCCAACGAAGTGAACCGTCTTACTTTTGAAAATGCGGAAAACGCGTATGTGGCCGACGGCAGCACCAAACAGTTGACAAATTATCTGGAAAAATATCCTTCCGGTCCTTATTCCGGACAGGCAAACTATTATCTTGCCGAAAATGCTTACAAGAAAGGCAAGAAGAAAGAAGCTCTCAGCTATGTGCAGAAGGCGCTGAAGGAAGCTCCCGACGGAGGTTTCGCTGAAACGGCTCTGGCTATGGAAGGCGAACTCCTGCTGGCTGACGGCAATCTTGAAGCGGCTCAGCAGAGCTACGAAAAGCTGCTGACTAAGGCAACAACGGCGGCCAACAAGAAGGCTGCACAATTGGGTATGCTCCGCATTGCCCGCGACAAGGGTGACGATGCCAAGGTGGTGGAAGCTGCTAATGTGCTGCTGGGTGCCGGTCTTGACAACGATACGCGTGCGGAGGTTGTCTATGCCCGCGGTACGGCTTATCAGGAGTTGGGCAATGAAGCGAAAGCCATCGACGACTACAAGAGCCTTACTTCAAGTCTGGAAACCCTTTACGGAACGATTTCGGCCTATCGTCTGGCTGAACTTTACCACGAACGCGGCGATAACTCGAAGGCGCTCGATGTGCTGAACAAGCTGTCGGATTCGGGTACACCTCACCAGTACTGGCTGGCTCGCGGCTTTATCCTTCTTTCTGATATCTATGCGGCGCAGGGCGACAAGTTCCAGGCTCGCGAATATCTGGAAAGCCTGCGTGAAAACTATCCGGGTAAGGAAGCCGACATTTTTGAAATGGTCGAAACAAGGTTGAAAAAATTGAAGAACTAATTCGTTTGGAGCAGTTATGAAGAAAACGTTAATAGTATATATGTCATTGGCCTTGTCGGGAGTGCTTTTCCCGGCCATGGCACAGTCGGGCGACGAGGAATTGCAGAAGGCAATCGTGGTGGAAACTGACTATCAGCCCGAACTGCTGAAGTCGACACGTTTGGGCACAAACCCGGCTACACTCGAAGAAAAGCAGACGAAAATTTCGCTGGACTACAGCGACTGGGCGATTCCCGCCAAAGTGGACCCTCTCGTGGTGACACAGACCGTGGACGATTTTGCCGAGAAATTCAAATATTCCGACAAGCGTGGCTATGCTACGTTCGGCATGGGCAACTATCTGAATATTGTCGGCAATGCCGGATACCGTATTGTCGATAAGGATAATACACAGTTTGGCGTATGGCTGCAACACAATTCGACAAGCGGCCTTACCGACGGGCTCTATAAAAACATCAATGAGGCGTATAAGTATTCCCGCCAATATGTGATAGAGGACCGTGTGGGGCTGGATTTCAGCAATGTGTTCAGCAAGGGTGTGTTGACGGCGGAAACTTCCTATCATTTCGACCGTTTCAACTACTACGGATCAGGGACTAGCCTTCCGGGCAATACCCGTCAGGTTGTCAATGAGTTTAACATAAACGCTCTGTGGCGCGGCGAAAGCGTAAATGACAATCAGGTAAGTTATTATATCGGTGCTGAATACAACTATTTTGGCAACAAGTTCGGCTTCCGGAATTTTTGCTATGATACCGGCTTTTTTGATGAAGGATTGACGGAAAATATTTTGAATATCAATGGTGGGGCAGAGTTCCTTTTGGGCGGTAGTGATTTTGCTGGAGCCGATCTTGCTTTTCAGTATTTAGGCTACAGAAATTTGCAGGGTAATGTTTCAGGTGGTATATATGAAACGACAGAAAACATAGGTGGTAAGAGTTTCGGTATGCTGAGTGTCACTCCATATTACAGCCACCGTACCGATAACATGAACCTGCGTATCGGTGCGCATGTCGACCTTTCGTTTGACAACGGTACCTTTTTCCGTATCGCTCCCGACGTGCGTTTCGACTGGGAAATGAGCCGCATGTTCAGCCTTTATGCTTCGGCAACGGGCGGCAACGAGATTCATACGTTCCACAACGTGGCAGCACGCAACCGTTATGTGAACCCGTCGCTGATGCTTCCGACAAGCTACACGATGGTGGATGCGGAGGCCGGATTGAATTTCGGACTGTTCAAGGGCTTTACCATTACGCCGTTTGTTGGTTTTGCGGTTGTCAGAGATGCATTGGTGACAGCTTTCACTTCCGCCGACAACAATATGAATTACCCGGAACCGACAGCCGCCACTACCTATCAGGCTGTGGATATGAACGGGGCTAAAATGGGATTGAAAACGGCTTACAACTATTCTGACAAGGTGGAATTTAAGGCTGCCTATACGTTTGCTCCTCAAGGCACGAAGTCGGGCTATCAGCTTGCCGACAACCGTCCGGAGCATGTGGTGGATGCCAAGTTGAAGGTAACGCCTATCCGTCAGCTTGACCTTTATGTCGACTATCGCTTTATGGGTGGACGCCGTGTATTGAATACGCACTACTATCCGATGATGGGTTCGGAACAGCCGGCCACCATGATGTCGGAAACGACAATTGATTTGGGCACATTCTCTGATCTTGGATTTGGTGCCGCTTATCGGTTTACGGATATGTTCTCGGCTTATTGCCGTCTGAACAACCTGCTGAACCGTCATCAGCAATTGTATTACGGAATGTATGCGCAGCACTTTAACTTCCTTGTAGGGGCTGCTGTGAATTTCTAAGATAAATGGTCGCTGTTGGGCGGCTGAAAGTCGGCAGGGCGGAAACGCTCTGCCGACTTTTTTTGTCCGGCGGTTTGCTCTTTTTTACGATATCTGTGGGGCGGGGCATTGTAGCTTTGCAGTGTTGAACCTTAAAACTGAAAACGTATGGAAGAACAGAAAATGGAAAAAACGCAGCCGGCTGTCGACGACCGCGTGCTGCAATTTCTTGCCGAGCGTCATGCGGATGCGGAGGATGTGCTCGACAGTATGGTGGAGGCGGTCGGCGGTGTGCTGGAAGTTACGGACAGTCTGCTTGAACTGGTCTACCGTGGGCTGCGCCATGAAGCCGATGTGGCACAGGCGCGTCAGGAAGGCTATGTGGAAGGCAGGAACGAACAGATTGAAGTGCGCCGCCGCTCGTTCGACACCGTAAATCCCCGCGACGATGGTGGGATAGAAGAGAACCCCGACTTGCCGTTGCTCCGACATATCCGCCGGAGCGTATGGGATTAGATTTTGTGAAACGATAAATAACCGTCTGATTAACTTAAACTATTAAATGCTATGAAAAACACAACGAAAGAAAAATTTCAACAACTGATTGACCGTCTGCTTTGTCTCGAAACATTGTTGCTTCTGCTCGTGCTGTTGGCGGTGGGCGTGCTCGTGTTCTGCGATTCGTCGGGGTTGTCGCTCGCGATGGCTGTCATTCCGGGTGTCGCCGGCGGAAAGCATGTGACGGAAGAACCCCTGACGCGCGCCCTTGCGCAGCGTGAATCTCCCGAACTGCTGCTGAACGAAATCGACCGCCGTATCGTTAAGATTCGTCCGATGGCTACGCCTATCGACCAACTGTCACGCTGGGCGGGTGCAAAGCGCAGCGGAAGCATGGTGGTGGACTACTATTCGGTGGATACCCGTCCGACATCGGCACTGACTACGACCGAATTTACGGGTGTCGACGCGACGGGCGACAAGCGTTTCCAGCGGGCACGCCTGACGGTAGACAATATCGACATGTTTGAAGTGTCGGAAACCTTGCTGGTGCGTGGTGTGCGTGGCTTTGAACCCGACGGCGTGACACCGTCCTCGCAGGATATCGTGCTGTATGTCGTATCGAAATCCACTAGTGAAAACTATTTGGAGGCGGTCAGCCCGAATGGTAAGACGGTCGACGGATTCACCAACTGTATTCCGACCATTCCGACTGGAACGATGCTCGTGAGAATGGGGCGTGCTGCCGGAGAACTTGATGTTCAGACGGCGCAGTTTGAAGCGTTGCCGGTGAAGTGTCAGAACTATTGCCAGATTTTCAAGATGCAGATTGAACAGAGCACGTTGCAGAAAATTGCCAACAAGGAAGTGGGTTGGACGTTCAGCGACCAGGAGGAAGCGGCGGTCTACGACATGCGTCTGGGCATGGAGAAAAACTTCCTTTTCGGTGTCAAGGGCCGTGTGGAGGACCAGACCAAGCATGAGGAAATATTCCTGACGGGTGGAATCTGGGGACAGGCCGGCGGCGAATTCACCTACAAGTCGGGCGAGTTGAATCAGGATGCCGTCATTTCCATGATGCGGCAGGCGTTCACGGGTAATGCCGGCAACAAGCGCAAGGTGCTTATCGGCGGTTCCGGACTGATTGAACAGCTCAACAAACTGGAATCCACGAAAGTAGTGATGGCCGGCGAGGATATCGTGAAGTGGGGTATCGACTTCTCGGAAATCCGTTCGAAGTTCGGCAAGCTCTATGTACTGCTGTCGGAGGTGTTCGACGAATGCGGAATGGAGAACAACGGTATGATTATCGACCCGGAATATTTGCAGAAATACAGCCATATTCCGTTCTCCACCGAGGAACTGAACCTGAAGTCGGCCGGCGTGCGCAACACCGACGCCATTGTGCTGACCGAAGCCAGCTGCATGACCCTCCGCTATCCGAAAGCCCATCTGCGCATCGTGCAGACGGCATAAACCCAATTAGTTCACTGCTAAGTATTGCAAAAGCCAAGATTCCGGTCTTGGCTTTTGTTGTTTGTTGAAATTATTTTGTGCTTATAATCGCTTGTGTGATAGTTGTTTATTGATAAATGTAAGAATAAGCGAAATTTTTATGCTTATTTTTACATTATATTATCTTCCTCATTTGTCTTTTTTTGTGTGTTATACAAGTAGGTGGAAATCCAATAAGCGTACAGAGCAGCTGGGATAAACAAAATTTGTCCTTTCGGACTGTCGTATACTTTGCTGATGGTTTTTGATGTTACGATTATTTTCCTGATACCTGGATTGTTATCCAAAAAATGGTAAAGAGACTTCAGCTCTGTTGGAGCGTCTGCAAACCGGTCCGTCCATTTGATTTCCGCTAACGAAAATGCCTTTTGTGTGGCAGGGTTGGTCCATACAAGGTCGACTTCGCCTTTTTCTCTTCCTTTGGCCCAATTGGCATAATAAAAATCGCTTTTTCCGCCTTGTATCCATTGTGAGAATATGGCAGTCTCTACCATATTTCCGATATTTTCATCATTATCGGTGATTGGTGTGAATAGGGCACAGCGAAGTGAAGGGTTGGTCAGATAGATTTTAAAGGATGTAACCCGTAGCATACGTCTGGCATTTTGGTCAATACGGTTGACAACTTTGATGAGGAATGCAGCTTCGAGATATTCGAGATACTTTTTGATTGTTTCTTTCTTAATTCCGGCCCCTTGTGACAAACTTTCGTACGAAAATTCATTTCCGGAAAGGAAAGCTATGTGGACAAATAGTTTGTTTAACTCTTGAATATCCTTGATTCCGTAAAGGCTGGGCAGGTCGCGTAACAGTACTTTGTCAATGATGTCATGGCGGATATATTGCCCGGGGTTGGCACGTATTTCGTTGGAAACAACCACTTCTGGATATCCGCCATAATTTATGTAATCAATGAAATGCTGGTTGAGGCAGGTAATGTCAATCGTGTCGACAGGTATTGCCTTGTTGTTTTTGACAATGATACTGTCTTGACCGATGAGTTTGAGATATTCGAAAAAAGTAAGAGGAGGTAGGGTGAAATCGGAGAAACGTCCGGCTCCACTTTCGTTGCTTTTCATTTTCAGTGCAGCTGCAGCAGACCCGGAGGCAACAAATTTTACAGCGCGATAGCTGTCAACAAGGGATTTTAAATGTATTTCCCAATCTTT
>OOAA01001636.1_pt1 | contig 10669 bp, 13 predicted proteins | sample 1671671 | NCBI WGS metagenome assembly OOAA01 (sample SAMN06348180, study PRJEB24527) | human gut metagenome | biome: human gut; feature: ankylosing spondylitis patient; material: feces | host: Homo sapiens | place: China | collected 2015-10 | reverse complement strand
TTTAGCGTTAGCTAAATTTCAATGCCCGACCGACACTCCGCTAAACCATAATTTACCCCAACTATTGACATTGAGCCAAATTTTATAACAATATAAATAAAAAAAGCAGTATCCTCATTAACTGCAGATACCACTAAAACATATAAGATACTATCAAATTTAAAATTAAATCTCGTTGCCTAACATCTTGTTCCCTCTCTCTTTAAACATCAATATTGCCGATTACTCAATTTTTATAAATCTCAAGATGTCAGGCAGAACGGATTTACATCAGTATGAGGAAATATGAATTTATCAACGCTATGTGCTCCGGTATCTGAAATTTTTTCAGATTATCGGTGTCTTCGTCCCCACCGAGCGCTAATAAAAGCATATAACCAAAACACTCTATATACAACAAATTTCCATGTTCGTTAACAGCTTTATAATACTGATTCAAAGAAAAAAATTCGTTTAAAAAGCTCTTGTCTGCAAGTCTTTTTAAAAAGAAATCAAAATCTTTGAGCATCAGTTCACATTTTCCGTAGCGAAGATACATTATACTTATATACTCGCCGCTTTCCAAGGTAATTATGTCACCAAATGCAGTTACAAAAATGGGAACTGCGTCCTTATACGAAAAGTATGTATTATCAATTATACTTTGATAATCATCGGGATTAATCACTTTAATATATACGTTCATAAAAGTGCCTAATCCGTAATTTTGCCAAATTTCAAGCAAAGTTTCAGGAATTTTATTCTTGAATTTGTTAATAACATTGTCATTAACTTTTGCATATGATTGAAAATCCTGTAATGCAACTGTATTCAAGAGTATTTCTCCCTTTTTATTTTATACAAACCTCCGTACCGTTGCACAGCACCGCTTTACTTCACACATCATATCGCAGATGTATGAAGTAGCTGTGAAGTGCCATAATCAAAACCGCTAAATACAAAACTTCTAAATGTACTTGTTTTTCCTCTATTTACTGTTTTTATTATAGCACAAGGATTTTCATTTGTTACAGTTTGGGCAAAAACGCATTAAAAAAAGTCAAAAGAGATGTTTTTTATATGACAAATTATGTTGTATAATATCTTCTAAAGGGGGAATTTCGGTGCTTAATATTCTGCTTTGTGATGATGATAAATCAATACTCGAAAAAGTACGGTCACTTATAAGTAATCTTCAAAAAAACTATAAAATAGAATTTAATATAGATATGCGTACCTGCGGTGATTTTATTTTTAAAGAAAAACATTCTTACGACATCGCTATAGTCGATGTTCAAATGCCTGCCGTAAACGGACTTGAGGTATCGGAAAGATTAAAAAAATTAAACCCCGACATTATTATTATGATTCTTACCTCATATCCGGCTTACCTTGACAGTGCAATGAAAATTCAGGTTTTCAGATATCTTTCAAAGCCGATTGACACTGAAAGGTTTAACAGAAATTTTCTTGAAGCCGTTGACTATTACAAGAAAATCAGTAAAAGTATTATAATAGAAAAATATGACGAAATTTTCACCGTAAAAACAAGGGATATTCTCTATATTGAAAACAGAAAACACGGTTCACTTATCGTTACTAAATACAAATCATACGAAACCAATAAGAAACCTGCCGAATGGTACGAAATAATCAATCAGCCTAACTGCTTTGTCCAATCGCATAAAAGCTATATCGTAAACTTACAGAATGTAATTAACTTTGATAAAAGTTCAATTACATTTCAGGGGGCCAATGAGAATCTTATGGAGCATTGCATTTCGCAAAGAAAATACGCAGAATTTAAAAAAGCCTTTTTTGATTTTGCGGGAGGTATTGTATGATAATTTTCAGCGATGCGACGGTAACGGTATTTGAGGCAATCATTTCTTACATATTTATTTCCAGCAAATTTGCCCAGAAAATGAGCAATATGGGTTTATTTTTATGTTTTTCATTGTCTACTGCACTGCAATTTATAATAAATACGGTAGGTGTGGAATATTCAAATATTGTAGCATTTTTAGCTTGCAATCTGTTGCTGTGTATTTTTTGCTTTAACACAAATGTTTTTCAAGCAATATTTACTTCAATTCTTCTCACATCTATAACTCTCATAACAAAAATGACTCTGCTGTTCCTTGTAATGGTAACTTTTAATATTGATATTAAAGGAATCGCTGAGAACGGTATGATATTTTTCTTATTAAGCGGCAGCTCGCAGTTATTTTTCTTCTTTATTGCATACTTTGTATCTAAAATTTCCGTCAAAGAAAATAAAGAAAATTTGAAGCTAAATAAAACAAATATGCTTTTCTTTCTGCCGATGGCGTCAATACTTATAATATGCGGTATGTTATACATTTCGCTTAACTATAAACTTGACGAATTTACATATGTTTTGTTTGCGGTAGGCGCTCTGCTTTTAATGTATTCAAATATAGTTGTTTTTCTTGTACACGAAGACGTATTGAAAACTCAATACGAAAACACGGCGCTAAAGCTGCAAAAGCAAAAATCAGAAATTGATACCGAATATTACTCTATTTTGCAAAATCAATACGAAAATTCTAATATTTTAATTCACGATATAAAACGCCACTTGCTTTCAATAAAAGAACTTGCAAAAGAAAAAGACTTTGAAAGCATAAACAAATACATTGACAGTCTGTATGAAGATTATCAGATTAAATACTTAAAGAAATACAGCGATAACAAACTTATAAATGCAATCATAAACAGATATGTCAGTGCTTGCAAAGATAAAGAGATTGACTTCTACTGCGATATTCGAGATATAGATTTTTCTTGCATTTCAAATAACGATATAACATCATTACTTGATAATATTCTTGAAAACGCTCTCGAGGCAACGCAAAATGCCGATAACAAGAAAATTGAGCTTACAGTTAAGCAAACGAACACAAACTATATTGTAATCAACATATGGAATTACTGTGCAAGTGCTCCTAATCTTAAGGACGGCGAATTACAGACAACCAAAAGCAATAAATTTATTCACGGCTACGGAATAAAAAGTATAGAACGAATAGCAAAACAATACAACGGTAATGTAAGTCATAATTTTGACCCCGAAAATATGAAATTCACTCTCGCAGTTGTTTTGAAAATTAAATAAAATAATAACACAAAAAAGCGATGACTGATAAAAAGGTGGTTCATCACTATTTTTGCGGGATGGTGAACGGACAGAATGAATAGAAAGATAGCAAATCAAGGTAAAGAAGAAGCCAGAATTTCACATCAACAGATGAAGTGATGACAGCAATGAAAGATATGTTCAAGGACATTCTTCAGAAGGTTATGGAATGTGAACTTGCCGATGAACTCGGCTATGAGAAAAGCGAAAGAACGTCGAATGATGAAGGTGGCAAAAAGTCGAAAAATTACAGAAACGGCTATTCCAAAAAGATGGTAAAAACGCAGATGGGAGAGCTTGAAATCAAAGTTCTTCAAATAAATCTGTAAAATTCGCATCTTTCTTTCCTATGCTGTCAACAAAATTCTTAAGTTGACTTGCAAGCTCTTCCTTGTAATTAGGGTTATACTTGCCTTTTATACCGTATGTCTGCATTATACTTCCGGCAATTCTTAGGTATTCTTTCTCATCAAGTTTTACATTCTTTCCCTGTGCAAGTCCGCTCTTTGCAGTTTGTGCCGCACTTTTATATATTTTCGCTACTGCTATTACAGGATTTTTTTCAACTGCCTTTTCGTAGTCAATTCCCTACGGTGTGCTTTCATCATCAAACCAATCATTAATGGTATCATCTGTTGCGTACTTTATGTCGGAGGTATCTTCATCTAACTGTACTGCGGATACTTCTCCTTTAGCATTTGCATCACTTGTTCCTCTGATGTTGCTTTCTTTATTATATCCGTAACGGCTAAAATCGCCTGGTAATGTTGCTCTAAGCCCTGTGTCATCTCCCCCTTTTTTATAGATATAATCATACGCATTATAGTGTCTGATATTTTCTTCTCCATACACAAATGGAGTAGTTTCCCAGATTTCTTCATACTTTCTTCTACTGTAATTTCTTTGTTCATTGACATAACCAAGAATTTCCTCCTTAACATATTCTGCATATGTTTCATTTTCAGCATTAATAAGAAGCACACTGTAAATTTCAGGATCATTATATGTTCCGCCAATCGACACAATTTTGTTGTTTACCTCAACAATTCTTGTACCGTCAGCAAGCATATTATCTGTCTTACCGTTTAAGCGTTTGTCTAATTCACTGAATTTTTCATTAAGCAGCTTCATGTCTTCCCTGTTAAACAATCCATATGCCCATCCACGCTTATTATACACCTTGATTTCTTTATCATCAAGAGTTTCAAGGTTATCATATTTAGTAAAATCTTTATCTGTCAAATACCCTGCATCACCGCTATTAGCAAATACAACATCTTTCCTGTCAATGTCCGGACGGATGTTTTTTCTTTGCTCTGCATTGTAATCTCTTCTGGCAGAAACATCTCTTGCTTCTCTTTCTCCGGCAGTGTTATAATACATTGCCATTGCTTCTTCATCGCTGTATCCGAGATTTTTCCAGTATTCCAAATTACTTCCGTTCGCAAAATTTTCTATTCCCTGTATTGCGTGCTGAATTTCGTGAATAATCGCTTCTTTCTGCTCATCAATCGTATGCATCGGATTTAACATTATCACATTACCGTTTGAACTGTATACACCTCGATTAACCGAAGAAATCTCGTAATAAACATCTACATTCTTTAGTTGCGGATACGCTTCAAAAAGTTTGGGATGATTTATTACATCACTCAATTTCACTCCTTTTCTGTACTCAATCATTTTTTCGTCAAGATTGTAGTATTCATTTTCCTCTGCTTTTGTTGCTGTATTATTTACAATCTTTTCTTCAAGCTCTGCACTTTTAACTTTCATTTTCGCAAGTTCAATTGCGGCAGCTCTGTTCTTTTCGATATCTGTTTTAAACTCTAATTCGCTGTTATCTATCTCAAATCGCCACTTGCCGTCATATCCCTTAAACCAACCCGTTTCCTTACGGATTTTCTCGGAATCTGTACCGTCCTTTTCAAGCTCCATAGCTTTCTCAAGTGCACTCTTGTCCGCAGTTTCTGCTTTCAATCCTCCCATGCTGTATTTGATATCATTGCTACTTTCGTCATTTTTCGTATTGACATTATTTTCACTTTGAGATATACTGTTAGTGATAGATGCGCTTGTTCTATCGCTCTCAACATTTTCTGTTGTTGGACGGTATTGCGTATCTATCTTTTTTATATCTAATTTTTCAGGTACGAAATTTATAATATCATACAGTACCATTTCGTTGCCCTTGGTAAATCCGACAATTACCTTTGCGGAATAATCATTACTTCCAACCCTTATTAAAACATCACCTCTTGCAAACTCCTTAAAGCTGTCTTTTCTTGTATGCTTTAAATCCTCATTTACATAATTTGTTGAAGCGATAATTATTTCATCAAGATTATTTGCCGTTTTAAACTTATCTTAATAAATTACATTATTTATATTAGATAATTTTCGTGAATATTTTGACATTGTATATTCATTTTTTGTTTTCTTATTAACCTTGATAAACCTACCTTTAATAGGAATACCGTTTGAAAATTTATCTGATATCGTATTCTTAACTGTTTTTACCCAGTCTGATTTTTTTACACCTTTGAGAATGTCATCATTAATTACTACAACCGGATTATTATCTGTGGTATATCCAATACTGTATTTTTCGTATTGACATTATTTTCACTTTGAGATATACTGTTAGTGACGAAGTTGGGGTTTATGTGCGAGCTCCTCTTGCCTTTGGCATTTGAGAGCACGACGCCGTACCCAACTTCGTTTATTTTATTTATATCGTAAAGTATATTTCGCCCATCTTTAGACTTTGCAATATTTAATGTTACCGAGTATATTTTACCATACTTATCCATTACAAAAGCATTTCTAAATTTCCATCCGTTTTCATCTAACCATTGATGTGAATGTTCTGCATTTTCATTTTGCTTTTCTGAAATATTTATTACTTCATCAGAATGAACGATTACTAACTTACTGTTTCTGTCTGACTTTCTTGATAATTTATCAATAACTTTATGACTGTTGTTAGCACCATTTTTAGTTACTCGTTCATTCGGCTTTGCAAATTCTATAATTTCTTTTTTACCGTTCTCGTCAAATGTTAAAAACTTTTTTCCTGTAAGATGTTTTGAAATAAAATTTCTAAAAGTTTTACCCCAATTGCGTGGTGGAATCCCTTTAAATATGTTTGTATCAAGAACAACCACCTTATCATATATTTCACCTGAAACCTTATTTTTTACATTTTCTTTAATTGAATACTTAACATCACCACTCTCAACACCCTTACCGGTGTTATTTTTCGTATTGACATTATTTTCACTTTGAGATATACTGTTATTAAAGAATCCATATCTGGTACTGGGTAACGGCAATTTGAGCCTATTAACCGTCAGCCAATTATGGGTTCTTTTTTTATTTGGTTCAACATACAAAATTTTACTTTTATTTATAAAGCCTTGCAAATCAACATCTTTACCGTAAGCACTCGCTATTTTTATTATATTTAAACTTTTACCGCCTTTTTCTGTCGGATTTAACTCAAGTGCAACAAGTACAGGATTGTTTTTGCTGTCATATACATCACCAAATAAAACAAGTCTTCCATTAACGGCTTTGTCAATAAAAGTGTGTAAGTTTTTTAAAAATCATAAAAATTATGTTAATGCCTCAAATCATGTGCTCGTATTTTTCGATACGGGCACTGATTTTTTCATTTGTAGACAGTTGATTTCTGACCATTGCCCAATTTTGAACCTTACTGCCATTCCACTTTTTGTAAAGCTCGGTTGTGCGTAAATAGAGCAATTTGAGTAGTGCGTTTTCATTTGGAAAAGCCCTCTTTTTTGTAACTTTTCTGAAACTTGAATTTATGCTTTCAACCGCATTGGTTGTATACATAACCTTACGAACGGCACTGCCATAATCGAAAAGCTGCTCAAGATGGTTGAAATTTCGTTTCCACACATCAACTGCTCCGGGATATTATGACCACTCCTGACAGAACTGCTCAAAGGCTTTTCGAGAGGCTGTAAGGCTCGGTGCTCCGTACACTTTCTTTATGCTTTGTGTGAATTTTTTGTAGTCCTTGCTTGGCACATATTTAATTGAATTTCGAATCAAATGTACGATACAACGCTGTACAACAACATCTTTAAATATCGCTTTAGCTCCGTCTTCAAGACCGGAAACACCGTCCATACAGATAAACAATACGTCCTCCACACCCCGTGTTTTTAATTCGTCAAATATTTGCATCCAAGTGTGTTTGCTTTCGCTTTCGTTAAGCCACAAGCCTAAAATGTCTTTTTGCCCATCTAAATCATAGCCTAAATTTGTATATACTGCATGATTTTTTGCTTTCATGCTCTTTTCTGATTGTAACATACATACAATCCTCAAACAGAAATGTGTACATCCTTTTCAAAGGTCTGTTTTGCCAATCGTCAAGTTTATCTAAAACGCAATCGGTAATTTGAGATACCATTTCGTGCGAAATTTCAAAGCCGTATATATCCTCAATCGTTTCGGCAATATCACGCTGGCTCATTCCTTTCGCATACATCGCCAAAACCTTTTCTTCAATCTCGGATACATCCTTTTGCCGCTTCGGTATAAGCTGTGGTTCAAAGCTCGAATCACGGTCACGAGGTACTTTGATATCCACTTCACCGGCACTCGTTTTGATCTTTTGTTCGTGTAACCGTTGCGTCGATTATCAGTCGTTTTTATGCCGTGGTCGTTGCTCTCATAGCCTAAGTGATTGTTCATTTCGCCTTGCTGCATTGCTTCAAACATCGGGCCGAAAATGTCTTTCAATGCGTCCTGCATATTTACAACGCTTTTCGGATGATACTGTTCGATGATCTGCTTTGCGAGGTTCTCACCCAGTGTGATTTCCTTTTTCTTTGGCATTTCGTTCATTCCTTTTCTGTCCTTTCTTTCATTGTAGCACACTTTCCCGAAATTGAAAAAGTGTGCAAGCTATTTTTTTAACTTACACACTTTATTTTACAAGCTCTCCCTGCTCCAGATCCATCACGCAGGTTGCGTAACTATGTCCTTTATGGATTGCAAATTCATCAACAGCAAGTATCCTCGGCTTGTAGCCTTCCTCTCTTAACATTTTTTCTCTTTTCCAAATCGCCTCGTCCATAATCTGCTGTACTTTGCGAATCGTGTCCCAGTGAATACCGGTCAATTCCTGTATTGCTTTGATGGACATTTTTTGCGGCAAAAAGCCTTTGATCCAGTTTGCAGCTCGGTATGCTATCCGTGTTCCGGGATATTTGAAAGGTATTTCCTCTGTAAATGTTTCGTGGCAACAGTTGCATTGATATCTATGGATAAAGAAGTTCCATATGTGTGTAGTACCTCTCTGTATTGGAATATCTTTGAGTTTGACTTGTCCGTTTTCATAAATATATACACTGTCTCCACAATAAGGACACCGAACTGTCTGCGTTGACCTTACGCTCTCCAGAAACAGTACGCTTTTATCTTTATCAGGGCTGATTCCTATATGTGTTCCTTTAAATTCTTGACTTTCAAATTCAACTTTGATATCATCTAAATATAGCATAGGTTTCTCTCCTCCGTTGTTTGTCTTGTCAACTACAATTCTGGAGCTTCCTATGCTCTTTTTCAATATTTATTTTTGATTATCCCACATTTTTCCGTGATGAGGGATAAAAAGGAATCAAAATTTTGAAGTTTTGATTCCTTTTTTGCTATTTATTTGTTTTGATTTTTATTTTTATTTAATACTTTCCCTACCACCAAACTGCTCAAAAAAGCCGCAAGCAAAATCCATGGAAGAATTCTTGCGTCGAAGCAGAGTAGGAGAAGTACGGTTACTGCAAGAGGTTTTCGCATTGTAACACCGAGAAGTGCGGCGGTAATTACTGCTGCGCAAAATGCGGTATCAAGTCCCATAATTAGGGCTATACCAAAGCCGATACTCACTCCGCAGAAAATAACGGGGAAGAAATGACCGCCTTTCCACCCTGATTTAATGCAAACATTTGTTATTACAAGTTTTAATAATCCTGAAATTATCAGTATCCACGGCGCAAATTCTCCGATACCGTTATTTATCTCGTTAATGCTGTCTTCACCCGAAAACATTACAAGCGGAAGGTATGTACCGAAAATTCCAAGAATAATTCCGCCGAGTGTGGTGCTTATTATTATTCCTAAACTGCTCTGAATTTTATCAAATAAAATTTTGAGCAGTTTTTCTGATATTATAAATAAAAGTCCAGCTAAAGTGCCGAGAAGTGCAAGAGGAATACCCCATAGTCTTTCAGTATTTGTAATGTTGTATTCGCCTATTCTCGGTAATCCCATACTGCCGCCGAAAGCTTGATTCAGTAAAAATATTGTTCCTGTTGCAAACAGCACAGCTACGATATTTGAAATTAATTTGCCTGTGCGTATATCGGTTGCTTTGTCTTGGGTATCTAATTGTTCTTCATTTGCTGCGGCAAGACCGAAAAGCGGTGCATAAAAAATAGCCGTTAATGTGGCGCTCACACCTGTTTGCATAAGTTCGGGTATCTTACTTTGTGCATTCTTCATATGATTGCCTGCCCAGTAACAAAGTCCGACAATAACTCCTGTAAGTCCTGCTTCCGGTCCGATACTGCCGCCGAAAAGCAGTGGAATAAGTGCGGAAATACAAAGCAACAGAACTTTATTGTACGGATAAAATTTATCTCGCTTAACTTTTTTCATTACTTCTTCAAGCTCATCTGGGACTGCTTTTGAGATTTTTTGATATATTCCAAGCAGTATTCCGCCGATTGTACAAACTGCAAGAGGATAATATGTAAAATTGATATTTGACGGAACAGTTTCCCATATAAAGCTGATTCCAAGGCTCATTAATTTAAGAAACAGCCATACTATACAGGCTATTACCGCACCGCTGAACCCGCAAAAAAGATAATAGATGAAATTATTGGCAAGTGTACTTTTTTTCATATGTTGCCCTCCGTATTAAAATTATATGATTTCTTTTGAGTGTTGTAATACGCAATCGTGTCTATATTGACAAGTATAAATTGCTGGACATTGCTGTCATATAAAACGACTTTATATGAACCGTACATACCCAAGCGTTCCTGTGTTGTGATGCCGAGTTGAATACCGTTTTCAGTTGGGATTTTATGATTTTTACCGTTTTCGTCGGCAAGATATTCAAGCATATTAATTTTTATAAGCCAATTAGTTATGCTTGTTGTTTTAATTCCTTTCATTTCCTCGGTATCAATCAAACTGTTAAGCTTTTTTGTAATTTCGGTAACTGTAATTGGGTTATCATCAAAAACATAATCTGCTAATTGCTGCGGTGTAACAGAAAAGGGAATTTTACTGTTTTTCTTTTTTTCGGATTGTTGTTATTTTCAATTAAATTTCTAAGTACATCGGAAACATAAAAAAGACATCTTGAAATATGTATATTATTTATAGTATCGTTTTCTGATGCCAATTCATTGGTTATTGGATTTATTCCGTTAGCGAGTTTGTCAAGATATGATTTTGCTTTTAAAAGTTTTTCATTTTCGT
>OOAA01001634.1_pt1 | contig 10674 bp, 7 predicted proteins | sample 1671671 | NCBI WGS metagenome assembly OOAA01 (sample SAMN06348180, study PRJEB24527) | human gut metagenome | biome: human gut; feature: ankylosing spondylitis patient; material: feces | host: Homo sapiens | place: China | collected 2015-10 | reverse complement strand
CCCGTCAGCCGCACCGTGCCGCCTGACGTCTCCGGTGCCTCAAAGCTGCCGCACATCCTCTGCACATCGGCCATGGCGCGGCCCAGCGCGTCGGCGGGCAGCTCCAACGTAAAATCATACCACGGCTCCAACAGCTGCACACCGTCCTTCGCCTCGGCCATCCGCAGGCCCTGCCGCACGGCGCGGTAGGTCGCCTGCCGGAAGTCGCCGCCCTCCGTGTGCTTCAGATGCGCCTTGCCGGAGACGAGCGTAAAGCGGATATCGGTGATCGGCGCGCCGGTCAGCACGCCCCGGTGGGCCTTTTCCGCCAGATGCGCCAGGATCAGCCGCTGCCAGTGCAGCGCCAGCGTGTCCGTCGGACACATGGTGTCAAATTGCAGGCCGGAGCCGGGCTCTGCCGGCTCCATCAGCAGATGCACCTCGGCATAGTGCCGCAGCGGCTCATAATGCCCCACGCCCTCGACCGGCGCGGCGATCGTCTCAAGATAAACGATGTTCCCCGCGTCAAATGAAACCTTCAGCCCGAAGCGGTCTTCGATCAGCTTCCGCAGAATCTCCATCTGCACCGGCCCCATCAGCTGCACGCGAATCTCGCGCAGCAGCGCGTTCCAGACCAGATGCAGCGCGGGATCCTCTTCTTCGAGCACGCGCAGCTGTCCATACGCCAGCGCCGCGTCCGTGCCGTCCTCTAAGAGCAGGCGGTATTCCAGAACCGGCTGCAAAACCGGGGCCTGCGCCGCCGTCTCCCGGCCCAGCACATTGCCCGGCATCGTTTTGCTCAGTCCCGTCACGGCGCAGACCGTCCCGGCGGCGGCCTGCTGCAAAAGCGTAAATTTACTGCCGGAATAGAGCCGGAGCTGGTCGGCCTTTTCCTCCCAGCCCTCGCCGGAAAGCGTCTGCTTGACCGTGAGCGTTCCGCCCGTGACCTTCAGAAACGTCAGCCGCGCACCCTTTTCATCGCGTGCGATCTTGAATACGTGCGCGCCGAACTCCGCGCCCCGCGCAGGCTCGTCCACGAACCGGCCCAGCGCGTCCAGAAGCGCGTCCACGCCCGTCTGCCGCAGCGCGGAGCCGAACAGGCACGGGAACACCCGCCTGTGCGAGACGAGCGGCGCGATCTGCGCGTCGGAAAGCGTGCCGGAGGCGAGATAGCTTTCCATCAGCGTTTCGTCGGACAGGGAAAGCTCCTCGTAGAGCTGCGCCTGCGGCTGCGAAAAATCAATGCAGCCCTCGTCCAGCTCCGCGCGGACAGCGGCAAGCAGCGCGTCCCGATCCGCCGTCTCCATGTCCATTTTGTTGAAGAACAGAATGACCGGCACCTGATAGCGCCGCAGCAGCCGCCAGAGCGTGACGGTGTGACTCTGGATGCCCGACGGGCCGCTGATAATGAGCACGGCGCAGTCGAGCACCTGCAGCGTCCGCTCCATCTCGGCAGAAAAATCCACATGGCCCGGCGTGTCGAGCAGCGTCAGCGTGCAGCCGGGCAGCGGAAGAACGGCCTGCTTGGAAAAGATCGTGATGCCCCGGCTGCGCTCCTGCGCGTCGGTGTCGAGAAACGTATCGCCGTGGTCGACGCGGCCAAGCGTGCGGATGACGCCTGCCCGGTAAAGCATGGCCTCCGACAGCGTCGTCTTGCCCGCGTCCACATGGGCAAGCAGCCCCACGCAAAGCCGTTTTTCCGTCCGTTCCGTTCCCTGTGCGTTCATTGCCGTTCTCCGTTCGTTATGATCTGGGAGGATTATAGCACAAAAACGGGAAGCCGCCAAGAGGGACAGGCAGACACATGAGGAGACTGTGCGGATATGCCATTGCCTTTTTCGGGGAAATGCACTATAATGTTTATAACTATGTAAATCGGGAAGGAGGCGGCTGCGGTGCTGCCGGAGGGTTTTGAGGCGCGGATGCGTGCGCTTTTGGGAAGCGAATATGAGGACTTTCTCGCGTCCTTTGACCGGCCGCTCTGCACCGGTCTGCGGAGAAATCCGCTCAAAACCGGCTTTACGGGCGATCTGTCGCGGTTTTCGCTCTCTCCCGTGCCGTGGTGCCCGACGGGGTTTTATTATGACGCGGTCTCCCGGCCCGGCTTATCGCCGTATCACGCGGCGGGGCTTTATTATCTGCAGGAGCCGAGCGCCATGGCCCCAGCGGAGCTTTTAGACCCGCAGCCGGGCGAGCGCGTGCTCGACCTGTGCGCGGCCCCCGGCGGGAAATCGACGCAGCTGGCGGGCAAACTCCGGGGAAAGGGGCTTCTGGTCTGCAACGAGATCAACGCCAAGCGCGCGAAAATTCTTTCCGGGAATATCGAGCGGCTGGGCATTTCCAACGCGCTGGTCCTGAACGAGCACCCGAAGCGGCTGGAAGAGCGCTTCGCGGGCTATTTTGACAAAATTCTCGTCGACGCCCCCTGCTCCGGCGAGGGGATGTTCCGCAAGGAGGAGGCCGCCGTCACCGACTGGACGGAGGCCACGAACGCCATCTGCGCCAACCGCAAGCTGGAGATTCTGACCTCCGCCGCAGCCATGCTCCGCCCCGGCGGGCGGCTGGTTTACTCCACGTGCACGTTCTCTCCTGTGGAAAACGAGGGCGTGATCTCGGACTTTTTGTGGAAAAATCCCGATTTTTCTGTAGAAAAGCCGGACGTGCCGTTCTTTTCTCCCGGCAGACCCGATTGGGTGGCGAATCCCGCGCCGGGATTGGAAAAAACGTTCCGCCTCTGGCCGCATAAGCTTTTGGGCGAGGGGCACTATGCCGCCGTCCTCCGCCGGGCGGGGGACGAAGCGCCCGCAGTGCTTCCGCCGGAGCCTGCGGCCAGGTGCCCGCAGGAGCTGACGGACTTTTGCGCCCGGACCGGCGCGGCCTTGCCGGAGGGGAAGCTGCTGCGGTTCGGGGACGTGTGCTATCTCGTCCCGCAGGCGCTGCCAGAGGTAAAGGGGCTGCGGGTGCTGCGCGCGGGGCTGGAGCTTGGCGCAGTCCTGAAAAACCGCTTTGCGCCCGCGCACGCGTGGGCGCTGTGGCTGGAAACGCTGGGAAGCAGCGTCTCGCTTGAAGAATCCGACCCGCTGCTTGCCCGGTATCTGTCCGGCGACGTGCTGCCGTCCGACAAGCGCGGCTGGACGCTCGTGCAGGCGGACGGGCTTTCGCTCGGCTGGGCAAAGGGCGACGGAAGCCAGCTCAAAAATCACTATCCGAAGGCGCTTCGCCGCCCGGTTTAAGAAACAGGAGGATACACTATGGCAAAGACAGTCCTGATCGTAGAGGATGAACGCGCGATCGTGGAGATCCTGAAATTCAATCTCAAGCGCGAGGGCTATGAGACGCTCGAGGCGCTTGACGGCCAGACGGGCCTGCAGCTTGCGCAGACGGAGGACCCGGATCTGATCTTACTGGATGTCATGCTGCCGAAAATGAACGGCTTTGACATCTGCAAAACGCTCCGCGGCGAAAACCGCACCACGCCCATCATCATGCTTACCGCCCGCGAGGAGGAGATGGACAAGGTCTTCGGCCTTGAGACCGGCGCGGACGACTATATGACCAAGCCCTTCTCCATGAAGGAGCTGATGGCCCGCGTCAAGGCGAATATCCGCCGCCGCAGCATGGAATACGCCCCGGCGCAGAGCACTGCGGGCCAGATCGAAGCGGACGGCCTGTGCCTGAACCCGGAGACATATCAGGTCACGAAAAACGGCACGCCGGTCGAGCTGACGCAGAAGGAATATGACCTGCTGTCCTACCTCATCCGCGAACGCGGAAAGGTCTTCTCCCGCGAGGATCTGATGCAGCGGGTATGGAACTATGACTATTACGGGGATATGCGCACGGTCGACGTGACCGTGCGGCGGCTGCGCGAGAAGATCGAGGACGACCCCGGCAAGCCCCAGTATATCCTGACCCGGCGCGGCGTCGGCTATTATTTCGCGGGATAACGCGGCTTCCCGCGCGAGAAAGGAGGGGCGGCCATGCGGTCCCTGCGCATGAAGATGGTCATGATCATGGTGATCCTGATCCTGGCCCTGATGCTGACGACAGGCGCGTTTTTGATGAGCGGCGTCGGCAATTTCTATGTGTCCCAGTTCTATGAGCAGATGGAGGGCACGTTTACCCCGGAATTCATCGCCCAGCTGCAAAGGCTCTCGGCGGAGGACAACGCCCCCGCGCAGATGAAGGAACTTCTCATGGCGCAGGCCGGGCTCGGCATCGATATCACGGGCCGCAACGTCTACATTCTTGACCAGACCGGCTCCGTGCTCGACAGCTCGAACCAGCGCGCCACGGTCGTGATGACGCAGAACATTCTGTCCGCCATGAACGGCGAGGTCGGGCAGAGCAGCTCGGTCACAAACGATTATATGGATCTGGCCGTCCCCGTCGAGTCGGACGGCGCGCAGTATATCGCCTACATCCGCGACAACCGCGCCACGGTCGACGCGCTGACGAGCGAACTGCTGATCATCATCCTGCGCGCGCTGGCGCTGGGTCTGGTGATCTGCGTGATCTTGTCGTTCCTGCTGTCGCAGATTCTGATCACACCCATCCGCGCGCTGACCGTCGGCACAAAGCGCGTCGCGGCGGGAGATTTCGCGAACCGCGTCACGGTCGACAGCCGCGACGAGATCGGCGATCTGACCCGGAACTTCAACCACATGGCAAAGGTCCTGCAGGACACGATCTCCGAGGCGGAGAACGAGCGCAACAAGCTTTCCACGCTGTTTCTGCACATGACCGACGGCGTCGTCGCGTTCAATACGGCGGGCAGCGTCATCCACTATAACCCCGCCGCCACGCAGATGCTCGCGCAGAACCTGTCAAGCCAGACGACCTTCGACGAAATTTTCTCGAAGGAAGCCGAGCTTGACACGCTCCTGACCCTGCGCAGGCCGCAGTATATCGAGGCGCAGAAGACCGTCGGCGAGCGTGAACTGGAGCTGTTCATGGCCCCGTTCTCGTCCGACCACGCGCAGGGCGGTGTGCTCGTCGTCATCCACGACGTCACCGAGCAGCGCAGGAGCGAGCAGCTCAAGCGCGAATTCGTCGCCAACGTCTCGCACGAGCTGCGAACGCCGCTGACCAATATCAAATCCTACGCCGAAACGATCGTCGACACCGGCGACGAGCTGCCGCCGGAGCTGCGCTCGAATTTCATGAACGTCATCATCAGCGAGGCCGACCGCATGACCCGCATCGTGCAGGATCTGCTCACGCTCAGCAAGATCGACTACGGCAAGATGGAGATGAACATCTCCCGGTTCCCGTTCTTAAAAGCCGTGCAGAATGTGTATGACGCGGCAAAGCTCAACGCCGAGCAGAACCACCACCACACCATGACGCTCACCTGCGAAGGGGACATTCCCGACGTCAACGGCGACCGGGAGCGCATCGAGCAGGTCATTACCAACATCGTCTCCAACGCTGTCAAGTATACGCCCGACGGCGGCAAAATCGACATGACCGTCGGCACGAGCGGCAAAAACGTCTTTGTCCGCGTGGCCGACAACGGCATCGGCATCCCCGAAAAGGATCTGCCGCGCCTGTTTGACCGGTTCTACCGTGTGGACAAGGCGCGTTCGCGCGAATCCGGCGGCACGGGCCTCGGCCTTTCCATCGCGCAGGAGATTTTGAACCAGCACAAGGGCAGCATTGAAATTTCGTCCGAATACGGCAAGGGTACCTCGGTCCTCATCACCATGCCCGCCGCGGAGGCGCAGGCATGAAGCAGAAACGAAGACATGACCATGGCCGGAGGCTGCTGGAGATCGGAAAGGACATTCTGATCGTGTTTCTCGTGCTGGTCAACGTGACGCTTGCGATCATGTGCCTGCCAACAAAGACGCTCACGCAGACCAAATGGCTGGCAAGCGCGCTGCGCCCGTTTGCGGGGCTGTTCGGCCTCAATGAAGCGGAGCTGACCTATACCGCGCCCGCCACCGGCAGCGCGTTCATCGGCGCGGCGCAGCCCGTCGCCGTCACGCTGAGCACCGAGGCGGGCAGACAGAGCGCACAGTATGACTTTGCCGCCCTCGATACGCTCTACGGGCAGTACGGAGGGCTGCTTGCGCAGGCGCTCGAAAGCGCCGAGACGCCGCAGGCGTGCGCCGAATCGGCGTTTTATGCCGCTTTGCGGAAGCCCGGCGCGGCCTTCTGCTTCCCGGGACAAATTTCCCCCGCCGTGCTTGGCGCGTGGCTGAACGTGCGCGCGCCGGAGGGTGCGGACGCGCAGTGGTACGTGCTGGCGCTGGACGGAGAGACGGTTCAGCTGTATCTGCTGGGCGACGGCTGCTATCGCGCACAGACGGCGCTTTCCGCCGAGACGCTTGCGGCCGAGCTTTCCGCCGCCGTCCCGGACGGCAGCTTCTTCGCGTTTGAATCGGACGACACGCCCTACAGCGCGCTCGATCCGCTCTCGCTCATCAGCGCGTCAAGCGCCGCCGTCTGCACCGGCCTCGGCACGAACCCGTGCGACGCGCGATTTATTTCCGCCCTCGCAACCCAGATCGGCATCAACCCTTACGGCGACGCACGCTTCGTCGGAAACGACGGCACGACGTCCTTTACCGAAACCGGCCTGCGCCTGCGCGTGAGCGCGCAGGGCAGAATTGAACTGCAGATCCTCCAGCCGGACGACCGCTTCCAGAGCGCGTCGGCAGGCACGCTTGACCGCATCGAGGCTGCGCGCAGCCTCCTCAGCCGCCTGACCGGTGACAGCTACGGCGAGGCGCGGGTCTATCTGCAAAGCTATCGGGCCGACGGCCAGAGCGCCGTGTGCACCTTCGGCTATTATCTGTCCGGCATCGAGATCGCACCGCGCGGCGCGATCGAGCTCCGCTTCGACGGCACGCAGATCACGAACGCCTCCGTCCTGTACCGCAGCTACACGGCCTCGTCAACGCCCGCAGCGCTCCTGCCCGCCGCGCAGGCAGCCGCCTGCCTGCCGAAGGGTGGCACGCTCCGCCTTCTGTACGCCGAAGGCACCGGCGGTGAACTCACCGCCGGGTGGGAGACGGAGTAAGCGTGCTATGTACCCGCCCGCGATATGCGGGAGCGCCTGAGAGGTCGCAGCAGGTAATTGCGAAAAGCGATAGTCCGATGCGAATCCGCAGGCTTTTCGCTGTTAATCGTAGGGGTCGATGCCCACATCGACCCGGCAGAACGCACCGTTTCTGCGGGAATCTTAGGGTGTATCTGAAAACTCCCAACGCACCCGGACAGCGGGCCTTTTTGCGGTGCGCCGCGTCATTTTTCCTTGAAATACGTCAGTATTCCTGCGAAAAAATGTCTTGCGCAACGCAAAAATCCCTCGCTGCCGGTCACATCATGAGTTTTCAGATACACCCTAGGCAAATTCGCAATTTCCCAGCGGGCCGATGTGGGCATCGGCCCCTACAAACAAGTGGGTAAATCCATACAGATTCGCCGAAGACCTCTTTAGAACAGCTGCTTTCCGCCGTATCCATCGCACCACTGACCCAAATTTTCCATCAGGAGGAGCCGCCATGAGCGCTTCGCGCATGAAAAATCTGATCCTTCTCATTCTGACGCTCTGTGCGCTGGGGCTTCTGTGCATCGTCGTTCCGAACCGGCTTGCGCAGACGCATGAGCAGCGGCAGATGCTGCAGGAGCTGAAGACACTCTACGAGAGCTACGGCCTTTCCGTTTTGCTCGACGAGCTTCCGCGCAGTCCCGTGCTCTACAGCGTCGAGCTTTCTGAGGACGGCGCGCAGACCGCCGCGCAGGCGCTGCTCGGCGCGAAGGCCGCGCCCGCAGGCGAATCCGGCTTTGAGAGCACCTACGAATCCGAGCTTGGGACGCTCCATATCACGCGCACGGGCGGCTTCTCCGCCGTGATGACCGGCGGCAGCCGGGTGCGGAGTTCTGAAAAGGCCGCAGAAAAGCTGCTGCGCGCCATGGATTTTCAATATCAGGCCCTCACGCGGGAGCAGACGGAGACGGGCGCCGTGCAGATCCGCACCTCGCAGACGTTGCTCGGCGTGCCGGTGCTCGGCAGCCAGCTGACGCTAAGCTACACGGATGAGCATCTTACAGCCGTTGAGGGCACGTTTTATACCGGCGGAAGCTCCATTACGCGCGTGTCGGAGCAGGAGGCCATCTCCGCCGCTGACGCGCTGGCGCAGCTGCTGGCCCGGCGTGACGCGCTCGGCTGGGTCGGAAGCGCGGTGACGGGTCTTACGCAGGCGTATCTGCCGTCCGATCAGGCCGGTACGGGCATCCGCTTCGTGCCGGTCTGGCTGGTCGAAACGGACGCGGGAAGCTTTTTTATCAACGGCATTACGCGCGAAATCACGGCGGAAACATAGCGTCCGCCGTCTGCGCCTGTCGAATTATGAAGAAAATCTGAAGATTTCTTGCTGCTGCATTGTCATTTTCCTTTACATTCCTGCCGTGGTGTGCTATTCTAATAGCGGCCGAATTTGGCTTTGTTAACATAACGCATTTCCGCAAACACTCTTAGTGTCAACTGATGTCAACTGACGCTACCAAAGAGGGATTACATTTTGATCAAATACATCGTTCAAGGCGGCACAAAGCTTTCCGGCTCCGTGACCATTTCCGGGGCCAAGAACGCGGCGGTCGCGATCCTGCCGGCCACGCTGCTCGTCAGCGGCCCCTGCCGGATCGAAAACGTACCGGATATTTCAGACGTTCGTCTGCTGCTGGAGATCCTGCGCGATATGGGCGCGGAGATCCGGCGCTACGGCCGCAACACGCTCGAGATCGACTGCACCCGCGCCCGCAACGCGACCGCGCCCATCGAGCTTGTCCGCCGTATCCGCGCGTCGTATTATCTCATCGGCGCAGAGCTTGGCCGCTTCGGTCATGCCCATGTCGCCATGCCGGGCGGCTGCAACTTCGGCGTCCGCCCCATCGACCAGCACATCAAGGGCTTCGAGGCCATGGGCGCCATGGTCGAGCAGGCCGGCGGCTATGTCTGCGCCGACGCCCCGAAGGGCGGGCTGCGCGGCGGCCACATTTATCTCGATATTGTCTCCGTCGGCGCGACGATGAACATCCTGCTTGCGGCAGTTTTGTGCAGCGGCATGACGATCATCGAAAACTGCGCCAAGGAGCCGCACATCGTGGACCTGGCCAACTTCCTGAACTCCATGGGCGCCGACATCAAGGGCGCAGGCACCGATTCCATCCGCATCCGGGGCGTGGAGAAGCTCAACGGCGGCACCTACTGCATCATCCCCGACCAGATCGAGGCCGGTACCTATATGGCCGCCGTGGCCGCCGCAGGCGGACGGCTGCTGATCCGCAACGTGATCCCCAAGCACATGGACTGCATCTCCGCCAAGCTGACGGAGATGGGCGTCACCGTGGAGGAGGAGGACGACACCCTGCTGGTGTCCCGGTCCGGGCCTCTGCAGCGCACCAATGTCAAAACCCAGCCCTATCCCGGCTTCCCCACGGATATGCAGCCCCAGATCGCCGTGGTGCTGTCCCTGGCCCAGGGTACCAGCCTGGTCACCGAGGGGGTATACGGCGCCAACCGATTCAAGTATATGGACGAGCTGCGCCGCATGGGCGGACAGGTCCAGGTGGACGGCCGGGTGGCCGTGGTGGAGGGCGTACACCAGCTGGTGGGCGCGCCCATCCAGGCCTGCGACCTGCGGGCCGGTGCGGCCCTGGTGATCGCGGGTCTGGCGGCCCGGGGCGTCACCGAGCTGAGCCAGGTGCAGTTCATCGAGCGGGGCTATGAGGACCTGGTGGGCAAGCTCCGCTCCGTGGGGGCGGATATCCGCGTGGAGGAGATCCCCGAGGCCCAGGAGGCCGAGGCCCATATCGGCTGATACGGCATTTTTCACGGCGTCCGCCGCCATCCGCGGCGGATGCCGAATTTTTCTGTGAGGTAAGCGCATTTTGATGACCCTACATACCCTGTCCAGCGGCTCCCAGGGCAACTGTCTGCTGCTGTCCGACGGCGGCACCCATATCCTGGTGGACGCCGGAATATCCACCCGCCGCATCAAAACGGGCCTGGCCCGGCTGGGCCTCAGCATGGACGACCTGGACGGCATTCTGATCACCCACGAGCACACGGATCATATCTCCGGCCTGGCCACCCTGATCAAACACCATACCGTTCCTCTGTATGCAAGTCCCGGCACCGCCCGGCAGCTGGCGTATCGCCTGGCGGGGGTGGAGTCGCTGCTGCGGCCCCAGGACCCCGGAACCGAATTTTGCATCGGCTCCTGCCGGGTCACGGCCTTTGCCACGTCCCACGATGCCGCCCAGAGCATGGATTACCGCATCGACGGCTCCGGCTCCGTGGGCATCCTGACGGACACCGGCTACGTCACCGATGAGGCGGCGCAGGTGCTGCCGGGAGTCAGCCTGCTGGTGCTGGAGAGCAACCATGATGTGGAGTGGCTCCGCAGCGGGCCGTATCCCTATTCCCTGAAGGCCCGCATTCTGGGGGACGAGGGGCATCTGTCCAACGATGCAGCGGCGGAGTTCGCCGCCCGAATGGCCCGGTGCGGCACACGGCACATCATTCTGGCCCATCTGAGCCTGGAGAATAACACCCCCCAGCGGGCTTGGGACACGGTGCAGCGACGCCTGAATACGGTGGAGGCGGAGGTACTGCTGGAGGTGGCCCCCCGCAGCGAGGTCAGTCCCCCCTACGGGACGGAGGTGCTGGTATGCAGCGAGTGA
>OOAA01001633.1_pt1 | contig 10676 bp, 10 predicted proteins | sample 1671671 | NCBI WGS metagenome assembly OOAA01 (sample SAMN06348180, study PRJEB24527) | human gut metagenome | biome: human gut; feature: ankylosing spondylitis patient; material: feces | host: Homo sapiens | place: China | collected 2015-10 | reverse complement strand
ATAATTAACTTAAAACTATTTTGACTATGAAGAAATTTTTACTCTCTGCATCAGTTTTGATGCTCGCTTCTACTGCATTCGCAGCAACAGATGGTCAGACTTACGAAGTTAAGAATGGCTATACTTGCGAAAACCTTTGGGTGTTTGACCGTTTCCACACAGGTGAAGCTTATGGTGCAAGCAAAATTGCCGTAGCTCAGGCTCGTACAGCTACAACTGACGGTGAAACAGTATACGTTGGTTTGTCAGGTGAAACTGCAACTATTGAAAAATATTCAGTAGCAACTGGTGAATACCTTGGTGCATTGGATTTGAAATTGAACGGTGAAGCTTATGCCGGAACTTTGGCTGCTAACCAAGTAGGTTTCGATGAATACGGAAACTTCTACGTTGCTTCTTATAGCGCAAACAGCGACGGCGCTGGTGGCTTGGCTGTTTATACTTGTAACCTTGAAACTGGTGAATTGACTTCTGTTGGTGAGTTGTCGTTCCAAGGTGGTCTCGGTCGTGTTGACTACTGCGACGTTGTAGGTGACTTGACTGGTGTTAATGCTGCTGCTACTGTAATGGCTGCTGCTTCTGCTCAAGACAACTTGAACGTATTCGCTTGGACTCGTGGTCAGGGTGAAACTGAATGGAAAGGTGCATGGCCGACAACTCTTCCTTGGCAAGCTATGACTTCAACTTACCCTGCTGACCAAACTGGTTTCAGCTATGGTACAGTTTTGAAACAAGTTAAGGACGGTTCTGCAAGTGGTGAAATGTTTATGTACTATATCGACGGTTTCACAACTCTTCCGGCTACTTACAGCAGCGAAGGTGCAATGGTAGAATCATTTGCTGATGTTGCAGTTGAACAAAAAGACCCGGATACAGGCGAAATCCTTGTTCCAGGTGTAGTTGCTCCGGCTTCTGGTACTAACGGTGTTGCTGAAGGTCACGTAGGTGGTCAGAACGTATTCGTATTCTCAGAAGGACAATACGACGGTTCTCACACTTGTCAGGCTGTTATTACTTTGGTTGACGAATCATTCGCAATGTCTTCAATGGAACAAATGTGGTTGGTTCCTGCTGACGGTCTCGGCCAAACTTCAGATACAGGTACTCGCGTTCACGGTTTGAACACTATCGCTCTCGAACCGGATGCTAACGGTAAGAACGCTATGCTTTTGATTACATTCAAATGTATGAACGGTATGGGTGTTTACCGCATCGCTGAAGAAGGTTACGATCCTAACGCAAGCGTAGCTGACAACGTAGTTGCTAATGCTACTATCCGTGTTAACGGTGACGTTATCGCAGTTAGCGAAGTTGCTGAATCAATCGAAGTTTACAACGTAGCTGGTCAAAAGGTTGCTGAAGTTCACAATGCTTCTGAAGTAGCTGCTCCGGCTAACGGCGTATACGTAGTGAAAGCTGTTGTAAACGGTGCTCCGGTTGTAAAGAAAGTTATTCTTTAATAGTAAGATAATTCTGAAATAAGTGAAGAGAGCGACCTTGAAGTGCCCCCCAAAAGTTGGACTTTAAATTAAAATTGATGATTCAACTCTCTATAGTAGTGAGCTCGGTATTGTGCCGGGCTCATTCCTTTTAATCTAAGCTTTATTCTTCTTGTATTATACCAAACAATGTATTTCTTTAGTTCAGACTCAAACATGTCAAGACTATCAAAATGATTTACATACAATAATTCATTCTTCATCAGCGCGAAGAAGTTTTCCATCATAGAGTTATCCAGACAGTTTCCTTTACGGGACATGCTTTGTATAACACCATTATTCTTCAATATCTGTTGATATTGTGCATGCTGATAATGCCAGCCCTGATCTGAATGCAGCAATAGCCCATCAAGGTTCTTATACTTTTTAAAAGCCTTTTTAAGCATATCTGTAACCATTTTCAGGTTAGGACTTCTTGAGAGTGTATATGTTATTATCTCCCCATTGTACATGTCTAATATTGGAGATATATACAGCTTCTCATCCTTTATGCAAACCTGTGACACGTCCGTTGTCCATTTCTGGTTAGGCCTTTCGGCAGAGAAATTTCTGTTGATGACATTAGGTGCAACCTTTCCTATCTGACCTTTATAGGAGTGATAGTGACGTTTTTTTCGCTTGGCTTTCAACTCCATCTGAGACATCAGTTTCAGTACAGTCTTATGATTGATATTGCAGCCTTCGTTACGCAAGGACAGACAAATCCTTCTGTATCCATAGCGGCCTTTGCTGTCGTCATATATCGCTTTAATTCGTTTCCTTGTATCATCATAGCCATCGTTGTCCTTCAAGCGTGACAGATGGTAATAGAATACAGAGCGAGCCATATTTACCATTTTGAGAATACACTCAAGTGCAAAACCATCCTGCCTTAGTTCTTCGATGGCTCGCGCCCAATCCCTTGTAGTCGGGCGTTCCTTTCCTCTACTAAGGCTCTCACTTTTTTTAGCAATGCTACCTCCAGTCGCAGTTCCTCGTTCTCTTTTCTGAGTTTTTCCAGTTCACTCTGTGGCTTGATATTCTTCTTCGGTCTTCCCATATGTGACGGTCTGCCACGCTTTTTACATTTACTTAGAGCATCAATGCCCTCCGTGCGCATAATCTTTAACCATACGCCTATCCTTTGAGGACTTGCACCATATTTTAGCGAGGCTTCGTGCAAAGTAAGATGATTTTCTTCAATATCAAGAACAATATCGTGTTTTAATGCATAATCGGCCTTGATATTGGGACATTTTTGCAATCCAGATACTCCTTCTTTCTGATAGCGTGACCATAAAACCTTTAGTCGTGCTTCATTTATCCCATAGTTCTTGTGGATGTGATTAAAGGATATGCCATCTTCCAACATATACATATAAGACAGTAAGTCTTGTAATGATTTTTGTTTTCTTTTTTGTGTAGACATAATAAAACCCCAAAAGTTTTTTGTCTAACTTTTGGGGTTCATATCATTTTTGACACACCTTCTTATTGTAGTATATTTTCTTGTCGAAAATTAGTCGAGGTCGGTCAGCTCGCGGATTTTTTGTGGAATCTCGATATTGTTGTTGAGGTCCTTGAATTCTTCGCTGCCTTCGCCGATGGCGAATACCGGAACCGGGTTGCCCGTGTGGGAAGTGGTGGTGAAGCCGATGCCGTATTTATGGTTGAGGATGTCGAACACGATGGCTGTGAAACTCCAGAATTCCTTGTAAAGTGTCTTCTGTGTGCGGTCGTCGTGAGCCTTCATGCGGTCGTAGCTTTCTTTCATGCGTGCTTCCTCTTCTTCGTTGATGCCGATTTTAGTCCAGAAGCCCAGTTTGTCGCTCATGGCTTCCTTCATCTGTTCCCAAGTGAAGTCGCCGTTTTTCGAACAGAAGTCGTTGAACTGTTCTTTTGAAATTTTCTGGCAGTCCATTTCCTTCAACGTGATGTTCTTCGGACCGTTGTTCACTCCTACGGTCATGCCGCCTGTGTCGTGGTCGGCAGTGATGACGATGAGTGTTTCTTCCGGATGCTGAAGGTAGAAGTCGTATGCCACACGGATACATTTGTTGAAGTTGAGGATTTCCTTTACAACAGCTCCGCCGTCATTGCCGTGTGCGGCATGGTCGATGTTGCCGCCTTCCACCATCATGAAAAACTTGTCGGGCGATACTTTTTTCAAGTGGTCGAGGCAAGCCGTGGTGAGTTGTTGCAGTGTCAGGGCACCTGCGATGCTGTCAACGGTATAGCCGATTTCGTTCGGAGTTACAGGGGCATGGCTGGTGAGCAGCACCTTGTCGCCGGCGTTGGCTTTGTTGAGTGCATCCAAGCCGTGGGCAACGGTGAATCCGTTGGCACGGTAGTTGTCAAACACCTGTTCGGCTTTTTCCTTGCTTTTTTCTGCAACGTGAGTGCCGGCTCCGCCCAGAAAGTTGAAGCCGCATTTTGCGCCGTCAGCGTTGATTTCTTCATACATCCCTCTGTATGTCTGGTGGGCATAGAAAGATGCAGGTGTCGCATCGTCGTATGCCACTGAAGTGACGAGTCCTACACCGTAACCTTGTGCCTTCAGTTCAGTGGCAATGCTGGTAACGGCAACAGAGTCGGGCGTCATGCCTATCATTCCGTTCTTGGTCTTGTTGCCGGTAGCAAGGGCAGTGCCGGCGGCCGCAGAGTCGGTTACCGGGCTGTTGGCCGAGTAGGTCATTGCCATTGACGCTACAGGGAACTGCATCATCAGTATGTTTTCGTTGTTGTTAAGAACGAGTCTGTTGTAGGTTTCCGTTGCCATCACATGTCCCATGCCCATGCCGTCGCCGATGAACATGAAGATGTATTTCGGCGTTGCGTTTGCCGCAAGGGCGAGGCAGAAAGCTCCAACCAGTAAAAAAAGAGATTTTTTCATAAGTCTGTTTTTTATTGTTTGTTGTTAAGTTTCAAAAGTTCTTCCATGATGGTGCGGTCGTTCGACAGGCGGGGAATTTTTCGCTGTCCGCCGAGTTTTCCGCTTCGTTTTTTGAGCCATTCGTCGAAAATTCCGTGGCGGGCCGTGACGATGGTCAGCTGGTCGATGAACAGGCTTTGGAATCGCTTTGCCTCATAGTCGGAGTTGGCCTCCTGCAGATGATGGTCGAGCGTTTCGGCAAATTTCTCCATATTGTCGGGCATTTGTTCGAATTCAATGAGCCATTCGTGTCGTCCCTTGCTTGTCTGAGTGGCGAAGACAGGTGCGACGGTATAGTTGGCAATGCTTCCGCCGCATTCTTTCAACGTGCGCTCCAAGGCTTCATCCGCATTATACACCATCAGCTCTTCGCCGAAGGCGTTGATGAAATGCTTGGTGCGTCCGGCTATGGTGATTTTGACGGGGTTAGTTTGTTCGATTCTTACGGTGTCGCCCAGACGGTAGCGCCACAGGCCGTTGCTCGATGATATGACCAGTTCGTAGGCCTTGCCCTTTTCCACGCCGTCGATGGCCACGGTTTTCGGATATTCCTTGTCGGTTTCCGACAGCGGAATGAATTCATAGAAAATGCCGGAGTCGGGGATGAGCATCATGCCCGGAGAGTCCCACGAAGTCTGCACGGCGAAGAATCCCTCGGAAGCGTTGTAGGTTTCGAGGTAGTGCATCTTGCTGCAATCCGTGATGGCATTATACTGTTCGCGGTAGGGACGGAAGCTGATGCCGCCGTGGAAAAACACTTCCAGATTCGGCCATACGTCGTGGATGTTGTCAACACCTTTGCGTTTTAGCACTTCCTTGATTACGGACAGGAACCATGACGGAACGCCGGAAATGTTGGTCACGTTCTGGTTAAGGCTTGCTTCGGCAAGTGCAGGGAGCTTGACGCTCCAGTCCTCCAGCAGTGCAATCTGTTTCGACGGAATCCGCACCAGATTGGCGAGCGGGTTCATGCGGTCAATCAGATTTGCCGAAAGGTCGCCCACCTTGACGTTGTTACCCGGATGGATTTCGTTGGCAAAACTGCCGCCAAGAATGAAAGCCTTGCCGTCGAACACCCGGCTGTTGGGATTCAACTTCAAGTAATGTGCCACGGTGTCAAACGTGCCTTGGTAATGGCAATGACGGAATCCCTCCTGAGTGATGGGGATATATTTACTTTTGCCGTCGGATGTGCCTGACGACTGTGCATAGTTCTTTACTGTTCCTTGCCACAGAATGTCCTTTTCGCCTTTGAGCATGCGCATCACGTAGTCGCGAATGTCTTCGTAGTGTACCAGCGGGACTTGCCTGCGGTAGTCGTTGTAGTTATATATGTGTTTGAATCCGTACCGTTTGCCGTATTCCGTTTCGGCTGCGCTTTTGATCAGCTTTTTCAGTTGGGCAAACTGGATTTCGTCTTCATATTTTTCAAAGTTACCGCTTTCTTTTATCCGCTTCATGAATATGGGACGAAGCAGAGAAGTCAATGTCAACATATTGAGTCCAGTTACGTGATTGCAAATGTAGCGAAAATATTATATATCTTCAACGTTTGTCCGATTGTTTCTTTCTTGTCGGCGGAATTGCGGCCGGCATGGCGGTTGTGGCGGGGGATGCAGGCGGTTTTTTATCTGCTCGTTTGGCTATTCCCCCCACTTGAATTAACTTTGCAGAAATATTTTGATTGGTATGGAAAACGTGAAGAATCTGGACGGAGTCCGCAACCTCCTTTTTGACTTGGGAGGGGTGATTATGAATCTCCGTCGTGAAAACTGTGTGGAAGCGCTGGAACAACTGGGTCTGAAAGATGCCGATGAAATGTTGGGACTTTATTGCCAGACCGGACCGTTCATGCAGTTGGAAGAAGGAAAGATTACGCCGGCCGAGTTCCGTGCGGAAATTCGCCGCCGCATCGGCTACGAAGTGAGCGACGCTGAAATGGACGACGCTTTCAACCGTTTCCTTCTTGGTATTCCCGTAGAACGTCTGCGCGCGCTTGAATCCTTGCGCAAACAATATAAAATCTATATGCTTTCGAACACGAACGCCATCATGTTTGACAGCAAAATCAAAACCGACTTTCAGATTGACGGAAAGAACAGGGAGGACTACTTCGACGGAATGTGTCTTTCCTATGAGGAAGGCTGTGCGAAACCCGATCTGCAGATTTTCCACAACGTGCTCGACAAGTTTGGCATAAAGGCGGAGGAAACCTTGTTTTTCGACGACTCGCAGGCTAATCTTGAGGCGGCTGCCCGTTTGGGCTTCCGCACCTGGCTGGTAGAGCCCGGCACTGAATTTATGGAAGCATTCAAATAATAACCGGCCCGGAGGATGAATGTCGTAGCGCAGGGGGAACGGTTGCAGGTTCCGGTGGCTGCCACCATCGGAATGTTTGACGGCGTACATGTGGGACACCGTTCGGTACTTGCTTTTTTGCGGAGCGAGGCCGGTCGGCGCGGACTGTCGTCGGCTGCCATCACCTTCCGCCGGCATCCGCAGGCTGTGCTGCATCCGGACGTCGATTTTCCGGTGCTGATGACACCCGAGGCGAAACTGGAGGCACTGGCGGAAACGGGAATTGACTACGCTATCGTATTGGATTTCGACAAGCAGCTGTCGGAACTTTCTGCCCGTGAATTCATCCGTCTGATACGCGATACCTACGGAGTCCGCCTGCTGCTGGTGGGCTATGACCATCGTTTTGGTCACAATCGCAGCGACACGTTTGCCGACTATGTGGATTATGGCCGTGAGCTGGGTGTGGAGGTGATGCAGACTCCGGAGCTCGACACGCCGTTGGGGCATGTCAGCTCGTCGGTAATCCGTCGGCTGGTGGCTGCCGGCGATGTGGCGTTGGCCGCGCAGATGCTTTCCCGTCCCTATCGTCTGGAAGGCACCGTCGTGGGCGGATTTAAGAACGGCCGCAAGTTGGGCTATCCGACGGCAAACATTGCGCTTGCCGACCGTTCGCTGCTTTTGCCGAAAAACGGCGTGTATGCCGTCCGTGTGCATGTCGACGGAACGCTTTACGGCGGAATGCTCAATGTCGGGGTGCGTCCCACTTTCAACGGCAGCGGGAAAGTTTCGGTTGAAGTCAACATCTTTGATTTCGACTGCGACATTTATGGTTCGGCAATAGCCGTCGATTTTGTGGCGCATGTCCGCGACGAACGGCGCATGGGGTCGCTTGACGAGCTGATGGCACAGCTTGCCGCCGACAAGATGCAGATACAGGAAATATTAAAAACAACTCTTATATGAAAATCGTAAACTTTGCAGAAAGCCGCTCGCTCGTCAATCAGTATATGATGGAGCTTCGCGACGTGAATATCCAGAAAGACATGATGCGCTTCCGCCGCAACATTGAACGTATTGGCGAGATTGCAGCCTATGAAATTTCAAAGACTCTTGACTACAACGACGAACTGACAACGACCTGCCTGGGAACGGCACAAAGCCATACTGTAAAGAACACGCTGGTGCTTGCCACGATTCTCCGTGCCGGACTTCCGTTGCATCAGGGTCTGCACAATTATTTCGACCATGCTGAAAACGCTTTTGTTTCAGCCTATCGGAAGTATATCAGCGAAGATGATTTCCGCATTCATATCGAATATATAGCCGCTCCGCTCATCGAGGGCAAGACGTTGGTGCTCTGCGACCCGATGCTTGCTACCGGTTCTTCGATGGAGCTTGCCTATGAAGCTCTGCTTACAAAAGGAACACCGGCGAAGATACATCTGGTGTCGGTCATCGCTTCACGTCAGGCTATCGAATTCATTCGCGACAAATTCCCTGCCGACACTACGCTGTGGGTGGCAGCCATCGACGACGAGATTAACGAACACAAATATATCGTGCCCGGTCTCGGTGATGCAGGCGACCTTGCTTTCGGTGAAAAAGAAGGATAACAGGGTTCTTAAATCGTGTTATAATATAGCATGCAGTAATTAAAAAATCTTAATAAAAATAGCTGCGCAAACCACTATATAATTAAGGCGTTGCGTATTCGGCGATAAATCAGTATATTTGCAAACGGAATGGAAATGGAGGGGGCGGAAGTTCTCTCCATTCTTTTATTGGTACATAGCGTTTTATTAACCACTAAATCAGAAAAAAGGAGGAAAAGATGATTGATAAAAGTGCCTTGATAGAAACGTTGACTAAAGGAATGGCGGACACCGACCTTTTCCTCGTTGACGTGACAATCGGAAAAGACAACCGCATTGTGGTGGAGATTGACAGCGACACGGCTGTCGACATTGAAGAATGCATCCGCCTGACACGCCTGGTGGAAAATGATTTCGACCGTGATGTGGAGGACTATGAACTGGAAATCGGCTCGGCCGGACTGACATCGCCTTTGAAGGTCGTGCGCCAATATGTGAAGAATATCGGAAACGAAGTGGAAGTGCTCACTGCCGACGGCAAAAAGCTGAAGGGCACGCTGGCAAACGCCGACGAAGCGGGCTTTGTGCTGACCGTCAGCAAGAAGGTAAAGCCGGAAGGCGCCAAGCGTCCGGTAGCGGTGGAAGAAGAACTTCCGTTCAAATATGATGAAATAAAATACACTAAATATTTAATACAGTTTTAATTAATACGATGGCAAAGAAAGAGGAACCCATAAGTATGGTTGACAGTTTTTCAGAGTTTAAAGAACTGAAAAACATTGACAAGACAACTATGATTAGTGTACTTGAGGAATCATTCCGCAATGTACTGGCTAAGATGTTCGGTTCGGACGAAAATTTCGTTGTAATTATGAACCCGGACAAGGGCGACTGTGAAATCTATCAAAACCTGGAGGTCGTAGCTGACGGTGAAGTGGAAAATCCGAGCATGCAGATTGGCTTGACCGAAGCTCGTGAAATTGACCCTGAGTGTACGATTGGTGAAGAAGTGACTAAGGAAATCGTGTTTGCCAAATTCGGCCGTCGCGCTATTCTTACCCTTCGTCAGACTTTGGCTTCAAAGATTCTCGACTTGCAGAAAGATGCCGTTTACAACAAGTTCAAGGCCATGGAAGGCGAACTCGTTACTGGTGAGGTTTACCAGATTTGGAAGCGTGAGGTGCTTATCCTCGACGACGACCACAACGAGCTGATTCTTCCGAAAGAAGAGCAGATTCCGTCTGACCGCTATCGTAAAGGTGAAACTGTACGTGCTGTCATCAAGGAAGTGCAGAACACGAACAACAACCCGAAAATCATCGTTTCGCGTACGAGCAACGAATTCCTCCGTCGCCTTTTCGAACTGGAAGTTCCGGAAATCCACGACGGTCTGATTCTCCTCAAGGCCATTGCCCGTATCCCGGGTGAAAGAGCCAAAATCGCCGTTGAGTCGTACGACGAGCGCATCGACCCGGTGGGTGCATGCGTCGGCGTGAAGGGTTCGCGTATCCACGGTATCGTTCGTGAATTGAAGAATGAAAATATCGACGTCATCAACTATACATCCAATCCGCAGCTCTTCATCGAGCGTGCATTGAGCCCGGCAAAGATTTCGTCTATCCGCATCAAGGAAGAAGAAAAGTATGCCGAAGTAATGTTGCGTCCAGAAGAAGTTTCGTTGGCAATCGGTAAGGGCGGTTTGAACATCAAGCTCGCCACTATGCTGACCGGCTACGAAATTGATGTATACCGTTTCACTGACGACAGCGACGATATCTATCTTGATGAATTTAGCGATGAAATCGACGGCTGGGTAATCGATGCGCTGAAGAATATCGGCTGCACGACTGCCAAGAGCGTACTCAACATGCCGCGCGAACAGCTGATCGACAAGGCAGACCTCGAAGAAGGTACTGTTGACTATGTAATTGATGTGCTGAAAGCTGAGTTTGAAGATTAAACAGCTTTCTATTCCAGCAGGATAAAGAGTTAGATTTTTATCGGGTGTGGAGCATGTGAGGTTTTAATCTTTCCATTTAAAAACCACTTATTAAATAATATGGCAATAAAAATAAGTAAAGTAGCAAAAGACCTGAACGTGGGAATTTCGACGCTGGTGGAATTCCTTCAAAAAAACAACCAGAATGTTGAGGACAATCTCAACACTCGTATTACCGACGAACAGTATGAAATGCTGGTGCGTGCTTTCAAGAATGACAAGGATTTGAAGTCCAAGTCCGACAAATATTCTTCGGACCGTCATAAAGAGAAGGCAAAACCGGCTCCGGCTCCTCATGTTGCGCCGAAAGAAGAAATCAAGACTGTTGTGGTACCGCAGCCAAAAGTGGTAGGCAAGATTAATCTCGACGAAAT
>OOAA01001627.1_pt1 | contig 10694 bp, 8 predicted proteins | sample 1671671 | NCBI WGS metagenome assembly OOAA01 (sample SAMN06348180, study PRJEB24527) | human gut metagenome | biome: human gut; feature: ankylosing spondylitis patient; material: feces | host: Homo sapiens | place: China | collected 2015-10 | reverse complement strand
CGTTGCCGTCGAGCGTCTGGATGGTCTCGCCCTCGCGCGCGGTGCGCACGATGATGTGGCCGCCTTCGACGCAGCTGAAGTCAAAGGCGTGCATCGGCTGGCCGTATTCGAGCATCACATAGTTTGTGATATCGACGATGTTGTTGATGGGGCGCACGCCGCTCGCGCGCAATCTCTCGCGCATCCAGCGCGGAGACGGAGCGATCTTGACGTTTTTCACCATGCGCGCGGTGTAGCGCGGGCAGAGGTCGCCGTCCTCAATGTCGATGTCGACGATCTCCGCGATGCTGCCGCCGCAGCCGTGCGGCTCGGGCGTGTGCAGCTTAAGGGGGCGCTTGAACGTCGCGCTCGCCTCGCGGGCAAGGCCGATGACGGAAAGGCAGTCGGGGCGGTTCGGCGTGATCTCAAACTCGACGATGGAATCGTCGAGGCCGAGGATGTGCGCCACGTTGAGACCCGGCTCGGCGTCCTCCTCGCGCAGGATGAAGATGCCGTCGGCGATGCAGTGGGGGAATTCCTTCTGCTCGGCGTGCAGGTCTTCGAGCGTGCAGATCGTGTCGCTCTTCGTGTTGTACGCGACAAGGTCGCCTTCGTGGAGGTTGGAGCAGCGCGTATCGGGCACAGCGGTCGCATTGCCGAGGTCGAGGCAAGTGTGGAACGTGCCGTCGCCCAGCGGGGCACATTCAAGCACCTTGGCGGCAACCACAGGGCCGTAGACCTTGTCGCCGGGCTTGATGTCCGCGGGGATGGAGGGCTTCGCGGGGTCGATGGGATGATAGTCGTTCAGAAGCGCCGCGGGCGTGATGACGGCATAGGGGAAGTCATGCTCCGCCGTCATGCCAAGCTCCTTGAGCGAGCAGAGCATGCCGTTCGACTCGACGCCGCGCAGTTTGCCCTTTTCGATCTTCACGCCGCCCGGCAGATGCGCGCCATGCAGCGCTGCGGGGACATAGTCTCCCACATGGATGTTCCACGCGCCGGTGACGATCTGCACGGGCTCAGCCTGACCGACGTCGATCTGGCAGACCCACATGTGGTCGGAGTTTTCATGGCGCTTCATCTCGAGAATTTTGCCGACGACCACGTTCTTGAGGTTCTCGTCGGGACGCTCGATGGTCTCGACCTTCGAGCCGGAGAGCGTCATCTCGTCGTTGAATTCCTTATCGGTGATATCCTTGAGGTCAACGAATTCGTTGAGCCAATTACGGGATAGGATCATATTTGTATCCTCCTAAGAAGTAACAATCAAATTTCGTTTTTTGTGACGACATGCGCGTCACAAAAAACACCGCTCAGGGTGCGCTCGTGCGAGCAAAGCGAGTGCGGTGCAGCACCCTGCGAAAGAGATCGCAGAAAGCGGCTCGCCGCTTTCGCGAGGAATATTAAAACTGTTCGAGGAAGCGGACATCGTTCTCGAAGATCAAACGCAGGTCGCTGATCTTGAAGTGGCCGAGCGCCAGACGCTCAAGGCCCATGCCGAACGCCCAGCCGGAATAGACCGTGGAGTCGATGCCGCAGCCCTCGAGGACCTTCGGGTGGATCATGCCGGCGCCGAGCACCTCGATCCAGCCCTCGCCCTTGCAGGTGGGGCAGCCTGCGCCGTGGCACTTGTGGCACTGAATGTCCATTTCGCAGCTCGGCTCGGTGAACGGGAAGTGATGGGGGCGGAAGCGCGTGACCGTGTGCTCGCCGTAGAGCTGGCGCACGACCTCGTTGAGCGTGCCCTTGAGGTCCGCCATCGTAATGCCCTTGTCGATGGCCATGCCCTCGATCTGGTGGAACATGGGCGAGTGCGTGGCGTCGACCTCGTCCTTGCGGTACACGCGGCCGGGGGCTAGAATACGGATGGGCAGCTCGCGCGTCTCCATCGCGTGGATCTGCATCGGAGAGGTCTGCGTGCGCAGAAGGATCGAGCTGTCCTCGGTGAAGTAGAACGTGTCGCTCCACTCGCGGGCGGGATGGCCCTCCTCGACGTTGAGCTTCGTGAAGTTGTACTCGGCAAGTTCGACCTCGCGGTCTTCGAGAATTTCAAAGCCCATGCCGACGAAGATGTCCTTGATCTCGTCGAGCACCTGATACATCGGGTGCTTCACGCCGATCTTTTCCTGCTTGCCGGGAATGGTGACGTCCACGGCCTCTTCCTTGAGCTTGCACTCCATGGCCTTGTCGGCAAGCTCACTTGCCTTTTTCTCGATGCCCGCCTCCAGTGCGGCGCGCACCTCGTTGGCAAGCTGCCCGATCACGGGACGCTCTTCGGCGCTGAGCTTGCCCATCTGCTTCAAAACGGCGGTCAGCTCCCCCTTTTTGCCAAGGTAGCGGACGCGCAGTGCTTCGAGGTCCTCCGCCTTGCCGGCGTCGGAGATCGCATCGAGCGCCGCCTTGCGGATCGCTTCCAGTTGTTGTTTCATATCATTTCTCCTTTTCAGGTAAAAATTTGCAGGTGTCGTATAACAAAGGCGGCAGGGACAAAAAAATAGTCTCTCCTCCCGACATTCGGGACGAAAGACTTCTTCCGCGGTACCACCCTGATTCACGCCCGCAGGCGCGCACTCTTTTGCCCGTAACGGGGGCTGGCCGGCCGCGCATTTCCTCGCGGCTGCTCGGGGGCGAACCAAGCGACATCCCGCAGACCGGCTCCCAGCCGCCGACCGGTCCTCTCTACGCGGAACAAACACGCTATTTTCCCTTTCACAGCATTTGTCTAAGTGGTACTTATATCACAGAAAAAAGGAACTTGCAAGGGGGAATTTGCCCCTTGCCGGCAAAAAAGCGGCAAAAGCGCAAACTATCGCGCATTTTCCTCTGCGCACTCCCCTTTTCCTGCCCAAAACGCGGAAAAGCCGCACTTTACAACGTGCAAAAACGTGGTATACTATAATAGTTGTTTACAAACCCACCGTGGCTGCTCTCGCAGCCGGATAAGGAGAACGATCATGGACGAAAGAAAGCGTCTTTACAAGTCCCGCAACAACAAGATGATCTGCGGCGTCTGCGCAGGCATCGCAGACTACTTCAACATTGACCCGTCGATCGTGCGCGTGCTCTGGGCGGTCCTCGCTCTGGCCGCCGGTACCGGCGTGCTCGCCTATATTGCCTGCGCGATCATCCTGCCCGAGGGCGACACCGAGGTCTGACTGCTTGACAATCCGCGCAAAAAAGATATACTAAATCCTGTTTGCCGCGCGAAACGGCAGAAAAAGATGTAAAACGCGAAGGGAGCTTCCTTTTATGGCGACTTATCCGATGCATGTCGCGGGTCTTGACCGCGACTTTCCCATCTGCAAGGTAACGGACGATCTTTATATCGGTGCTTTCATCATGTTCGGCGACGCGGAGCTGACCGTGCGCTGTGCGGAAGAGCTTTTGAAGCTCGCTGAGGGCGTCGACTACGATTACCTCTTCACCGCTGAGGCAAAGTCCATCCCCCTCATCCACGAGATGGCGCGCCAGAGCGGCGCGAAAAAGTATTTTATCGCGCGCAAGGGCCCCAAGGTCTACATGCCCGACCCCATTTCCGTGGAGGACAAGTCCATCACCACCGTCGCCCAGCAGAAGCTTTTCCTCGGCTCTGACGACGCGGATCTCATCCGCGGCAAGAAGATTTTGCTCGTCGACGATGTCATCTCCACGGGCGGCTCGCTCAAGGCGATGGAAGCACTCGTCGAAAAGGCGGGCGGCACCGTTACGGGCCGCATGGCCGTTCTCGCCGAGGGCGGCGCAGCCGACCGCAAGGACATCCTGTTCCTTGAAAAGCTGCCCGTCTTCAACGCCGACGGCAGCGTGAAGTAAAAAGATTCAATCACAGAAGCGCAAAGCGCCTTTCAAAGAGCTTTCTTTGAAAGGCGCTTTCTCTGTTATTCGGTGATCTCCTCGCAGACCGTCGGCGATGTGGACCTTGCTTCGGCCTCCGGCGCTGTTCTTAGTCCGCTCAAACCGCGGCGGCAGAGCACGCAGCCCGCCGCGCATACGGCGGCCATGACGGCAAGGAACTGCCACTTCTCCGCAAAACCGCCCAAAAGCCCCAGCGGGTCGTTCATTGCGTTGAACGCGGCGTGCGCGGCGATCGTGGGCAGGATGCTCCCCGTGCGATAGCGAATATAGCCGAAAAGCAGGCCCATGAGAAACGCGTAGCCGATCTGCACCGGCGTTCCGTGGATGAATCCAAAGAGTACCGCTTGCAGTACCATTGCGATCCACACCGGCATGGCCCGTTCCAGCCGCGACTGGATGACGCCGCGGAACACGAGCTCCTCCGCAACCGGCGCGCCGGCCACCACGGCAAGCGCCGGGATCAGCCCCGTCTCTGTGCTCAGGCGCATGGCTTTTCCATATTCCTCCATCCAGCTTTCCGGCAGCAGGGCAAGCACCAGACCGACCAGCACATAGAGGCCGACCGCGCCGAAGGCGCAGAAGCCCACCGTCCAGCCCGAGCAGTGACGAAGGCCCGCCGCCTCGGATAGCGGCTTTTTCCGCAGCAGGAACCACAGCAGCAGTACCGCGGCGATGATCAGGCACGATAGCAGCGTGAGCGCCGACAGGCCGTCAAGAAGCCGCTCCGCCACCGCCTGCGCCCCCCGTGCAAGGTCCGCTCCCCTATTGATCGCCGCATCGGCAGCGATACCGATCCCATAGACAAAGGGCAGCAAAACCTGCACCGCCACAAAAAAGAGCAGATACAAAGCGGATCTCCCCAGTGCAGCCAAAACGCCCTTTGCGGAATAGGAATGCTCGGTTTTCATATCTTCCCCCCTCCTTGTCCGGTCCTAAAATTGCCGCAGCCTCCATTTTGTGTGCGGGCCACTTCAAGCAAGCCCGGCGCAGTGAATGCCAGCGCGTTTTATTCGTCTTTTAGTTGAAAATATTCATTTATCTCTATACCGTTTGTTTAATTATACTGTATTATCAGATGCTTGTAAACAGCATTTTGTGAAAAGCAATCTTTCGGCAACGGCCTGTATTTGTCCGGTCCATCATACAGTTTATGATACAGTGAACTTCTGCATTCTTCTCACTTTTCGTCAGTTTTACTAAAAATATTTTAGCTTTTTCTGCTGGACAAGTGCAAAAGAACGTAGTATCCTATAAAAAATAAACGAGGAAGATGGATGATTCATCCGATAAACTGGTCAAACACAACAAAATAAGGAGGAAAACGCATGGCATACCGGGAAAGCTACGCAGGAAAGATCAACCGCAAGCTGAACAAGAAGCTCCACGTCGTCGAGGTGGCCTCGGGACGGCAGAAGGCCGACCTCGTGCTCAAGAACGCGACGTATGTGAACGTCTTCTGCAATGAGCTCAGTCATGGCGACATCGCCGTGGCCGAAGGGCTGATCGCAGGCATGGGCGAGCATTACGAGGGCGCGGTCGAGATCGACATGGGCGGCAAGCTCGTGCTGCCCGGCTTTGTCGACGCGCACATCCACTTAGAGAGCGCGCTCGTTTCCCCCAAGGAATTTGCCAACGCCGTCATTCCGCACGGCACCACGACCGTCATCACCGACCCGCACGAGATCGCCAATGTCATGGGCACCGACGGCATCGAGTATATGCTGCAGGCGACGGAAGATCTGCCCGTTGACGTGCGCTTCATGCTCCCCTCCTGCGTGCCCGCAACGCCGCTCGACGAATCCGGCGCGGTGCTCGATTACCGCGCGATCGACTCGTTCTACGAGCACAACCGCGTCGAGGGTCTGGCCGAAATGATGAACTATGTCGGCGTCGCGAACGCCGACGAGCAGGTGCTCGAAAAGATCGTCGCCGCGCAGGCGCACCACAAAAAAATCGACGGCCACGCCCCCGGCCTTTCGGGCAACGACCTGAACGCCTACATCGCCGCCGGCGTCTATTCCGACCACGAGTGCAGCACCGTGGAGGATGCCATCGCCAAGCTCGAGCGCGGACAGTACATCATGATCCGCGAGGGCACGGCCGCGCGCAACCTCGACGCGCTGCTCCCGCTGCTCACACCGCAGTATTACACCTACTGCATGTTCTGCACGGACGACAAGCACCCGAACGATCTTCTCGAAAAGGGCCACATCGACTACATCGTGCGCCGTGCCATCAAGTCGGGCGTCGACCCGATCATCGCCGTCAAATGCGCGAGCCACCACGCCGCGCGCTACTTCCTGCTCAACAACCGCGGCGCAATCGCACCGGGCTTTCTTGCGGACTTTGTCGTGATCGACAATTTCGACGACTTCAACATCCTTGAGGTCTACAAGAAGGGCAAGCTGATGTTCGACGGCAAGACCGTCACGCCGTTTGAAGCGCCCGAGATCGATCCGCACCTCGTCAAGCGCTCGCACGAGACGTTCCACGTTGCGCACCTTGAGGCCACGGACTTTATCGAGTCCCGCCCGCGCGCGGTGCTCGGCATGGTGCCCGGCGAGATCGTCACGACCGATGCGGGCTACGCCGAAAAGATCAGCGTTGAGGACGATATCTTGAAAATTGCCGTCATCGAGCGCCACAAGAACACGCACCACATCGGCATCGGCTACATCAAGGGCTACGGCCTCAAGTCCGGCGCGGTGGCGACATCCATCTCGCACGACAGCCACAACATCATCGTCGTCGGCGCGAACGAGGAGGACATGGCCGCGGCGGTCAACCGCGTCGTCGAGCTCGGCGGCGGCATCGTCGTGATGGACGACGGCAAGGTGCTCGGCGAGCTCCAGCTCCAGATTGCAGGCATCATGAGCGAAGCGCCGCTTATCGAGGTCAACGAGGCGCTCGAAAACGCCAAGGAGCAGGCCTTCAAGCTGGGCGTTTCGCGCGGGGTCGACCCGTTTATGACGCTCTCGTTCATGGCGCTGACCGTCATTCCGACGCTGCGCCTCACCACGCGCGGCGTGTTCGACGTCATCAATCAGCGCTACGTGTGATCTTACATTGTGAAAGGCTCCGGCGCAGTGCGCCGGAGCCTTTCTTCGAAAAGTTTTGCTTGCAAATGCTCCCTGCATCGCATATAATAATTGTTACACCTGCCGGTGTGATGGAATTGGTAGACGTAGCGGACTCAAAATCCGCCGCTGGCGACAGCGTACCGGTTCGAGTCCGGTCACCGGCACCAAGAGCAGAGGACCTGCGCCGCAGGTCCTCTGCTCTTTTCTTTGAACGGGCAAAAGAAAATCCGGATATTAAAATTGTGGTCGTTTGGCCGGGGCAGTACCGGAGTGAGGCTTTCCTCTGCGATCCCACTGTTGCACTTGAGAAGATCCGATAAGCAGCATTGTATTCCTCGGAAAATCTACAATGCTGTGTGAGCCTGTCTGTCATCGCCTTTCAGGCCGCAATCAAAGTAAGAAAAAGCACGCCTGCCAAGCAGACGTGCTTTTCGTTTTGTGTCAGGGGGTTTGGCTTTTCAGCGTCTTCCGCCGAAGCCGCCTCCGCGGCCACCGCCAAATCCGCCGCTGCGACCTCCACCGAAGCCACCGCCGCGGCTGCCGCCACCGCCGAATCCACCGCCACGGCTGCTGCCGCCAAATCCGCCGAAGTTTCCGCTGCCAAAGCTGCCGCCGCGGCCGCTGCTGCCAAATCCGCCAAAGCTGCTACCCGAGGAACCGGAAGGCCGTCTCGGCTGCTGGGGCGGGCGGCGATTACCGCCGGAGGAGCCGCCGCTGCGCGGCGGTCTGGGGCCGCCCTGTGGAGGACGGGGGCCGCCCGAACGGGGCGGACGCGGGCCGCGCGGAGGACGGCGTCCCCAGAAGATGGGGTGATACATCACCGTCGGCACGCCCATGCCGGGCATCATGTAGCGGCGGCGATAGCGGCGATAACGCATGCCGTCAAGCATGATCCAGAGGACAAAGAATATGATGAGGATCATGATGAACATCACACCGTTGGCCGCCTCGTCCAGCGCCGCCTCGCTCTGCTGATACTGCTGGCTCAGCTCCACATGGAGCGCGGCGCAAAGCGAGCACACCGCCGCGTCATAATCGCCCTTCTGCACGTTATCCGCCATGCAGGAGGCAACAAAGCTCTGCGAAAGGCCGCTGAGCAGGTCGTAAAAATCGCCGCTGGCAAGCAGGTAGTAGTCCTGCTGCTGTTTTGCGATGACCAGGATCGCATCATTTTCCGCAAGCTGCATCTCGATGGCGTAATCATACGCTGCATTCTCTATGTCGTTTGCGGATTCGGTCGTCACGACGGCCATGATGCTGCCAAACATCTTGTCCCAGTTGGCGTTGTAGAGGCCGATAGCCTCCTCAGTCTTGTCGGAAAGAACACCGGCATCATCGCGCACATACTGCGTAAAGGCCGCCGCAGAAAGTGAGGGATCGAGCTTTTCCCCGCCCTCCGGCGTAGAGACGGCGGGCGCCTTGTGCAGTCCCCACGCACTGGATGCGACGATCGCCAGAATCAGCACGGCGATGGCGACGCCGCGTTTTTGAAAGAATTTCATATGCTTCTCCTATCCGGAGCGTCTCAGCTTCTCAGCTCCATGAGCTTCTGCTTCAGCTCACCTTCGATACGGCCGAGCTCGACCTCCGCTTCCTTGCGCTTCTGCGCGCCCTCGCGCTGGATGTTCACGACCTCGTCGAGCGTGGAGACGAGCTGCTCGTTCGTGTGCTGCAGCGTCTCGATATCGACGATGCTGCGCTCGGCCTCCTTGGCCGTGGCGATGGTGCCCATCTTGAGCATGTCGGCGTTCTTCTTGAGAAGCTCGTTCGTCGTCTGCGCCACCGCGCTCTGTGCGGCCGTGGCCTGACGGCTGTGCTCCATGCCGAGCGCGAGCACCATCTGGCTCTTCCAGAGGGGGATGGTATTGACGAGCGAGGACTGGATCTTTTCGACCATCAGCGTGTCGTTGTTCTGGAGAAGTCTCGTCTGCGGGCCCATCTGGAGCGACACCATGCGCGTGAGCTCCAGGTCATGCAGCTTCTTTTCAAAGCGCTCACACTTCTGCGCGTAGTCGTTGTAGGCCTGCGCATCCTCGGCAAGGCCGCTCGCCTCCGCCTTTTTGCGCAGCTCCTCGAGCTCGCCGGAGCGGACCTCGGCCAGACGCTTTTTGCCCGCGATGATATACATGGTCAGTTCTTTGTAGTACTTGAGGTTCAGCTCATACATCTGGTCGAGCATCGCGATGTCCTTCATCAGCGTGACCTGATGCTTTTCAAGCTCAGAAACAATGCGGTTCACGCTCGTCTCGGCCTTGCCGTACTGCGCGCGCATCAGCTCGAGCTTATCCTTCTGCTTGCGGAACAGGCCTGCGAAGCCCTTCTTCTCCTCCTGACCGAAGCCCTTGACCTCGACGACGAGGTTCGAGAGCGTCTCGCCCACCTCGCCAAGATCCTTGTTGCGCACGGAGGACAGTGCATTTTCCGAGAACGTCGCAACGCTCTTCTGCGCGGCCACGCCGTAGTTGAGCACGACATTCGTGTCCTTGATGTCGATCTTTTTCGCAAAATCGTCGACGGCTTTCTTCTCCTGCTCGGTGAGCATGCTCTCATCGACCTTGACAGGCTCGACTTCCTTTTTCTCCGCCTCGGGCGCCGTGGGCGCTTCGGGCGTGAGCGTCAGCTCAGGGACGGCCTCCTGCGCCGCTTCGGTGGGGTTCAGGGTCAGCTCGGGCATCATGTTGTCGCTCATATCATTTCTCCTCCGTATTTTGGCTTTGAGTTTGTTCTTTTTCGTACTTTTTGATGCGCTGGATGCGGCGCAGGCACAGCAGCGTGGCCAACGCCCAGATCAGCGCGGAATAGTAAAGCGTATCCCTGTGCAGATGCCGCGCGCCGATGATGCTTGCCACACACATGATGGCAAAGATTGCACAGAAGATCGGGTCGAGCCACACGCCTTTCAGTCGTTTCAAGATCCACGCATTGACTTTGGCGTTGAACGCCATCACTTTCTTTCGCATCGCTTACTCCTTTATAGCTCGAGCTTGATGTCGTCCTGCGAGGCGGTCGCCGTGCCGGACTCGGCATGCAGCTCGCCAGTATCCTCGCTCAGGCCCTCGCGCTTCATCATGTTCTCAAGCACCGTGATATCGGCGGAAATATCCATCGCCTCGCTGCCGAAGAGCATGTCGAGCTGCTTTTCAAAAGCCGTAACGATCGTGCCCATCATACTCTCCACGCGCTGCATGGTCGCGTCGATGTTCTCGCCGCTCACGCCCTGCGCGCCCATACGGTCATAGGCGTTCAAGAGCTTAAGGGTCGTGGGCAGGTAGTAGTCCATGAACTTGCGGATCTGCGGCAGCTTCGACGGGTCGGATTTGACCTGCGCGAAAATTTTCGCGCTCAGGTCCTCGAGCCGGTCGATGTCGGCGGAGATCTTCTCATCCTTGATGGAATCATTCAGACGCTTCATCTCGGAGATGGCAAGATTGCCGTCCTTGATCATCTTGTCAAGCTCCGGATTCCCGGTGGTCTCCTCCTTTTTCGGCGGGTCGGGCACCGTGACTTCGACCGTGCCGCACACGGCGTTCATAATGAAGAACACCACCCCCGACACGACCGCCACAAAGAGGAAATGCGGTACGCGGTAGAGCGGGAACAGCAGCGCATAAATGACCCATGTTCCCGCCGCGGCATAATAGGGAACGGTGGATCTGCGTTTGACGGTTGCCAAGGCGATCGCCTCCTGTTTTGTGAAAAATTTTACTGGTATATGATACCACAACGCTGCGTCGCGGTCAAGCAAAGCCCGCACGAAAACGAGGCGGCGTCCCATCGGGCGCC
>OOAA01001622.1_pt1 | contig 10737 bp, 10 predicted proteins | sample 1671671 | NCBI WGS metagenome assembly OOAA01 (sample SAMN06348180, study PRJEB24527) | human gut metagenome | biome: human gut; feature: ankylosing spondylitis patient; material: feces | host: Homo sapiens | place: China | collected 2015-10 | reverse complement strand
CGGCGGATGGCCATGCGGCGCTCCACATCAATGGATGCCGTCACGGTGTCGCCGAGCTGGAAGCTGCCGTGGATGACCCTACCTGTGTGCATGAACTTGCCGCCCTTGTTCTTCTGGACGTCCGTGACCTCAAACACGGCCTCGCCGCAGCGGATGACGCCCGTATCGCCGATCTGGCCGCCCATTTCGGCATAGAACGGAGTCTTGTCGAGCACGATGATGCCCTCCACGCCGCTCATCATAGCCTCGGCCTGCTCACTCTCGACCACCAGCGCGACGACCTTCGCATCGTCGACGGAATCGTGGTCATAGCCGACAAATTCCGTGGACGGAATGTCCTTGCCGAACTCAACGCCCGCCCAGCCAAGGTCACCGAGCGCCTTGCGCGCCTCGCGGGCGCGGGTCTTCTGCTCCTGCATCTCGTGGTCAAAGGCCTTGCGGTCGAGCGTCATGCCCTCGTCCTCGACCATCTCGACCGTCAGGTCGATGGGGAAGCCGTAGGTGTCGTACAGCTTGAACGCGTCCGCGCCGGAGAAGACGGTCTCACCCTTCTCCTTGTGGGCGTTCAGAAGCTCGGTGAAGATCTTCATGCCGCCGTCGATGGTCTTGGCAAAGTTCTCCTCCTCGGTGCGGATGACCTTGGTGATATAGGCCTGACGCTCGCGCAGCTCGGGATAATGGCCTTCGTTCTCGTGCACGACCGTATCCACGACCTCATAGAGGAACGGACGGTTGACGCCAAGCAGCTTGCCGTGGCGGGCGGCTCTTCTCAGCAGGCGGCGCAGCACGTAGCCGCGGCCCTCGTTGCTGGGCAGCACGCCGTCGCAGATCATAAAGGAAGCCGAGCGGATGTGGTCGGTGATGACGCGCAGGGACACGTCTTTCTCGCGGCTCTGGCCGTAGCTCGCGCCGGTGATCTCCGTGACCTTGTTCGTGATGTTCATCACCGTGTCGACGTCGAAGAGCGAATCAACGTCCTGGCACACAACGGCCAAGCGCTCAAGACCCATGCCGGTGTCGATGTTCTTCTGCTTGAGCTCGGTGTAGTGGTCGTGGCCGTCGTTGTCGAACTGGGAGAAGACGATGTTCCAGACCTCCATATAGCGGTCGCAGTCGCAGCCGACGGTGCAGCCGGGCTTGCCGCAGCCGTACTTTTCGCCGCGGTCGTAGTAAATTTCAGAGCAGGGGCCGCACGGACCGGAGCCGTGCTCCCAGAAGTTGTCCTCCTTGCCGAACTTGAAGATGCGGTCCTCGGGGATGCCGATCTCCTCGTGCCAGATGCGGAACGCCTCGTCGTCGGCGGGCGTGGTCTCGTTGCCGGCGAAGACGGAGGGATACAGGCGGTTCGGGTCGAGGCCGACCCACTCGGGGCTCGTCAGGAATTCCCACGCCCAGTGGATGGCCTCGGTCTTGAAATAGTCGCCGAACGAGAAGTTGCCGAGCATTTCAAAGTACGTGCCGTGGCGCGCGGTGTGGCCGATGTTCTCGATGTCGCCGGTGCGGATGCACTTCTGGCAGGTGGTCACGCGGTGGCGCGGGGGCTCCTGCTCGCCGGTGAAGAACGGCTTCATCGGCGCCATACCGGAGTTGATGAGCAGCAGCGACGCGTCGTTCTGCGGGATCAGGGAAAAGCTGGGCAGGCGCAGATGGCCTTTTGTCTCAAAAAAGTGCAGGAACATTTCCCGCAGCTCATTGAGACCGTAATACTTGGGCTGAGACATGGTTGGTTTCTCCTTTTATTGTAAAATTTACTGTTGTTCGTTCTGTGTTTTCAGATAAGCGCTCAATTCCGCGAGCTCACGGTCGAGATTTTTATAGAACTGCGTGACGTGCCATCCGTCGCAGAGCGCGTGGTTGATGAAAAGTGACATCGGCAGCATCATGCGGCCGTTTTCCTCGCGGTATTTTCCCCAGGCGAAGCGCGGATTGCTGTCGTCTGCGCCGCCGGCGGGCTCTTTGATCTGCGTGTAGTAGAGCCACGGCACGCAGGAGACGAAGAAATTCGCCAGCACGTCGCCATCCTCGGTCAGCGTACCGCGCTCGAGCGTCTCCTTCTGCCGCCGCTTGCCCTCGGCGACAAACTTTTCGTAAGACGACAGATCGTCCTCAAGCAGGCAGTAGACGTAAACGCCCGTGCCGTCGGGCTTCATCACGGTGTACGACGGGTCACAGTGATCATACTCAACGACCTGACCGTCGGGCAGCAATCTCCGCCGCAGCTCGGGAACGGCGTTCGCCGCGCGCATCACCGCATAGAGATAGCTGAGGAAAAACGGACGGCCGTTAAGCGAAGCAAGAAGATCCGTAATATCCACCGGAACCGTGATGCCCGCCCACGGGTCGGTCATCGTGCGGAAGTATTCAAACTGGCCGCCGCGCGGGTCCTTCGTCATGTCGATGATTTTTCTTGTCATCTGCTCACTTCCCTCTCACATCCAGTCCGATAAGGTTCATCTCCGTATCGAACGCGATGCGGAACACCACGGACTTTTTGTCGTATTTTGCGCCGATGACGGCGATGGCATGCGGCTCGTCCGCGTCCGTCACGCCCGTCACCATCGAATCCTTGACCTTTTTGAAGCTGCCGCGCCCCTCGGTCGCGGTATCCATCATCTCTTCAATGGCATCGGCGCTCGTCTGCTCGCGCACATCCTCGCGCAGCGCGTCGTAGACCTCTTCATATTCGCCCTTCGTCAGCTGCGACATGACGGCAAGTCCCGCGCTCGAGACCTTGTCCTCGTCCATGCCGTCGGGCAGCTCGTTTCCGCGGCAGCCGGCCAAAATCACCAGCAGCACCGCAGCCAATGCGAAAAGCCACACTTTTTTGCGCATATCTATCCCTTTCCAAAAAAATAAAGCCTCCGTCCCTACACATAGGGGCGAAGACTTGACACTTCACGGTACCACCCTAATTATCTTTCCGCTTGGGGGAAAGCATCTTAGCCGTCCGGTAACGGGGACGAGGCGTTCCGCTCCTCGCGGACGGCTCCAAAGCGGCTGCTTCGCACCGGTGGCCGAGGGCTTGCACCATTCCCCTCTCGCTTCAGGCTCGTCTGCAAAGCTGACTTTTTCATCGCGTTTTACTTGCGTTATTATATCTCAAATTCAGCTTTTGTCAAGCATCCCTTGCCTTTGGGCAGAAAATGGCATATACTGCTTTCGTTTGAATGATGAAGGGAGAATCGCTATGAACCGTTCCCGCTCCGGCTATGTCTATATCGTCCTCTGTGCCGTCATTTTCAGCACGATGGAGGTCATGCTCAAAACCGTGCACGGCGTGTTTGCGCCCATGCAGATCACGTGTCTGCGCTTTCTCGTCGGCGGCATTCTGCTCATCCCGTTCGCCTCGCGCTCGATGAAGAAGAAAAACGCCTCGCTTTCGCGAAAGGACATCGGCTTTTTCGCGCTTTCGGGCTTTCTGTGCGTCGTCATCGCGATGTCGCTCTACCAGATGTCCGTGACCTATACGCGCGCGTCAATCGTGGCGGTCATCTTCTCCTGCAATCCGATCTTCGTCACGGTGTTCGCCCATCTCTTCCTGCATGAGGACATTCATCGCAACCACATTATCGCGCTCATTTTGGAGCTCACGGCGGCGCTCATCATCATTGACCCCATTCATGCGACGCTCGATCCCACAGGCTCGGTGCTCGCCATTCTCTCCGCCGTGATGTTCGCACTCTACAGTGTGTTCGGCAAAAAGCGTACACCGCGCTTCGGCGGCATCGCTGTTACGTGCCTGAGCTTTCTCTTCGGCGCGGGCGAGCTCGTGTTCATTCTGCTCTTCGGCCGCACGGCGGCGGGCGCGTCGCTCTATGGCGCGGTGGGGCTGAACCTCTTTATCGACGTGCCGCTCTTTGAAAATATCCCTGCCTCGGCCATTCCGGCACTGCTGTACATCTGCTGCATCAACTCGGCGGCGGGCTTCGTCTGCCACATGATGGCGATGGAGAAAACGTCCGCGCAGGAGGCGTCGCTCATTTTCTTCCTAAAGCCCATCTTGGCGCCGATCTTCGCGCTTCTTTTCCTCAAGGAGGAAATTCCGCTCAATATGATCGTCGGCATCGTCTGCTTCCTCGCAGGATCGCTGTGCGCGATCCTGCCGGGCATCCTCGCCCAGCGAAAGCTTTTGAAAGCGGAACAGAAATAAGGAAAAACGCAAAAAAGGGCCGCTCTCTTTTGGAAGAGAGCAGCCCTTTTATTTTGTTCTCAGTCCTTCGCGCCCAGCGAGACCGCATGGCGCACAAAGCTCATCGGCGGCACATAGCGCGGCAGTTTCATCTTAAACACCGTCTGCGGTGTGCGCGGCTCGTAGAGCTCGAAGCCCTCGAGGTCGTGCATCACGGGCGCGGTCATCGTGAACGGGCGGCTGTCGGGGCCGACGAGCTCGATCTCGTCGCCCGCGGCAAACTTGTTGCGAAGCGACAGCGTCGCGTTGCCGTCCGCATCGCAGTCCGTCACGACGGCGCAGACCTGCCAGTCGCGGATGTAGCGCGAATTGTCGTAATACTGCCCGGGCTGGCCGTAGTAGAAGCCCGTCGAATAATGGCGGTGGCTCACATGCTCTACCTCATCGCGCCATACGGGGTCGACTTCCCTGCCCGCGGCGACGTCGTCGAGCACATGGCGGTACGCACCTGTGACGATGGCGGCGTAGTAGGCCGACTTCGCGCGCCCCTCGATCTTGATGCAGTCGATGCCCGCGTCCATGATATCGTCTAAATGGTCGATCATGCACATATCGCGCGAGTTCATGATGTAGGTCCCCTTCTCATCCTCGAAGACGGGGAAATATTCGCCCGGACGTTTCTCCTCCATCAGCGCATACTGGTAGCGGCAGGGCTGGGCGCACTGGCCGCGGTTGGAGTCGCGGCCGGTCATATAGTTTGAGAGAAGGCACCTTCCAGAATAGCTCACACACATCGCGCCGTGGCAGAAGGTCTCGATCTCCAATTCCTCTGGAATTTTCGCGCGCATTTCGCGAATCTCCTGTAAAGACACTTCCCTTGCCAGCACCACTCGTTTCGCGCCCAAATCGTACCACGCGCGGGCGCACTCGTAGTTTGCGATCGACTGCTGGGTCGAGATATGGCGCTCGCACTTGGGCGCATACTTCCCCGCGAGCGTAAACGCGCCGAGGTCGGCCAAAATAAGCGCGTCGACACCCGCGTCGTTCAAACGCTCCAAGTGCTCGGGCAGGCGCGCGACCTCATCGTTGCGCGGCATGGTATTCACCGTCACATGCACGCGCACACCATGGTCATGCGCGAACTTCACAGCCTTGGGCAGTTCCTCGGGCGCAAAGTTGCCCGCAAACGAGCGCATGCCGAAGCTCGTACCGGCTAAGTACACTGCGTCCGCGCCGTAGAGCACGGCCATCTGCAATTTTTCCATATCGCCCGCCGGGGCGAGGATCTCGGGTTTTCTTCTCATCGTTGTCCTCTTTCAAAGCGGCAGCGTGGCATAAGCCACGCTGCCGCGTCATTTTATGTTAGCCTGCGTACTGGCTGGAGCTGACGAAGCTCGAGTGCTCCGCGTAGGTCTTGAAGAAGTGGTGCACGCCGTCCTTGCCGAGGGCGTAGAAGTAGTAGTTCGTCTGCGCCGGTTCGAGCGCCGCCTGAATGGAGGCGAGACCGGGGTTCGCGATGGGCGTGGGCGGCAGGCCCTCGTACATCGAGAGGTTGTAGGGCGTGTTGTAATTGAGGTCGCTGCTCGTGAGCGTGCCGGTGTAGTTGTCACCAAGGCCGTAAATGAGCGAAGCATCGATCTGGAGCTTGTGGTACGTCTCGCCCACGTTGTTGAGGCGGTTGTAGATGACCGACGCGATGTTCTCGCGATCCGTGCCGTCCGTCTCCTTTTCGATGAGCGAGGCGATGGTCAAGATCTGGTTGAGCGAATAGCCGGAGGCCTCGACCTTCTGCATGAGCTCATCGCTCATCTTTGTATTAAAGTTGTCGAGCAGTCTCGACAGCGCGTGCGTCGGGTCCTCGTCCACGAAGAATTCGTAGGTATCGGGGAAGAGATAGCCCTCAAGGCGCGTCAGGTCGCCCTTTTTATTGTTGTCGATGAACGAATAGTTGAAGTCCGAGTTCATCGCCGCGTCGGTGAGCTTTTCCGCCGTGTTGACACCATACTTGTCCATCAGCGCGATGATCTGGCGGACATTATAGCCCTCTGGGATCGAAATTTTAACGGTATTCGCCGTGAGCGACGCGTTCTTGTTGCTCATGCGGTTGATGAGCGCGTCGTAGTCCATGTCGCTGTCGACGGCGTAGGTGCCGATGCCGATGCGGCTTTCCGCGTGGCGGAGCCTGCCGAACGCCTTGAAGAACCACTTGTACTTAATGAGCCCCTCGTCGTGGAGCTTCGTGGCGATGGTGTTCAGGTTGTCATCGCGCGTGATCTCGATGGTCGTCTCGACCGGTGCCTTGTTGAAAGAGCACATGTCGTTCGCCAGCAGCCAGCCCACACCGGCGAGGATCGCCGACGTGATGAGCACGAACGCGAGCCACAGCGTAAAGCGGCGGCGCTGCCCTTTCTTCTTCAGTTTTTGCCGCTCGGCGCTGCTGCGCGTGGAGCGGTGCTGCGTGCGCTGCTCCGCTTCGCGGATGCTCTCGGCGTCCCAACGGGCGGTTTGATCGTAGTTGTCCTCGTAGCTCATAGCTCCTCCTTGCTGATTTGAAATTCCCTCACCTTTTTCTATCGGTCAGGCTCACCTTTGCGCGCTCGCGCATAGGATAGGGCATGACAAGTGAGGTGAAACGAAAATGTGCAATAACAACAATAGCTGCGTGTGGCTGATCCTCATCATCATTCTGGTGCTGTTCGGCTGCGGCGGGTGCGGCAATGGCTGCGGTTGCGGCTGTGGCTGCAGCAACAACTGCGGCTGCGGCAACAGCAACGATTGCTGCTGCTAAGGCACTCTCCTCCTGTGAAGATGGGGCGCGTGAGCGTCCCCTTTTCACTTGTTTTTGATGTGGTCAAGCCTTCAAAAGTTCCATCACGCGGCGGTAAATTTCCTCGTGTATGTCTTCGACCGTGCGCATCACGCCGTCTTTCGAGCAGTCGATGCGCTGCCAGGAGCAGCGCTCGGCGACCTTTTTCGCATTCTCGCGGCACGCGCGCAGGTAAGCTTCATCCTGCTCGTGGATGTCGGCCTTCGTGTTTGTCGCCTGTTCGCGCTCGCGCATCATCTTTTCGGTCAGCTCGGTCGGCACATCGAGATAAAAGACGAGCGACGGCTCGGGCAGGCCCAGAAGGCCGTATTCAAAGCCGAAAAGCCAGTCGAGATATTTCTCCCGCTCGCCGTCCGGCAGCTTGCCGGCCTGATGCACGGCGTTCGAGGTCGTGTAGCGGTCAGCGATCAGAAGTCCACCCGCCTCGTAATATTTGCCCCAGTCCTGCTTGTAGGACGCGTAGCGGTCGACGGAGTAAAACGTCGACGCCGCGTAGGCGTTCACATCGCTCGGGTGCGTACCGAACGCGCCGCCGAGGTACAGCTCGACGAGCGCGGCGGACTTTTCCCCATAGCGGGGAAAGTTGAGCTTGCGGCAGTCGACACCCTCGCGCTGCAGCCTCTCGAAGAGCAGCTTGCTCTGCGTCGCCTTGCCGGAGCCGTCCGTGCCTTCAAATACGATTAGCTTGCCGCTCATTTGCGCTTCTCCCCCGAAACGTGGACAAGGAAGAGCGGCAGCTTCATCATGCGGCCGAAGCGGGACGGATTTTTGATGAGGCGGTAGAACCACTCCAAATTATGCTTGCAGTAGAACTCCGGCGCGCGCTGCGCGACGCCCGCAAAAATATCCATCGAGCCGCCAAGGCCCATCAGCAGATGACAACCCGTCGCCTCGCCGTATTTCGCCATGAAGAGCTCCTGCTTCGGCGCGCCGAGGCACACGAGCGCCATGTCCGCGCCGCTCGCCTTGATCTCCGCGGCGATGGGGGCATCCTCCTTAAAATAGCCGTCGTGCGTGCCGGCGATGACAAGGCCGGGAAAGCGGTTTTTGAGATTTTCCGCCGCCTGCTCGGCGACGCCCGGCTTTGCGCCGAGCAGGTAAACGCTCTTGCCGAGCTTGGCGCAGCGCTCGATCATGCCCGTGCCGAACTCGATGCCGGGCACGCGGCCTCTGAGCGGCTGGTGCAGAATTTTTGCGCCGTACACGATGCCGATGCCGTCCGGCAGCACGAGGTCCGCACCGTTGACGGCGGCGTTCGCCGCGGCATCCGCGCGGCAGGTCTCCACAATCTCTGGATTGGGCGTCACAACATAGTGCGCACCCTCGGAGCACAGAAGCTCTTCCCCGCGCGCAAGCGCCTCGTCCATCGTCACATTATCAAAGCCAACGCCTAAAATATTGATCCGCATGATAGTCTGTCCGTTTCTTTCACATTTTTATTAAAGCAGTTTATTATATCACTCTTTTTTGCCGCTTTCAACCGCTTTGGCGCTTTTCTCCGGCAGCTGCGAGAGGATGACCGCCGCAAGCATCAGCGCGCAGCCGAAATACTCGCGCAGGCTCATGCGCTCGTGCAGGACGATCGCGCCGCAGACAACGGCAAAAAACGACTCGAGGCTCAGCAGCAGCGACACGACCGTCGGGTCGCCGTCCTTCTGCGCGATGATCTGCAGCGTGTAGCCCACGCCGCTCGACACCACGCCGACATAGAGCAGATACGGGATGCAGGTCTTCACCGCCTCGAGCGTGGTGTGCTCGCCGAAGACGAGCGCGCCGACGGCCGAGAGCACAATGACCACCACGAACTGCGCGCAGGAAAGCGCAATGCCGTCCACCCGCTGCACATAATGATCCACCGCGAGGATCTGCGCGGTAAAGGCAAAGGCGCAGAGGAAAATATAGAAATCGCCGCTGCTGAACGAGACGGAGCCGCCGTCAAAGCAGAGGAAATAAAGCCCCGCCACGGCAAAGAGCACATAGATCCAGGTGCTCTTCTTCGCCTTTTTGCCCAGCATGATGCTGAACACCGGCACGAGTATGATATAGAGCGTCGTGATAAAGCCCGCCTTGCCCGCGGTCGTCGTTTCAATGCCGAACTGCTGCAAATTGACGCCGAGTGTAAGGAAGAACCCGCAGATCAGGCCGCCGCGCAGCAGCGCGCGCTTTTCCTCCGCGGTATACTTCTCGCGCGGGCGAATGCGCCGCACAACAAGCAGCAACAACAGCAGCGCCAATGCCGCAGGAATGGAACGCAGCGCGTTGAAGCTGAAGCATCCGAGATGCCCCGCGCTGAGACTCTGGGTCACAAAGGAGCTGCCCCAGATCATCGCTGTGATCAGCGGCAGCACCACCTGCCGGACTTTCGGGTTTTTCATAGTTGCCTCCCGGATATCACACATGTTACAATGTGACATAGCATATCAAAATGCTGCATTTTTCGCAAGTATTCCGGCGGAAAAATTTGCACCGAACGGAGGCATTCCATGCAGATCGACGACATTCTTCTGCTCCGCATGAACCGTCAGTATCTTTTTGTCCCCGCGAAAGACGAGCTCACCGTGCTGCGCGACCTCTGCGGCTTGCAGTCGCAGTTTTACGGCAACTGCCTGCACGCGCTGCGTCTCCGCTGCGGGAAAGCGCCGGATGAGGATATCCTGCGCACCTCCGCCGTCAAAATGTGGACGCTGCGCGGCACACTGCATCTGATCGCACTCGATGACCTGCCGCTCTTCCTCTATGACGGGCGCAGTCATTTTCTGCGTCCGTGCGACACAATGGAAAATGACGACCATCTCTCCGCCGCGCGCAAGCGCGAGCTGGCCGCGATCATTCTGGACGCCGCCAAAAAAGGCTGCGGTGGCCGCGAGGAACTGCGCCTTCTCTGCCGCGAGCACGGCATGACCCCTGATGAAGAACAAAACGCGTTTGATCCCTGGGGCGGGCTGCTCCGCGCGCTGTGTGAAAGCGGCACGCTCGGCCACACCGCGCAGCAGAAAAAGGCCTTTCGCCCCTGCCCGCCGTTTGCACCGATGACAAAAGCCGACGCCCTGCGCGCTCTCATGCGGCGGTATCTGACGCACTACGGTCCCATAACAGTACAGGACGCCGCATACTTCTTCGGACTGCCCCAGCGAGAGCTGCTGCCGGTCATCGAATCGCTCTCCCCGCAAGAGTTTATCTGTGAAGGTAAAATATTTTACAGCTTATGCGATATCAATATTATCGGCGACCTGTCCTGCTGCCGATTCCTCGCTGGCTTTGACCCGCTGATGCTCGGATATGAGAAGCGCTCAAACCCGTTCCTGCCCGAAGAGGCTCTGCGCGGCGTGTTCACGCTCGCCGGTATCGTTCGGCCCAGTATTCTTCTTGACGGGAAGATCGTCGGCGTTTGGAAACGCCGCGGGAAAGCTGTCGAATTGACATGGTTAATACCTTTACAATCCTTGCAGTGCAAAAGAATCGAAGAGGAAGCTCTTCGGATTTTTGGAGATTCGGTCTCCAAACTGGTTTGGAGGGATTAAGTCGCGCCCGTTGGGCGCGAGGGGGCATTGCAGTCTCCTTAATCATCCGGCGTCAGTTCGCCGCGCAGGTTTTGGCTCATGGCCTTGCGAATGGTTTCAGTATCCAGTTCCTGGCTCAGCAGGTAATGCAGTTTGGTTAGCGTGGCTTCTACAGTCATATCTGCACCGCCAATAACGCCGGCATGGGCGAGGGCGTTACCGGTGGCATAACCACCCATGTTCACTTTACCGGACATACATTGTGTCAGGTTGACCACCAC
>OOAA01001615.1_pt1 | contig 10773 bp, 9 predicted proteins | sample 1671671 | NCBI WGS metagenome assembly OOAA01 (sample SAMN06348180, study PRJEB24527) | human gut metagenome | biome: human gut; feature: ankylosing spondylitis patient; material: feces | host: Homo sapiens | place: China | collected 2015-10 | reverse complement strand
ACTGCAAGAAGCACAACATGACTCTGTGGGATATGATGGTATCCATGTATGAGAAGTACGGTTACTTCAAGGAGACCCAGTATACCATTACCATGAAGGGTATTGACGGCGCAAGACAGATCGCAGAGATCATGGATAAGCTTCGTAAGAATCCTCCGAAGGCATTCGGTGACCTGAAGGTGGAGAAATTCCGTGACTATCAGAACGATGTGATCATCGACATGGAGACCGGTGAGAAGACTACCACAGGACTTCCCAAGTCCAATGTTCTGTACTTCGAGCTTCCTGACAATGCATGGTGCTGTGCACGTCCTTCCGGAACCGAGCCCAAGATCAAGTTCTACATGGGCGTCAAGGGAACCAGCTTAGAGGATGCACAGGCTAAGGTAGAGAAGCTGACTGAGGATGTAAAGGCAGTACTGTAAGGCAGTGCTCCATAAATCATATTAGTTTTCAAAAGAGCGAATCGCCCGAGCAGGGCGGTTTGCTCTTTTATGAAAAGCTGGAGGTATCTGTGGCAAAGCTAAACAAGGCAAACCTTAAGAAAACTCTATATTATCTGCAACGTAACGGCCTGAGGGAAACCTGGATCTCTGTGAGGGAGCGCCTGACAGAGACAGACCGCTATTTTTTTGTGCCCTGTTCGGAAGCAGAGCTGGTAAGGCAGAGTGATAGAAAATGGGAGAAGCCGATTACGTTCAGTATTGTGGTACCCTTATATCGAACGCCGGAAGCATATCTGAACAGAATGATAACAAGCGTTATGCAACAAAGCTATCCCCATTGGGAACTGATCCTGGCAGATGCTACGGAGGATCACAGTGTGGAGGAGGTACTGAAGCAGCAGGGATTCCTGAAGGAGCAGCCGACGGATGGCGGGACAGAACCTGTCGCAGCAGATCCCAGGCTCCACTATGTGCATCTGAAAGAAAATGCGGGAATCGCTGCTAATACCAATCAGGCGCTTCCCTATGCGAAGGGAGAGTATATCGGTCTGCTGGATCATGATGATGTATTGACACCGGATGCGTTGTACGAAATGGCTGATGAGATCATCAAAGCATATGACAGAGGTGTCAAAGCCGCCTTCGCTTATTCGGATGAGGATAAGTGCGATGGAGAAGAGACCAGATACTATGAGCCCAATTATAAAGAAGAATTTAATTACGATTTAATTCTCAGCAATAACTATATCTGTCATTTTCTGGTAATGGAGAGTAAATTGCTGAAAAGCCTGCAATTCCGTCCGGAATTTGACGGTGCCCAGGACTATGATCTGATACTGCGCTGTGTAGCCGAAGTGCTGACAGAGGGAGGGCAGACTGCGGAGAAGAGAATACTCCATATTCCGAAGGTGCTGTATCACTGGAGATGTCATGAGGCATCCACAGCAGCCAATCCAAACAGCAAAAAATATGCGTATGATGCGGGGATGAGAGCATTGCAGGATCATGCGGACCGCCGTCATATCCCGGCCACCGCGACAGAGACCAGACATGTAGGATTTTATCGGTTAAAATATAAAGAAGTATGGGAAGCCAGGTCGGATGTGGCAGCTGTAGGCGGCAGAGTATTGTCCGGGAAGAATGGCAAGATCATCGGCGGCAGAATGACGGCAGACGGAACCGTATTTTATGAAGGACTGCCGAAGGGATTCGGCGGATATCTGCACCGCGCGGAGCTGTCCCAGGATGCGGAAGCGCTGGATCTTCGCTGTATCCGTATCCGGCCCGAATGCAGGGAAGTGTTTGAAAAAATCGTGGGAGTTCCGTATACCGAGATTCGGAGACTACCGAAAGAACAGCCGATATTTAATATTACTACGCTGCCGGAGGGTGCGGATATCCGAACCTTAAGTCTGCAGTTGTCCGAAGCGTTACGGCAAAGAGGAAGATTACTCTATCTGCCGGAATATCCGGAGGAGTTTAAACCATTATGAGTGAAATAACGGTTGTTATACCAAATTACAACGGAATGAAATATCTGGCAGAGTGCATGACTTCTCTGTGCAGAGAGCAGCAAAATGCCCCCGGATATGAAGTGCTGATCATCGATAATGCTTCCGTGGACGGCAGCGTGGAATATCTGCAAAAGGAATGGTGTGGGGAAGGTGTGCGCCTGATATCTTTACCGGAAAACACCGGATTCTGTCATGCAGTGAATCTGGGGATCCGGGAAGCGAAGACACCATATGTGATCCTTCTGAACAATGATACAAAGGCAGAAGCCGGTTTTGTTAGAGGCTTATATGATGCTATCCGCGAAAATGAAAAGATATTTTCCGTCAGTGCGAGGATGCTGATGTGGGACAGACCGGAGCTCATCGATGATGCCGGAGACCGTTACTGCGTGCTGGGCTGGGCCTATTCCCGGGGGAAGGGACGACCGGCGGCGGATTATGATAAGTCTGTCCCGGTGTTTTCCGCCTGTGGCGGTGCCGCAATCTACAGACGATCCGTATTTGAAGAGATCGGTTATTTTGATGAAGAACATTTTGCCTATCTGGAAGATCTGGATATCGGCTACCGTGCCCGGATCTACGGCTATGAGAATCGGTATGAACCGAAGGCGGCTGTGCTGCATTATGGCAGTGCTTCCACGGGATCCAGATACAATCCCCGGAAAACGTTACTTGCGTCTGCCAACAGTATTTATGTGATCGGCAAGAATATGCCGCTTTTGCAGTGTATTCTGAACCTGCCGTTTTTTTTGCTTGGATTTGGCATAAAGTTTTTGTTTTTTTGTAAGAAAAGAATGGGAAAACTATATCTGAAAGGACTGGCAGCTGGCCTGAAAAGATCTGTAGGAACCAAGGGAAGACAGCACAAAGTTCCCTTCCGGTGGCATCATCTGGGGAATTATGTGAAGATCCAGTGGCAGCTGTATTTCAATGTGTTTCGAATTCTTATGAAATCTTAAGAAATGGCTTCATAAATTCTTAAGTTGAGAAAAAAACACCGTTATTGTAGAATGAAATCGTTAAAAAGAAGCTTTTCAGACTTACAGATTGGGTGACCCATATGATAAAAGACAACCAGAAAGTCTTTAACAGGCTTCTTGTGATAATGGATGCGCTGATCACAGCCATATCCTTTGTCCTTGCCTATTATATCAAATTTTATATATTGAACGACGGTCCCGGGATCGGTGTCCTGCCTGTGCAGGAGTATTATAAGCTGCTTCCTTTTATTGTACCCGGATATATGTTTCTGTATTACCGGTGCAGCGTGTATTCCCCGAAGCGAACCGTCCGCCGCAGACATGAGATTTACAGCATTCTGCAGGCAAATACCATCGGCCTGGCGGCATTGATCATTATCCTGTATATGATCATCCGTGAGATTAACTTTTCGCGATCCGTCATGGCAATTTTTTATGTGCTGAATGTATTTCTGACTTCGGTATCCCGCATCATAATGCGAAAAGCGTTGCGGACACTCCGGAAAAAGGGATACAATCTGAAGCATATTTTGCTGGTGGGATATTCCAGAGCAGCAGAAGAGTATATTGACAGAATCTTAAGCAATCCCCAGTGGGGATATGTGGTATGCGGTATTCTGGATGAGCACATTCCGGGAGGGACCACCTATAAGGGAGTGAAAGTCCTGGGAACGTTGGGGAATCTGGAGTATATTCTTCCGGAGAACAAGCTGGACGAGATCGCGATCACGCTTTCTCTGAAAGATTATGATTATCTGGAAGGTGTTGTGGATATCTGTGAGAAATCCGGCGTGCATACGAAATTCATCCCCGACTACAGCAGTCTGATCCCCAGCAGACCTTATACGGAGGATCTCATGGGACTGCCGGTGATCAATATTCGGTATGTGCCGCTGACCAACACCGGAAATATGATGATCAAGAGAGCTATGGATATTGTCGGTTCCGTGTTCGGCATCATCATTACGTCACCGATCATGCTGCTGTCGGCAATTTTGGTAAAATGTTCCGGTCCGGGACCTGTGATCTTCAGGCAGGAACGGGTAGGACTTCATAATAAGTCATTTTACATGTACAAATTCCGCAGCATGGCAATGCAGACCGCAGCGGAGGAGAAAAAGGGCTGGACGGTGCGAAACGATCCCAGAGTCACCGGGATCGGCAAGATCTTAAGACGAACCAGCATTGATGAACTTCCACAGCTGTTCAACATCCTGAAAGGAGATATGAGCCTGGTGGGACCGAGACCGGAGCGCCCTCAGTTCGTGGAAAAGTTCAAGGAAGAGATCCCGAGATATATGGTAAAACATCAGGTGAGGCCGGGCCTCACGGGATGGGCACAGGTCAACGGCCTGCGTGGTGATTCTTCCATCAAGAAGCGGATCGAGTATGATATTTATTACATTGAGAACTGGACCCTCGGGTTTGACATTAAGATCATTCTTATGACATTTTTCACAGGATTTATCAATAAAAATGCTTATTAACACAAGGAGAAGACAAGATGGCAACAAATTCTAACTACAATGGCGGCAATGGTCAGAGACCAGCCGGAAGCGGAAGAAGACCTTCCGGAAATGGACAGAGACCTGCGGGACAGCGACCTTCCGGAAATGGACAGCGACCTGCCGGCAACGGACAGAGGACAACATCCGGCAACGGACAGAGGAGAGTATCTGCCAAGCAGCGTGCTGCCAAGAAGAGAAGAAAGGTTATCATCTTCGGTGTAGAGATTGCGGTTATCCTGATCATGGTGGCAGTACTGTATCTGGTAATGACCCACACAAATAATGAAGGCCCCAAGGTAACGGTATTAGAGACGGAAGAGCTCCGGATTCCGGAAGAAGTACAACAGGACGAAGCAATGAAGGGGTATATGAACATTGCACTGTTCGGTGTGGATGCGACGAAGGACAGCCAGCTGTACAAGGGCAGCCGAAGCGACAGTATTATGATCGCCAGCATCAATATGGATACCGGCGATATCAAACTGGTCAGTGTATATCGTGATACGTATCTGAACATCGGCACGGACTCCTATCAGAAGTGTAACGCGGCTTATTCCTATGGCGGAGCGGAGCAGGCAGTCAAGATGTTAAACATGAATCTGGATATGGATATTACGAACTTTGTAACCGTAGGCTATAAGGGACTGAGTGAAGTGATTGACGGTCTGGGCGGTGTCTATATCGATGTGGACTCTGAGGAAATCAAGCATATCAATAACTACCAGATCGGTATTGCAGAGGTCTTAAAATGTGACTACACACCGGTAACAGAGACCGGAGTACAGCTGCTAAACGGTCTGCAGGCGACGGCTTACTGCCGTATCCGTTATACCGCAGGTAATGATTTCAAGCGTGCCGCACGTCAGCGTGAAGTGATCCAGGCGATTGAAGATCAGGCGAAGAAGGCCGATTACGATACTCTGTCCAAGGTATTTAACAGTGCCATCGATGATGTTTACACCAGCCTGGATTCCAAGGATATTCTGGATCTGCTGGCTAACATCACAAAATATCGTATTGTGGACGAGGGAGGTTTCCCTGAAGAGACCATGCGTGCCACCGGTAACATCGGTGCAAAGGGAAGCAGTGTAGTACCTTTGGATCTGGAGAGCAATGTTGTATGGCTGCATCAGTTCCTATTTGATGATGCGAACTACACCGTAACCGACAGCGTAAAGGAATACAGTAGAAAGATTGCATCCGATACGGCACCTTATCTGAATAAATAAGAAAAGGAATTGACGAGGGAGTCTTCCGGAGAGCACCGGAGCTCCCTCGTGTCATATGAAAAAGTCTTGTGTAACAGACGGGGATAAAGTATAATAGACCAGAGATTGGGAAAGTAAGGAGCGCTCTGCAATGGAGATCGATGTGATCATTCCCCTGTATAAACCGGGGAAAGAACTATTTACATTATTAGATAAGCTTGACAGCCAGAGCGTGCCGGTACATGAAGTGATCCTGCTGAACACCGAGGAAAAATATTTTGAGCAGCTGATCTATGGAACCAGATTTCTGGAGAAATATCAGAACATTAAGGTATATCATGTCTCCAAAAGAGAATTTGATCATGGCGGCACCAGACGTATGGGTGTGAAAAAATCTTCCGCAGATATTTTTGTCATGATGACCCAGGATGCTATGCCGGCAGATGACAATCTGATTGAACAACTGACGGAACCACTGCGGGATCAGGTGGCGGTATCCTATGCAAGACAGCTGCCGAGAGAAGATTGTGCACCGGTGGAATGTTATACCAGGGACTTTAATTATCCGGCACAGTCACGGATCAAATCCGCAGAAGATCTTAAGACATTGGGGATCAAGACATTTTTCTGCTCCAATGTGTGTGCGGCATACCGACGGGAGATCTATGAGGAACTGGGTGGATTCGTAAAACATACCATATTTAATGAAGATATGATCTATGCGGCGAAAGCGGTGGAAGCGGGGTATGCGATCGCTTATGCGGCGGATGCCCGGGTGATTCATTCCCATAATTATACCAATGTACAGCAGTTCCAAAGGAATTTTGACCTGGGGGTATCCCAGGCAGAACATCCGGAAGTCTTCGCAGCATATCCTTCGGAGTCCGAGGGAAAACGAATGGTGAAAGATGTGACAGCATATTTGCGGGACAATCATATGTCCGGCAAGTTGCCCCATTTTTATATACAATGTGCCTGTAAATATGCAGGTTATCTATTAGGTAAGAACTATCGCAGGCTCCCCGGAAAATGGGTCCTTGCTTTTACTTCCAACAAAGAATACTGGAAACAGAACAGAAAGGATGTATGACTATGTGTGGTATCGTAGGATATATTGGAACAGAACAGGCAGCACCGATCATTTTAGACGGTCTGTCCAAACTGGAATACCGTGGATATGATTCCGCGGGTATGGCTATTTTTGATGGGGAGAAGATCAACACCAAAAAGGCTGTCGGGAGACTTAAGGTTCTGGAAAACCTGACACACGGAGGCGAGTCTATGAAGGGAACCTCCGGTATCGGGCATACCCGTTGGGCAACCCACGGTGCTCCCAGTGATATCAATTCCCATCCCCATATGAATAATGCCGGTACCATTGCTGTAGTACATAATGGAATCATTGAGAACTATATTCCACTGAAGAAAAAGATGCAGGATAAGGGGTATCAGTTCATCTCTGAGACCGATACCGAGGTACTGGCGCATCTGTTAGACTACTATTATAAGGGAAATCCCCTGGAAGCGATCACTAAGGTATTGCATCGCGTAGAGGGCTCCTATGCGCTGGGTATCATGTTTGCCGATCAGCCGGATAAGATCTTCGCTGCCCGAAAAGACAGTCCTCTGATCGTAGGCAAGAGTGAGAGCGGCAGCTTTATCGCATCTGATGTTCCCGCAATTCTGAAATATACCAGAAATGTGTATTATATAGGCAACCTTGAGTTCGCAAAGCTGACTCCGGGAGAAGCTCATTTTTATAACCTGGACGGGGATGAAATCGAGAAGCAGACTACGGAAATCAAATGGGATGCAGAAGCGGCGGAAAAGGCCGGTTTTGAACATTTCATGATGAAAGAGATCCATGAGCAGCCGAAAGCAGTTCAGGATACACTGAACTCTGTGATCAAAGATGGCAGGATAGATTTCGAAGCAGTGGGAATTACCGAAGATGAGATCAAGGGCTTTGAACAGATTTATATTGTAGCCTGTGGTTCTGCATGGCATGTAGGCATGGCGGCACAGTATGTTCTGGAAGACATGGCAGATATTTCGGTGCGTGTGGAACTTGCATCAGAATTCAGATACCGGAAAATGTCCCTGAACCCGAAGGCACTGATGATCGTGGTCAGCCAGTCCGGTGAGACAGCGGATACTTTGGCTGCATTAAGACTTGCAAAAGAAAAGGGCATTACCACTATGGCCATTGTCAATGTGGTAGGCAGTAGTATTGCCAGAGAAGCAGACAAAGTATTTTACACACTGGCAGGCCCGGAGATTTCGGTGGCAACCACGAAGGCCTATAGTGCGCAGCTTGCAGCAATGTATTGCCTGGCAGTGCAGTTTGACAAAGTTCGTGGTAAGATCACAGAAGAGCAGTATGGTTATTATATTGCCGAACTGCTGACGATTCCGGAGAAGATACAGAAAATTCTGGAAGACAAGGAGCGCCTGCAATGGTTTGCCGCAAAGTATGCCAATGCGTCTGATGTATTCTTCGTAGGACGTGGTATAGACTATGCCGTTTGTCTGGAAGGAAGCCTCAAACTGAAGGAAATCAGCTACATTCATTCCGAAGCATATGCGGCCGGGGAACTGAAGCATGGGACGATCAGTCTGATCGAACAGGGAACGCTGGTGATCGGTGTTCTGACCCAGAACGAGTTATACGAGAAGACCATAAGCAATATGCTGGAGTGCAAGAGCCGTGGTGCATACCTTATGGGCATGACTACTTATGGCAACTACGAAATCGAAGATCAGGTGAACTTCGCTGTCTATGTGCCGAAGGTGGACGAGCATTTCATGGCCAGCCTTGCGGTGATACCGCTGCAACTGCTGGGATATTATGTCAGTGTCGCAAAGGGACTGGATGTAGATAAGCCCAGGAATCTGGCGAAGAGTGTTACGGTGGAATAAAAAATTGGGAAACGCCAGAGCTTCTAAAAGCTTTGGCGTTTTTGAAAGGAGTATTTAAATAGGTTTTGCAAGATCTCCCACATGGGGATTGTCAAAGGGAATCTGTTCTTTGTTATCATCCTGCACAATTTCTTCCACGGTACTGCCGCTCCACATAGTCATGGACGGTGTTGTCTTACGGATTGTCTTTTTGGCTACCGGTTTCCGATATGTGACGGATGTGATGGTGCACATCTTATCCTGGACATGGACGACCTCCCCGGTACCCTTCACGAATTCCAGATATCCTAAGGATTCCCCGGTATCCGGATCCACGATCTCGTGGTCGGAAAGAGAATATACCAGAAATTTGTCCCCTTCCTGCACCCCATTAATAGAACCAACATTAAGAGAAACATCACAATTATCATCGGATACATGTACGATCTTAATCTGTTTACTCATTGGAAACCTCCTGATTTAATATTTTATAGATATAAGGCACGATATCGCTTGTTATAGTAGGGCGTACAATAATGTTATTTTTATTGTCATTAATATAAGAGACAAAATCGGAAATTTCCGAAGCGGAGACTTGGTTCTTGCTCCGCATGTCACCGGGAACGATCCTAATCTGTGCGGATTTTCCGCCGCTGTTTATAGTTTCTACTAATCCGAATCCAATTAATTTTTCGAAATTCCCATCCTTCTTATAAAATGTAACAATCGAGTTATATGTGATAAAATCATGTGTTTTACAAATACAGACATTGTGACTGCATTCGATGATGGATATCGTGGGAACAGCCTTATCGTTTTTGGATTCTAACCATAGCTTTGCACACATCCAGATGGCAATTAACAGAAAGAATAAAACAATAGAAAATGCCCAAAAGGGGACAGCGGCATCCGGAGGAAACAGGTAAAGTAGAATGGTGGGAATCAATCCGATGGCAAATGCAATCAGATTATATTTATCTATAATAAATTTCCGCATTTAAGATCAGGCTCCTTTCGGGATGTTTTATAAAAAGTATAACATTATCTAATGAGGGAGTAAAGTTTTTGACGGCTAAAGGGATTTCGATAAATCGAGGGGACTTCAGAATTCCGGCACTTTATATATGAATAAATATTCCTTGTAACATATCTTGAAAGATACTATCATCAATGATATAATATGAAATAACAAAGTAATCAGTAACATAGAAGAAGGGTATGAATTATGAAAGAAAACGATATAAGAGAAGATATGAATGGCATAAAATTTGAAATTTTGCGAGATGACGAGGAGCGGAAAAAAGATCAGCTAAAAAGATTGCAGGCATATGTGGAAGCAATACAGAAAAAAGTGTCGAGTCATACGGATGAAGTTGTCAAGGAATTGGTGGCAGAGGGACATCGACAGGGTTTGACACAGAGTGATATCGCGGATCGTACAGGGATGAAAGCGTCTAATATTGCCAGACTGGAGAATGGCTCGGGAATTCCTACATTGGTGGTTTTGGAAAAATATGCCAGTGCATTAGGGAAACATATTGAAGTAAAAATACTGTGAAAGAAAGTAAACATAAGATGAAATTATATCATGGAACCAATTATAGTTCAGCAATAAATATAGTTAATCATGGAATCGATCTGGATTTTGGCCCGGGTTTTTATACAACGCCAAGCTATGATCATGCAGCGCTGGCAGCAATAAGAACTACTCAGAAATATAATGCGAAAAATAATAAAAACGAGGAACCATACATTGTAGAAGTAGATTATAAACCGATAAGTGCAATGGATTTAGTAATAGGTTCCTATCCACGACATTCGGAAAGATGGGGAAAATTTGTCCTGAATAATCGATTGAAACCACAGATGCTGTCTGCATACAATATACTAGAGCACAATCAGGATAGAAAATACGATATTTGCTGTGGAGAAATTGCGGATGGCAATATAATTAATATAGCGTATAAGGTTAACGGAGGCAAAGTCATACCGGAAGACATTAATTATAAGGAGTTTTTGAAAGATAATGGAGAGGTATATCCGCAACAGTATTCCTTTCATACTTTAAAAGCGATATCTTGCATAAAAGTATTATCTTGTGATATGATAAATAACAAGAAGAAATATTTGAACGCAAGGGGAAGAAGGTGAATGGTATGACAAATGCGGAAATCAGGGAATTTAAGAGTTATGTACGGGATACCTTGGTCAGAAAGTAT
>OOAA01001612.1_pt1 | contig 10783 bp, 13 predicted proteins | sample 1671671 | NCBI WGS metagenome assembly OOAA01 (sample SAMN06348180, study PRJEB24527) | human gut metagenome | biome: human gut; feature: ankylosing spondylitis patient; material: feces | host: Homo sapiens | place: China | collected 2015-10 | reverse complement strand
GCAAGAATATCCGCTGGGGTGACATGTCGGCCGATGGCGACGATATGAAGGAGTTCCCTGTACTGTATTTCTATGCAGCCAAGACGGCTTATTATATGCTTGTAAAGTTTAAGGATATGCAGGAAGAATCGTTGTCGGAGCTACAGCAGAAGGTGCAGTCGATGTATCCTAACAATAAGGTCATTGTGAAGAGTTATGCCTCTGAATTGGCTAACCAGTATTCCTCCCAGCTCAATTTCCGCAATGGAATCCTCGTGGCTGGTATCGTTACGATGATTATAGCCCTCTTCGGATTGGTGGGTTATACGAGTGATGAGGTAAACCGCCGCCGTAAGGAGATAGCGATAAGGAAGGTTAACGGAGCGAAGGTGAAGGACATTCTGCGCATCTTCCTCAAGGACATCATAAAGATAGCTTTGCCTTGCATCCTCGTGGGCGATATAGCAGCATGGCTGATAGCCCGACAATGGCTCATGTCGTTCAGCGAAAAGATCACTATCACACCTTTACTCTTTATCTGTGTTACGATTCTGCTGCTCGTCATAATCGCCCTATCAGTAATCATCAACTGCTACAAAGTGGCGAATAGTAATCCGGTGAAATATCTCAAGGATGAATAAGTCTCCCGCAGATTTCACAGATGACACAGATTTAATGGCGTATGCCCTAATTTAACATTCAACATTTCACACTTAACATTCAATATTAAAATGCTTAAAATAGAGAATCTTTGCAAGTCATTCCGCACAGAGGATGTGGAGACTATTGCTTTAAATAATGTGTCGTTCACCGTGGAGGACGGCGAGTTTGTTGCCATTATGGGACCGTCAGGTTGCGGCAAATCCACTTTACTCAATATCCTTGGATTGCTGGATAATCCTACATCGGGAAAATATTTCTTGGGCAATCATGAGGTGGCTAACCTTAAAGAAAACGAACGTACGGATGTGCGCAAGGGCGAGATAGGTTTCGTGTTCCAGAGCTTCAACCTCATTGACGAACTGACTGTGGAGGAGAACATAGAGCTTCCTCTTACTTACCTTGACATTCCGAAGTCGGAGCGCAAGGCAAAGGTGGAAGCCATCATGAAGCGCATGGCCATCAGTCATCGTGCCAAGCATTTCCCTCATCAGCTCTCTGGTGGTCAGCAGCAGCGAGTAGCCATTGCACGTGCTGTGGTCTTCGGACCTAAGCTCATCCTCGCTGATGAGCCTACGGGTAACCTCGACTCAAAGAATGGAGCCGAAGTGATGCGTCTGCTTACCGAGCTTAATCACGAAGGCACCACCATCATAATGGTGACGCATAATGAGCACGATGCCAAGATTGCCCATCGCATCATCCGATTGTTTGATGGCAGCATCGTGGATACGGCGAACAATAAAATATAATACGGCTTTCTCAGAAGACGAATGTCATAAATCGCTTGGTGTTAGCCTCTTTCTGCTTCAGCTCTTCCTCCATTCTTAGCATTGCCTTTTTAAAGAAGAAGCGGATGAGATGCTCGTCGGTTGCTTCTGTGCGAATCATACGGAGAGCGGAAATGTATTCCTGACGGGCTTCGGAGGGTATGATGAGAAGAGGATGCCCCAAGCGTAATAGAATGTAGTTGCTGACGAGTCGTCCTGTTCTTCCGTTTCCGTCATGGAAAGGATGTAGATATTCGTAGAAGCCATGGAAGCGGGCTGCAAGTATCATAGGATGAGCAGCGGCAGAAACGATAGCCTTTTCTGTAGATTCCTATAGCTTGGGAACTCTGGCGATGAGTTCTTCGTGATCGCCAAATACCGTATCGCCTGCAGCCATGTCCGTGGTGGTGTATTCGCCCGGAATGGCTTCAGGAGAATGGTAGGAAATCGTATGGTATGTAACCCGTTTGTTGATTTCTTTCAGAAGCTTCTCGTCAAGCGGATGCTTTGTGTTTTGCATCATGTACTCGAAGGCTTTGAAATGGTCGAGCATTTCGAAAGCCTCGAAAAGCGTCTTTCCGGCAGGAATCATCCCTAATCCTTTCTCCTTCAGTTCCCGAGTATCATCTACTGAGAATGAGTTGCCCTCAATGGCGCACGAATGGGTGGAGAAGAGTACTTCGTTGTATTTCACGTACTCTTCTCTATCCATTTTATTGATAATCGAGGTTTGATATTTGCGTCTCAACTCCTCGTATTCCTTGATTTCCTTTTCGAATGCCATAAACTTCAGTTTTTTGTGTGGACAAAAATACGATATTCATGGATAAGCACCAAACTTTTCTAATAAAATTACGCTAAAATCTGCCGAATAGCTTAGAATGAGCGATTTATGAGTGTTTTACCTCAATGGAGGTAATGATTTAGCAACGGTTCTAATTTCTGCAATGTGCATACGTTTGCTTGTCAAACAACTCTTGTCGGTTGCAAAAGTACAACAAAAACTTCGGCTCGCAAAAATATAGTTTATCTTTTATGATTTATTTTCAGTTATGATTAGATAATTTCAACTGAGTTTACAAATGTACTTCGCAACTTGCCTGTTAGTTCTTGATGCGCAATTATATGTAGCTAAAATGTTAAAAATGTAGCATAAGATGGCTTTTTATCGCAAATGTTTCTTTTTTATGAAACAATATGGGTATCTTCGGAGATATGGGAGTTCCGTACATTATATAATAAGACTGATTATCGGCTTTTTGCCTTTTGGGATAGGGACAAAGAGACATTGGTGATTGCCACTCACGGTATTATCAAGAAAACTCAAAAGACACCAAGTAAGGAAATAGCGAAAGCAGAAGCAATCAGAAAAGAATATTTCAAAAATAAGTAATTATGGCACAGATGAATCTTACTCCATTGGATGATGTTCTTGACAAGCATTTCGGAAAAATTGGCACTCCAAAACGTGACGCTTTTGAAAGTGACGTTGATGAAGCGTTTCATGCTTATCGTTTGGGAGAAGCCATCAAGAAAGCTCGTATTGAACAGAACTTGACCCAAGAGCAGTTGGGTGAGCGTATCGGTGTGAAAAGAGCGCAGATTTCTCGCTTGGAAAGAGGTTATAGCATAACTATTCCAACAATGAGAAGAGTTTTTAAGGCTCTTGGTGTTGTAACCGCAACCATAGATTTGGGCATCGCAGGAAAAGTAGCATTGTGGTAAATAGTAATAGCATAAAGTCCTTTCTGTTGGCAAAAACAGAAAGGACTTTGTTGCTTACTTTAACTCTATCTCTATACTTTTGTTGGGCAGAAAAGAGGCTTTTCCTTCATAAAGTGGTTGGGTTGAATCATATTTGCCTGCGAAATCAGAGAGATAGACAGCCAAATGATAACCGTCAGTTGTTAAATTTGACAGCTTAAAACTCACATTGTAGTGGCACATACAGTCTGCCTCAACAGTGGGGTCGCCCCATGGAACCAAAACGATACAGATTGAGTTGTCTTGTGAACTAACCTGAGGTCTAAAACCATTTAACGCACAGTTTCCTCGGAGGTCAGCCACAGTGAAGTGACCTGTCCCATTTGCATCCACCGAGATAACCATCTTTGGAGACTTCTCCATTTCGCTTTCATAATATTCCGGGCGACTTTCTTTTGCAGAAAAGGAAGATGTGCAGCCCGAACTTATCACATCACTTATTCTGATTGGCTGCATTGCATTCTGCTCTGTAGAGCAAGAGCTCAAAGCCATAACAGAAAGAACTAAAAATACAACTTGTTTAACCATAACTATATCTATTTTTAATTTTGAATTGAACGAATTGACTCAATCAACTTATAAGTATCGATTATTGCTTCTAACGATTGTTCTGAGGAACTCTTTCGTTTCTCTACTGCATCGACAAAACTTTTGATGGTATCAAAGTAGCCTTGCGTAACTATCTGATTGTTATGGATAGTTGGCACGAAGTTATTTCTGTCGAACAAATGAACATCGACCCTCTTTCGTTGATATACTTTCTCGACAGGTACACCCATCAACGTAGATTGCTTACCTTTATATATCAAACTCTCCATCTGCTCCATTTCAAAGATACCAGATGAAGTGTTTACCGTCATGCACTCTTTTGCATCATTCCAGGAATAACCAGTTGACAGTTCTAAAACACCTGTAGCTTTTTCGTGTTCGAGTACCAACATAAGTGTATGATGCTCTATCCAGCCAGCAAACTTAACTTCTGCCTTTCCGAATAGAAACGTCACGTAATCCAATGGATGAACGAAAAGATCCAACATCGCATCACCTTCAGGATATGCCCCTGTGAGATATTTGAGATTGTAGCTCATTCTTCCCTTGCTCTTCTGTAATTCCTTTTTTAGAATACGGATAACGGGGGCATTCCGCTTTTGCAATCCAACAGTTACTTGCGGAAAGCCGGCCGCTTTTCTCATTCCGATTAGTTGCAAAAGTTCGTCTTCACTCTGGCATGGAGGCTTTTCTATAAATAGAGCCTTGCCACTCTTGATAACCTTCGAAGCTATCGTGAAATGAGATTGTGGAGAAACCGACACAAACACGCCCTTAATGTCATCATCATACAAAATATCATCCAAAGATGTTGTTGCACAGACATTGGGATAAGCCGCTTCTATGAACGGTAACTTGTCTTCTGACTTGCAGCAAATATATTTCAATGGAACATGAAGATAGTTCAGAACAGGGTACAGATTATTTGTACTATGGTTACCAATGCCCACAAAAGCATAATTGCCACCATATATCTGCTTCAACTGCCTCATGCTCCTTATCCGCTTATAACGTTCGATGATGTTCTTTATATATTCCATTAGCTATTAATTCGATTTATGTATTCCCTATATGTTTCATTAACGTTGTTTGTCCATTGATATTTTCCATAAACGACTTGAATAAGCTTTTTTGGCAGAAATCTTTCAAGGTTTCGCAGCAATATCAAATCATATTTTCGATGGAAGTTGATCCAACAGGCATTGCATTCCTTCGAGTATCTGCATTGCTCCTTATGTGCGAATCTCGAATTGAATATATCATCCAGCGAATGTGTATGGATGTTGCCAAGCTTCACATCGAGATTCTGGCATAGTGGAACATCGCCATTCGAGTGAATCACCAATTCGCTAAAGATACTTTGGCAACGCAACCTGAGATTACCGTTTCGCCATTCTTCATACAAGGCTACAAAATCAAAATTTTCTTCTGTATCATGTATGTTTTGAGGTATGTTTTGAATGTAATTTTCAAAATCTACGGAAAGAAGCTCTGCAGTAGTATCAAAGAAATCCATCGTTCCATAAATTCCGATTCTCACGTCAATGTCATATTCCTTTGCCACCTCTATGACATATCTCATATCAGAAAAGGAATTCCAGGGTGACAGGCAGAACATGAGGGAGATAGGAACCTCATCTCTCACCGCTTTCACAACCTCTATTACCTTATCATGCCCATTGCATCCTCTCATGCTCTTGTATGTTTCCTTATCACCATCAAGAGATACATACAAATGAGCAGGATGAAACTTTCTCACGGCATCTATCACTTTTTGGGGATTTAAGCAGTTGGATAGTAATGTATAATTGGGATGGTTCTCCTTGAACCACTCCATTATTACATCTGCCTCAGGATGAAGCAGGAACTCCCCACCTTCCAATCCAACAACCGTATGCTGAGAGATGCATTTACTGCGCATAATTTCCCTAATGTCTTTAAAAGAAAGATGCTCTACTGGCTTTTGCCAAATTGAGCAATGCTTGCAACGAGATTGGCATTTTGTTGTGGAATACAACATTAGCGTACTCAGCATCTTGTGCCGAGGACGTAACATATTGTTGAGGTACATAACCCCATTTCGTATATAGTCTTTTGTTTTGTACATGCGTCTTAAGAAACTTTTGTGTTTCTACTATTAAAGATACACCAAAAGTTCCAAAGACTGCATGAGGCATTGTTTTTACCATGTAAACCTGATTCCGAAAGGAACGGTAATGGTAAATGGATGTTTTGTCCAAATGGTACGCGTCGTACTTCCATTAGGTATGTGCCAACTGAATGTTGGTTCCAGATAAACACCCCAATTATTCGTAAAAATATATTGTAATCCAACACCCGTACCAACTGTCCATTGGAATGGCGGGGTAAAATGCCAGCTTTCTGAATATGGAATTACTGTTCCTGTTACATATTGTTCATCTGTCTTGCCAGATAAAGGTATGTTCAGGATGATACCTGCGGATGTGTATGCTGTCCATCTGTTTGCGCCAAACCACTTGTATGACAAACGCAAAGGAATACCCAAATAATGAATTTTCTGTCGCTTTTGTACATAGTAGTCATCCTCACCCAATATGAATTCAGACTTCAATAGAGAGTATTGAAGGCCAGTCTCTACGTTCCATTTTCTATTGATAGTCTTAGTCATGGACAATCCAAATGTGATTGGTTTGTCATGATACTCATGCTCTACGATTTTTCCACCGTTTTTAATGTTATTGATATTGTTCGTATTGTTGATGGCGATTTCCATAAGTGCCTTTTCTGCCTCCGACATATTGCCATGTGCATTCTGCTGTAGATATCGAGAATATTCCTCCCAAGTTGAAAACATTTGTGGTCCTGAAGGTTGAGGTCCATCAGTAATATCTTCTCCCTTATTGCCCACAAGCATCTTATAAGCACTCTGAGCCAATGCAGAACCCACAGAACCCATGGCAAGCAGTTGCCACTTGCTTTTGTAACTTGGTGCAACATCATTCTTTGCTATAAATTCTTCAAACTTAGGCATAACCTGCTTTACTGTATCGAAAGACACGGTATCTTTTTCTATTGCTATTACAATGTTATTTGTAGAATCATCCTTTTCAAAATCCGTTTTTATACAGATGGAGTCTACAACGGTGAATTTAGGCAACTTCGTTTTTACATTAGGAGTTGTCGTAGCTAATACCTTCTTGTCTACTGAAGACGATTTAGTATTTGATAGCTCTGTTCCATGATTAGCAGAAGGCTTTTCTTTGGCATTATCTACGTTTGCAACAGAAAGTCGTTTCTCTTCCGTATCCTTCTTCCAAAACAGATATTTGCATATTGGTACACAGATAAGGATGATGGAAATTAAAGCTAATGTTCGCTTATTTATCATTGCTTGCAACATTACTTTGGCTCGTGTGAGTTGCGATGAAGAACTATGTGGCTCTATGCCAAGTTTTTCCGCAATTTCCTTATGCGAAAATCCTTCAATGACTGCCATCTTGAATACTTTGCAATATCCAGAAGGTAGCTTGTTGATGATTTCGAGAAGTTCTTTCTCTTCCAACATAGAATCGGAAGCCAATGAACTTTCCACATCAAACTCATCAGCAATCGAAGAAAAAGGCATAACTTGTACTTTTTGCTTTCTTTCCAAATACCTTAAAGACACATTCTTTGTAATGGCAACAATCCATTCCCCCAACTTGGAAGAATCCTTTAGCTTTCCAAGCGAGTAATAAGCACGTATAAACGCTTCTTGGACGAGGTCACTCACCGTGTCCTCGTCCTCTTGGGTAATTCTTATACAAACATTTCTCATCCTTTGAGAATATGTTTCGTAAACAGTTTTCAAAGCGTCAGCATCGCCAGCCTTAACTCTTTCTATTAGCTTTTCTATCTTCATGTTGGGTGTGCGAGATTATGCACATTATATATAAGATACGGGAAAAAGTAAAAAGACTGCATACGAAATCGTTAAAAACTTAAAAATCCGATCAGAAACGCTGTGGGGTATTCTGCTCGGAGTATTTTTGTTTTGTTCTTCAGACCGGAATCTGCCACCACAACGAAGTTTTCCAAACCGTATTTGCCTACTGTCAAAAGTAGTTTTGACTATAGTCATAATGAATCTCCTAAGTCATGCTGTACTTGGGAGATTCTTGCGCTTTTTTGAGGCTTATCCTCGAAAAAGTGTTGTTTTTGTTGTTTTTTATCCTCGAAAAAGTGTATCCTCCTTCAGAAATCCGCAAAATGTCTGGTGTAATCTAACAAGATAAATGTATCGTTAAGGGATGACGATGCGGAACGTGGTGATGCCCTGTGCCTTGTCCTGACTTAGCGAAAGGCTGCCTCCGCTTACTCGCATGATTTGGCGGGATAGGGAGAGACCGATGCCGCTTCCTTCGGGCTTTGTGGTGAAGAAAGGAATGAAGATGTGGGAGGCTATGTCGTCGGGGATAAGACCGGCGTTGTTGCTTACGTCGATGATGACGGATTCCTGCTCGTTGGTGTAGGCGTGGAGGCGTATAAATGGTTTGGTGGTCGGAATGGATTGCAAGTCATTGAAAGCCTCTACGGCATTCTTCAGAAGATTTGTCACTACGTGCGAGATAAGGCTCTCGTCGGCATAAGCCAACAAGTCCTTTGGCGTTACCGCTATTTCCACTTCGCGATTGCAAAGCATTGCCATACGTTCGAGGAACGGCTCCACATAGAAGAGAGCGGGTTGAGGCTGGGGCACATGAGTGAAGCGGCGGTAGTTGTTGACGAAAGCCAATAGTTCGGTTCCGGTCTTGTGGATGGTCTCCAATCCTTGCTTCAGCTTGGCTTGCTCTGTTGGTTGCGGTTCTGCTGCGTTCTGCTCTTCGTTATCGAGTTCTTTCAGCAAAGTCTCGCTGAGCGAAGTAACCGGCGTAATGGTATTCATTATTTCATGTGTCAGCACACGAATCAGCTTAATCCATGAGTCCACCTCTTGGTTGCTAAGCTCGTGGCTTACGTCGCTCAGGGCGATGATGCGCACATGCTTGCCTTTCAGCATGGCTTGCGTCTCGTGCTTAGCCAGATGTTCGTCCTTTAGTTTCTCCCTTACCTGATTGATGTGGGTGAGCACGTCGGTGTCGAGCAATCGGAGAGCAGCCTGGTTGTGCTGCAAGATGTTGTCCTGACTGTCCACCACCATTATGCCCGTATCCACCGCATTCAGTATCCGCTCGTAATATTTCTCCCGCTCCATCTGCTCCTCCCTTGTATGCTGCAGGAAAAGCTTGATGCGGTTAAGAGATTGGTGCAGAATCTTGTCCTCCTTATTCCTTTTTTCTGTGGGGAAGTTGAAGGAGAAGTCGCCATTGTCAATGGCATCAAAAAGGAACCTTACCTTCTTGATGTTGCGACGATAGTGGCGGTAGAGGCGAACATAGCCCACTACAGCCACAAGCAAAACCACTATGATGACAATCTGTTTATAGTCCATATCGCTTGATCTTATTATAAAGCGTCTGACGGGAAATGCCCAGCCTTGCTGCCACCACCGACAGATTGCCCTCGCATTCCTTGATGGTTTTCTCTATCATGCGGCTCTCCATCTCGTCGAGCGTCTGCACCTCCTCCAATGGTTTCTCCCTTCTCGTTTGGTTGCCGCCGTCAATGTCCTCGGCAGCAATCATTCCGCCGTCGGACAATATCACGGCTTTCTCGATGGCGTGCTGAAGCTCTCGGATATTGCCATACCAAGGCAGGCTGGTGAGCTTCTTCTCTGCCTCATACGAGAAGCGAAGGTTAGTCTTGTTGTAAATGTCGCCATACTGACGAAGGAATCGGTTGGCGAGCGGCACGATGTCAGCCTTTCTCTGTCTGAGGGCTGGCAGTTCCAGGTGGATAGTGTTGATGCGATAAAGCAAATCCTCTCTGAATTCGCCGTCGTTAACCATCTGCTGCAGATTGCGGTTGGTGGCGCAGACCAGTCGGACATCCACGGGTATCTGAGTTGAGCCGCCCACTCTTACTATGCTTCTACGTTGCAGGGCTGTGAGGAGCTTTGCCTGAAGGCTATACGAGAGGTTTCCGATTTCGTCCAGAAAGATGGTGCTGCCGTCTGCCAGCTCAAACTTGCCCGGCTTGTCCACCTTGGCATCCGTAAATGCGCCCTTCACATGACCGAACAGTTCGCTCTCGAAAAGGGTTTCCGAAATGGCTCCCATGTCCACCGGCAGCATCTTCTTACCGCTGCGAGCCGACAGCCGATGAATCTCGTTAGCCAATACCTCCTTGCCCGTTCCGTTCTCGCCCGTGATAAGGATATTGGCATCGGTGGCTGCAACCTTCTGCACCACGTGTCTCAAATCGGTCATCACCTCGCTCTCTCCCCAATACATCATGCCTTGCGCATTCTTTCCTCCAAGCTTGCCCGCGGCTTTGTCTGCCGCCTTGTTCTTGTCCCTTGCCTCCGTCAGCGTGCTGATCATCTTCCCGTTGTCGAAAGGCTTGACGATGAAGTCGGCTGCACCTTCCTTGATGCCCGTTACGGCAAGCTGTATGTCGGCATAAGCGGTGAAGAGCACCACCTCGGTTTTCGGACTAAGGCTCTTGATTTCTCTGAGCCAGAAGAGTCCCTCGTTCCCCGAATTGATGCCACTCGAAAAGTTCATGTCGAGCAAAACCACGTCAGGATGTTCCTCTCTGAGTTTGGCAGGAATTGAGTTAGGGTTGGCTATAGTGATGATATTGGCGAATACAGGTTCGAGCAACATCCTCACCGTAGTGAGAATATTGCGGTTGTCATCAACAATAAGTATCGTTCCTTGTTTCTTTATCATGGTAACAAAGCTACAAAATATCATCGAGAAAAAGCTGCGATTGTCAAATAATTAGACAAAAAATAATTGCAATCCAAACAACAATAAAAGCTTGAATCATAAGATATCTCGGAACCACGCACGTTTTCCAAGGGACTTTTCTTGAAGTCATGCACGTTTTCCAAGGGACTTTTCTTGAAGTCACGCACGTTTTCCAAGGGACTTTTATTTTGCAATAGTTCGTTAAAATTTGAGATAATGGCTAAGCAGCTTTACGTTGCCAGCCAA
>OOAA01001606.1_pt1 | contig 10802 bp, 5 predicted proteins | sample 1671671 | NCBI WGS metagenome assembly OOAA01 (sample SAMN06348180, study PRJEB24527) | human gut metagenome | biome: human gut; feature: ankylosing spondylitis patient; material: feces | host: Homo sapiens | place: China | collected 2015-10 | reverse complement strand
GCGAAAAGGTTGGTTTGGTTGCCGTTCACTTGTATCGTCCGTTCTCTGCCAAGCACTTCCTTGCCGCCGTTCCCAAGACTGCCAAGAAGATTGCCGTACTGGACCGTACGAAAGAACCGGGTGCTAACGGCGAACCGTTGTACCTCGACGTAAAAGACTGCTTCTACGGTGCAGAGAATGCTCCGGTTATCGTAGGCGGCCGTTATGGTTTGGGTTCCAAGGATACTACTCCTGCTCAAATCCTCGCCGTTTACAAGAATCTGGCTATGCCGATGCCGAAGAACCACTTCACTATCGGTATCGTGGACGACGTTACCTTCACTTCTCTGCCCCAGGAAGAAGAAATCGCATTGGGCGGCGAAGGCATGTTCGAAGCCAAATTTTACGGTTTGGGCGCTGACGGTACAGTAGGTGCCAACAAGAACTCCGTAAAGATTATCGGTGACAACACCGACAAGCACTGCCAGGCCTATTTCTCTTACGACTCCAAGAAATCAGGCGGTTTCACTTGCTCGCACCTGCGTTTCGGCGACACTCCTATCCGCTCTACATACCTGGTAAATACGCCTAATTTCGTGGCTTGCCACGTTCAGGCTTACCTGCACATGTACGACGTAACCCGCGGCTTGCGTAAGAACGGCTCTTTCTTGCTGAACACCATCTGGGAAGGCGAAGAGCTTGCCAAGAACCTGCCCAACAAGGTGAAGAAGTACTTTGCACAGAACAATATCACTGTTTACTATATCAACGCTACTCAGATTGCACAAGAAATCGGTTTGGGCAACCGTACCAACACCATCCTGCAATCCGCATTCTTCCGTATCACCGGCGTTATTCCGGTTGACCTGGCTGTAGAACAGATGAAGAAGTTCATCGTTAAGTCTTACGGCAAGAAGGGTGAAGATGTTGTCAACAAGAACTATGCAGCTGTTGACCGTGGCGGCGAATACAAGCAACTGACCGTTGACCCGGCTTGGGCCAATCTGGCAGACGACGCCAAGGCTGAAAACAACGATCCTGCATTCATCAACGAAGTGGTTCGTCCTATCAACGCACAAGACGGTGACTTATTGCCGGTATCTGCATTCAAGGGTATTGAAGACGGTACTTGGGAACAAGGCACTGCCAAATATGAGAAACGTGGTGTAGCCGCATTCGTTCCCGAATGGAACGCTGAGAACTGTATCCAGTGTAACAAGTGTGCTTACGTTTGTCCTCACGCTTCCATCCGTCCGTTCGTACTCGATGCTGAAGAGCAGAAGGGTGCCAACTTCACTCAACTGAAGGCTGTAGGTAAAGCATTCGACGGTATGACATTCCGTATTCAGGTAGACGTTCTCGACTGTCTGGGTTGTGGCAACTGTGCCGATGTCTGTCCGGGCAACCCGAAGAAGGGTGGCAAGGCTCTGACTATGAAGCACCTCGAAAGCCAATTGCCGGAAGCTGCCAACTGGACTTACTGTGCTGAAAACGTGAAGAGCAAACAACATTTGGTTGACATCAAGGCCAACGTGAAGAACTCTCAGTTCGCTACTCCGTTGTTCGAGTTCTCAGGCGCTTGCTCCGGTTGTGGTGAAACTCCGTACGTTAAACTGATTTCCCAGTTGTTCGGTGACCGCGAAATGGTAGCCAACGCAACAGGATGTTCTTCCATCTACTCCGGTTCAGTACCTTCTACTCCTTATACCAAGAACGAAAAAGGTCACGGTCCTGCTTGGGCAAACTCATTGTTCGAGGACTTCTGCGAATTCGGTCTGGGTATGGAGCTTGCCAACGAAAAGATGCGCGCACGTATCGTGAAGGCTATGGAAGATGCCATCGCAGCAGAAGGAACTCCAGCCGAATACAAAGAAGTATTCCAGGCTTGGATTGAAAACATGTACGATGCAGACAAGAGCAAGGAACTGGCTGAAAAGATTATTCCGATGGTAGAAGCTGCCAAAGACAAGTGCGACAGCTGCAAGACTATCGCCAGTCTGTCTCAATACCTGGTAAAACGCAGCCAGTGGATTATCGGTGGCGACGGTGCCTCTTACGACATCGGTTACGGTGGTCTCGACCATGTAATCGCAAGCGGTAAGGATGTCAACATCCTCGTACTGGATACTGAGGTTTACTCCAACACAGGCGGTCAGTCTTCCAAGGCTACTCCGGTAGGCGCTATCGCCAAGTTTGCCGCTGCCGGTAAGCGTGTACGCAAGAAAGACCTCGGTCTGATGGCTACTACTTACGGTTACGTATACGTTGCCCAAATCGCTATGGGTGCCGACCAGGCTCAGACTTTAAAGGCTATCCGTGAAGCAGAAGCATATCCCGGTCCGTCACTCATCATCGCTTACGCTCCGTGTATCAACCACGGTCTGAAGGCAGGTATGGGCAAGAGCCAGGCAGAGGAAGAAAAGGCCGTTAAGTGCGGTTACTGGCACTTGTGGCGTTACAACCCGGCTCTGGAGGCTGAAGGCAAGAATCCGTTCACGCTGGATAGCAAGGAACCGGATTGGAGCGGATTCCAAGACTTCCTGAAGGGTGAAGTTCGTTACGCATCCGTAATGAAGCAATATCCGCAGGAGGCCGACGAGCTGTTCAAGGCTGCTGAAGAAAACGCTAAATGGCGTTACAACAGCTACAAGCGTCTTTCCAAAGAAAATTGGGGCGCTGAAGTTACAGAGTAATTCCGATTACTAAATAAAGAATAGAGGCTGCTCCTGAATAAGGCGTAGTCTCTATTTGTTTTTAATTAACAATACTAAATATCACAGGTTATGATTGGATTTATCATTTGGATTATCGGTGTGGTTCTGTGTGTCAAAGCCGTACTTGAAATCATGAAGTGGCCGGTAGACGGCGTGAAGAAACTATTAGTTGCAATTATCATCCTGCTCACAAGCTGGATTGGAATCTGTGTTTACTACTTCTGGGGAAGGGAAAACCTGCCTCAAATACTGAAATAAGTTCCAGTATCATTTACAGAAGTAAACAGACGTGTATTAAGAACAAGGGGGATAGACAACAGCTATCCCCTTCTTTTCAGAAACTCGGTAGGACTCTCCCCAAACTGTTCCTTATAGCATTTCGTGAAATAGGAAGGTGACGAAAAGCCCACTTCATAGGCAATCTCCGCTACCGTCATGTCAGAGGAGGCAAGCAGTGAGGCAGCCTTTTTCAACCTCATCTGGCGCAGCAGCTCATTCGGCGAATAGTTGGTCAGCGATTTCAGCTTACGGTAAAGCTGCACACGGCTCATACCCATATTCCGTCCCAAATCCTCCACATTGAGTTCCGCATCTTTCATCCTCTCCTCGACAAGCGATTTGAAGCGGGAGACGAAACCCTTATCCAAATCACTGATGGCTTCCTTCTCGATAGTCTGGTTATCTCCGAAGAACTGCCTCAACTGACGGCGGTTTGCAATAAGATTGCGGACACGAGACAAGAGCAACTGCGAATTGAATGGTTTGGAAATATAAGAATCGGCACCGCCATCATAGCCCTGGATACGCTGTTCGTCCAGCGAGCAGGCCGTCAGCAGAATCACCGGGATATGGCATGTCTGCAACTCCCCCTTCAAGCGGCGGCAGCATTCCACACCATCCATACCGGGCATCATTACATCGGAGATAATCACATCCGGCACATACTTCATGGCCAGCCGGATACCCTCTGTCCCGTCCGCAGCATCCAATACACGGAACTCGTTCGACAGAAGTGACTTCACATAGTTGCGAATATCCGCATTATCGTCAATTACCAGCACAGTAGGACAATCAGCCTCAACCACCTCTTCGCATGCCTTCACTTCCGTATCTATCAGGGTGGACGACACGTCCTTCTCTTCGGCAGGCAACGTCACTATGGTGGGATGGTACTGCGAAACATCCTGCTGCGGGAAAGTAACGATGAAAGTAGTGCCTTTCTCGTCACTGCGTGCCGTAATGTTACCGCCATGCATCTCTACAAAGGCACGTACCAGCGCCAGTCCGATACCGGTACCGGCTTGATGCCCGTCCACTTGATAGAAGCGCTCGAAGATGGCTTCCACATCGGTCGAAGAAATGTAGCTGCCGGAATTGAAGACGGACAGACTGTAGTTCTGTTCCGACTTTAACAACCGTACGGTGATTTTCCCGTTCTCCGGCGTATACTTCACGGCATTGGAGAAGAGATTGAAGTAAATGCGCTCCATCTTCTCCGCATCCGCCATCATCCGGAAGTCCGTATCGGGAGATGCCTCAAAGCTGAAAGCAATATGTTTCTTCAGCAACGCCATGCGGAAAGAGTCGTTCCAGCCCCGGAAGCTGTCGAGCAAATCAAAAGGTTCGAGATGGAGCTCCATGCGCCCGTTCTCCACCTTCCGGAAATCAAGTATCTGGTTGACCAGGCGAAGCAGGATATGCACATTCTTTTTCATCAGCTCGAGGAGCTGGCGCGGCTGTCCGTCGAGGGTGCGGTTGGCAAGAAGCTGCTCTATGGGATCGGTTATCAGCGTCAGCGGAGTACGGAAATCGTGTGAAATATTCGTGAAGAACACCAGCTTGGCGTGCGTAGCCTCCTCCAGTTCATGGGAAAGCTGTTCCAACTGCGACTTCTGCACTTCCAACAGTTCCTTCTGCTGTATCAACTGGGTTTTCTGTTCCTCCAGTTTCTTTTTCTGCATGGACAGTTCACGGTTCAACCGGTTCTTGGCACGCAAGGAGAGGTAGACAGCCACCAACAAACCGACCAGCAACAATAGGGCAGACAGACTGCCGTACAAGACAACCTGCTGCGTGGCATAACTGGCCAAATACTGGTTTATCTTTCCGTTCAGGGTTTCTATCTTTCCATCCAGGGTGCCGATGTGGGCGGTCTGCATCTTCATGATGAGAGCATTGTCGCGGTCGACGACGGAAGTGCCCAGGATAGTTTCACGGGGGAAATCACGCTTGTTCAGGATATCCATGGCAATCTGCATCACGCGGTCGCCACCGGTAGGATATATAAACGTGGCATCCAGTTCGCCGGCAAGCACTTTCTCCACTCCATAGTCTTTGCCGGACAGGGCGTCTATGCCGATGAACCGCATATCCTTTTCCCGCCTCTCTCGGGCAGCGGCAGCATAGGCTCCGGCCGCCATACGGTCATTCTGCGCATACACCAGGTCGATATGCGGAAAGCGGCTCAGCAGGGTATCCATTTTCTCTCCGGCCTTGAGTTGCAACCAGGCACCGTCTTCAACGGCCAGCAACCGGATACCGGGATAAGCGGATATAGCCTTCACAAATCCTTGATGACGGTCTACGGCAGGTGTGGAGCCCACCAAACCTGAGATTTCCACCACATCTCCCTGCCCATGCAGCACATTGGCCACATACTCTCCCACAGCTTTCCCTATCTCGTAGTTGTCTGCACCGACGTAGGCCGTGTATTTGTCCGAAAGGATTTTACGGTCCACTACAATCACCGGAATGCCCCGGTTGTATGCCTCCTCCACAACCGGAGTTATCGGAGTGGCTTCATTAGGGGCCACAATCAGCAGATCCACCCCTTCGGCTATCAGCTCACGAATGTCTTTTGCCTGACGGTCATTATCGTCGACGGCAGTACGGATGTCCACCTCCACATCTTCGTAGAAATGGGCTTCACGGAGTATCTCACTGTTCATCTGGCGCCGCCATTCATCCTCGCTACATTGGGAAACGCCGATACGGAAACGTGCCTCGCGCCGGGAGCAGGCAACCGCCACTCCCCAAAGCACGAGCAGAAAGAATAAAATCCGAAGGTTATGCTGTCTCATCTTCACTTTCCTCTGATTTAAGATTGCAGATGAGCAAAGATAGCGAAAAATGTGAAAAGAATAAGAAAAATCTATGCCAGCCTTTCTTTCAAGGCGTCCGGCAATTCCGGCATGGCACCGCTCTGGGTACATACATAGGCAGAGACTTCCACCGCCAGTTTATGGGCATCGGGCACCTGCTTCCCGCTGAGAATGGCAGCGGTGAAGGCTGCCGTGAACGAGTCACCGGCTCCAACGGTGTCCGCCACCGGTACCTTGGGCGTCTCCTGGAAGGAAACCACTCCCGGAGTGAACACATAGCTGCCGTTCGTTCCACAAGTCAAGATAAGCATCTTCAGGTTATACTTGGCCAGCAGAATCCAGCATTTGTCCTGCAAGTCGATGCCCGGGTAGCCGAAAATACGGCTGATGGTCACCAGCTCCTCATCGTTTATCTTGAGGATGTTGCAGCGGCGCATGGATTCGCAGAGTATCTCTTTGGTATAGAACCCTTGGCGGAGATTGATGTCGAATATCTTCAGTTGCCCCTCCGCATCGGGCATCGTGTCGAGAAAACGGTTGATGGTGATGCGGCTTGTTTCACTGCGTTGCGCCAAAGAGCCGAAACATACGGCACGCGTGTTCAGTGCCAGACGCTTCAGTTCGTCGGTAAAGGGAATGTTGTCCCAGGCCACGCCTTCTTTTATCTCATAGCACGGCACGCCCACGGCATCGAGCGTCACCTGCACCGTTCCCGTGGGGTAAGGCACGCGCTCAATCTGCGTGCGCAGCCCCTTCCGGGCGAACACATCCAGAATCTCGTCCCCATCCGCATCGGCACCTACGGCACTGACCACACGGCTGTCGAAACCAAACTGCGATGCATGGTAAGCAAAGTTTGCCGGAGCACCGCCTATCTTCTTTCCTTCGGGGAGGCAGTCCCACAGAGCCTCGCCCATACCTACTATTATCTTATTCATAATATTATATTGTTTAATGAATGATATATTTTATTCACGGCAAACTCAATGTCCTACCCGCTGCAAACCTAATAAAAAAGTTCCTAACTATAGAATGAAAAGTTGCCAATTATCTATTAAAAAGTCTCTAAGAACTAAGGATTATCTCTATCCCAAGGCTTGGGATAGACATCCGCAACCTTGGGACAGATATCCGCAGCCTTGGGATATGTGTCCGCAGCCTGCGAACAAAGATTACCGCTTCATACGCAGCATATAGAAGAACAAGTACACTACCCCTACCGTCATCACAGCCACGGCACCGCTTTGTCCTACAGCATCACTTGCCAAGCCCATTGCTATCGGAAATACCGTACCGCCGAAGAGCCCCATAATCATCAAGCCGGAAACCTCGTTCTTCTTTTGTGGCATAGCAAGCAACGCTTGGGAGAAGATAACCGGAAAGATGTTCGAATTGCCGAAACCGATAAGGGCAATGCAAATGTATATCATTGTCTTTTCATGGAAAACGAACAACCCTACCATCGCAGCCAACATACATAACACGCTGATGCCGAAGAAGGTTCGGGGAGCCATCTTCTGAAGAATGAAGGCTCCGAGAAAGCAACCCGCCGTGCGGAAGATGAAGTAAAGGCTGGTGGCAAAGCCGGCATCGGCCAGCGTCATGCCCAGACGCTCCATCAGGATTTTGGGCGCTGTGGTATTCGTACCTACATCAATGCCCACATGGCACATGATGCCCAGGAAGCAGAGAAAGATAAACGGCTTGCCCAGCAGGGCGAGGCACTCCCCGAAGGTGGAAGGGCGTCCCTCTTCCTTTTCCTCGCGGATGGAAGTACCGCTCAGCCAGAGAATGGCAATCACCGCAATGACCATATAGACCGGGAACAGCACCCTCCAGCCCATGCCCAGAGACGGAATGGCCTGCGTAGCTCCCCACATGGCGATGTATGGAGCCAGAAACGAAGCAATGGCTTTTACAAACTGTCCGAAGGTGAGCGAACTTGCCAGCCGCTCGCCGCTTACGATATTGGAAAGCAGCGGGTTGAGCGACGTTTGCATCAGCGCATTGCCGATGCCCAGCAATGAGAACGAGAGCAGCATCAGCACGTAGCCGTCTCCGAAAACCGGGAGAAGCAAAGAGGCAAACGTGATGACAAGGCTGAGAAGCACCGTCTTCTTGCGTCCGATGCGGTTCATCAGCATACCCGTAGGTACGGAGAAGATGAGGAACCAGAAGAACACCAGAGACGGGAATATGTTGGCTTGCGAGTCGGTCAGGTTCAAGTCGGCCTTCACGTAGTTGGAGGCGATGCCCACCAAATCCACAAAGCCCATGGCGAAGAAGCAAAGCATGACCGGAAAGAGCTTTGCCAAAGAAGAATTCTTAGTATTTTCCATGCTGAAGATTATTATCTGTTATTTTAATCCGAGTTTGTACACAATAAACGAGGTGACATTGCAGCTTCCACCTTTAGCATAGAAACTGATGCGGTTGTAAGGTTCCGACGGGAATACAAGATTTGTCATGGCAAAACGTCCGTCGTTGCCAAACGCTTCAATGCTCGACTTGTCTACGAACAAGCGGATTTTCATTTCATTGCCACCCTCGACAGGAGCCACGGTCACTGCAGGGAAGTCCTTGCTGAACGTCACCTCGCCACTCTTGGTACGGTCCATGGTGAACGTCTTTTCCGCCAGGTTATAGTACATCTCCACCTCCTCGCCTTTCGAGTTAAAGAGCTGGAATCCTATCACATCCGCATCCTTGTTCTTGATGGTCATTTCGATTTCATACGTTCCGGAATTGTCATTCAGCAGTTTGTCCAGATTATACGTGCGGTCTACCTTGAAAGCACGCTTCTTGCTGCCTTTATCCCTCAGTTTCAGCAATTCGGGAGACGGGGTTACCTTTACATAGGTTTCACCCTCCGAGGTATAGAGCGAAAGGTCGCGCGGCACGGAGTTGGCACTACGGTATTGGCGGGTGGGCACATCGTTGGCATATTGCCAGTTGCTCATCCATGCCAATGCAATGGCACGTCCTGCAGGAGCATTGCTCCAAGTGACAGTTGCATAATGGTCTTTTCCCCAGTCCATCCATTTCGTCACTGCGGGAGACTCGTTCACGAATCTCTTTCCGTCAAATGTCCCCACGAAATATTGTGTGGCAGAGCCACCGAACGGTCCACCCGGATTGAGGTTACAGACGAGTACCCACTTCTTCAGTTCCGTACCTTCAACCGGCAGTTCAAACAGGTCGGGACACTCCCAGACTCCGCCGTGAGCACCTTGTCCTTCACCGAATTTGCTCTCCAGCGTCCAGCTCTTCAGGTCGGCAGAAGAGTATATCTCCATTTCCTGCCCTACGGCAAGAACCATGATCCATTTCTTGGTATCTTCGTGCCAGATGACTTTAGGGTCACGGAAGTCGCGCTGCGTGGAAGTCAGGATGGGATTTCGCGCATACTTCTTGAAGGTTTTTCCGTTGTCAAGGCTATAGGCCATGCTCTGCACTTGGCGGTCGCTTGCCGATGTATAGAAAGCAATGACGGCACCGGCACCGAACCCGGCCGTATTATCCTTGTCGACAACACAAGAGCCACTGAAAATTGTTCCCAGCGCATCGGGCGAAATAGCATCTCCGTGATGTTCCCAAGTGACGAGGTCCGTACTGGTGGCATGTCCCCAATGCATGTTCCCCCACATGGAGCCGTAGGGATTATGCTGGTAGAACAAATGGTAGACCCCGTCTTTGTAGAACATTCCGTTAGGATCATTCATCCAACCGTAAGCCGGGCTGAAATGATACACCGGACGGTACTTCTCCCGGTTCGAAACATCGAATTCATCCGACAGTTTCATTTCTTCCCAGCATAAGGCCGAATCCGGAATAAGCTGGAAGTTGAAAGAGAGATGTTTATTATCGAAGCCGGTCAAATCGACCGGAACAAAATAGTCAACCTTATTGACTGCCAATCGCACGTTCATACTGCGTACAACATCATTGTCCGCTATCATATACAATTTTGCCTCCGGAGAAGCCTCTTCCACCGGCAGCAGCAAAAACTTCTTCTGCTCGTCAATTTGGACGATACTCTGTCCGTCACCCAGATGTTTAATCACGAAAGGAGGATTTATGGCCTGGCATGTGAAGACAGCCACGGTAGTTCCTAATATAAATACGGTAAGCGTCCTTCTGATTGTCCGCCAAAAGTCTTTTAAATGAATCATGTTTCTGTTGGTATTAAATTAATTATGTTTTTCTACCATGCAAAGATACGCCACCAAGCAGCAGGAGGCTATCTTTTTTGTTTCAAAGCATACTACAAATGTTACATTCCATCCTTAAAAAGGTATCTGTATGTCACTGGGGAACATACATAGAATTCAATTCATGAATTGTCAACTGTTTCAACTTTGTTTGTCCGCCTTCAACTGATATGGTGACAGAAGGAGTGTTTTTTTCAATCAGATGATAGAAAGCAGCAGACAGTGCTCCTTGATTGACGAAGATTTCTACAGAAGCAATATCCGACAATATATCCAATTCAATTCTTCCTTCATTGGGCTTTAGCACCATCTGCTTCAAGGTTTCCCCATTCTCTTTCTTAACAGTGAGTATCTGTTTGACAGAATCGTAAATCAAATTCAAACCATTAATATCAAAAGCCAATATCTGCGCATCAACACTATCTACAGCAAAACCCGTTTTCAGATAGAAGGCAGGAGTATACACCTTTGGCGTGAAACAATTGTTTTCTTCAACTACCAGACTCTTCCAGATGTACTTTCTCCCATATAATAAAGCGAGTTCATTTACCGGCATACTTTTTAAGACATATCCTTTATCAACCCGATGTAATGTTAATTCACGCGGAAAGGACATTTGTTGATTGAAAGGCATATCCGGGAAATTACTTCCGTTCATCCATGCTATTTGTATTCTTCGGTCATCTGGTGCATTACTATATGTTTGAACCGCATAATAGTTTGTACCACTATCCATTTTTACAGGTTTCGTCTCAGGCCGAAAACGATATCCATCAAAACTCCCAACCAAATAGGTA